>Ga0310695_10008990_pt1 | contig 15231 bp, 11 predicted proteins | sample RumenRJG_04DNA_FD_203882 | JGI IMG/M metagenome (GOLD analysis project Ga0310695, IMG submission 203882) | Bovine rumen microbial communities from Lethbridge, Alberta, Canada - RJG_04 (v2) (version 2) | ecosystem: Host-associated > Mammals > Digestive system > Stomach > Rumen | place: Canada...
AAAAAGCCCCTGAATGGCAATCGCATTCAGGGGTCAATTTTATTTTGCCGCAGAGGGTCATTCTTATTTTGCCCGTGAGGGTCAACGTCGCTTGCCCTCGGGGGGCAAACACGCTCGGCTTTTCCAGCGAGGAACCAAGGGAAAGGAATCCCTTGTTGTCAGGCAGATAAGAATCCTGCTGTGGAGACTTTTCACCCGATTCAAATGTCGGGAGCGTATAGCCAAGGCCAATGCCTGGGCAGACGGTCATCGTAAAAAGACGGCAGCCATCACCATCGCCTGTCTGACGTTTCTTCTTGTCATCGGTACCATTTCCACCTTCTCTGAAGCCGGGGAGGACAAGCAGGAAAGCAACTTTATGTCCGGGATAGCACCCGTCAATCCCATGTTCAGGGGGTTGCAGCGTATTCAGGATGCCAAAAGCTACCAAGTGTCACAGATGGAAGGGCTGGCGCTGAAGGGAAAGGCCATCAAGCACGAGCTTGATTCCCTTGTCAGCCTCCCTTTCAAGACAAAGAAGGACTCAACGGAAATCATCATCCGCTACAGGCAGCTGGAGATGATCGTCAGGAACTTAAAGAACGGTTAATTATATCATTATGAAGAAAATCAATTTCAAACAGCCGAAGTACATCTTTCCACTGGTTATATTCATCCCTTTGATTGCCTTGGCGTATTTTGTCACTGAGACATTCAGCGGTGGTAATACAGCCCGTGAGGGAGTTGTCACCGACAGCATTAACATGTCACTCCCAGATGCCCGTAATGAGGGACTGGGTGACAAGATGAGTGAGATGAGCAAGCGTTTCAGTGAAGACGGAGCCTATACTGCCATCAGCGGAATAGGTGATGAAAAGGAAGTGCTTGACAGTACCCGAAGTGGCTATCATGAAAGTGAGCTTAACGCCATTGATGCAGACAATGCAGCGCGACAGGCAAGGCAGAAGGCCGTCGAGGATATGGAGCGTAGCCTTGCAGAGTCCCGTAAGCATATCAATTCCTATGCTGGAAGTAGCTTTGGCAGTTCTGCTGGATCTGGCACATCGGGACGCGGCTATGGCCGTGGCAGCAACCGCCAGGAAGAGATGGATGACTATGCCCGAGAGCTTGAAGACCTTCAGGCCAGAAGCCGCCAGCGGCAGAAAGCCATCAATACGGCTCTCGGAATAGAAGACCCTGAAGAGAAAGAAGCCAGGGAAAAGGCCGAACAGGAGAAAAGGCAGCAGCTTATAGAACAGAAGAGAAAGGAAGAAGTCGAGAAGAACAAGGCAGAGCTAGTCCATAAGATCAGCGACCCCAATGCAGACAAGTTCAACACTGTCGGGCAGCAGGACAAGATCGACGAGCCTCTCATCAAGGCAATGATTGACAAGACTACGAAAGCCCATGAGGGAACCCGTCTGCGCTTCAAACTGCTCGATGATGTCTCCATCAAGGATTTGAAGCTGAAGAAAGGCACCTACCTCTACGGAACGGTGACAGGCTTCGGCCAACAGCGTGTCAAAGCCACGATAACCAGCATACTCATCGGGAACAAATTCATCAAGGTTAACCTTTCCGTCTTCGACAATGACGGAATGGAAGGGTTCTATGTGCCAGAATCCGCTTTCCGAGACATGATGAAGGATGCCGGGGCACAGGCCATGCAGCAAAATATCTCTTTTGACGGAGGCTATAACAGTGGCATCAGCGGTGAAGCCATTGCACTCCAGGCTCTTCAGAACATGTATCAGTCAGCTTCCAGTGCCGTTTCTGCCAACATACGCAAGAACAAGGCACGTATCAAGTACAACACCATCGTCTATCTCGTGAATACCGACATTCAATAACAACCATAAACCATTATGAAGATGAAAAAGATTTTATTTGCGTTCGCTGTCATGGCGGCATTCGTACCTGAGGCCATCGCCCAGAAGAAATACAAGGACATCAAACCTGACACGGCATCTGTCAGGTATATCCGTAATCCCAAGCCAGAGGATTCCTATATCCTTGAAGGCAACATGCGTAAGAACACCATCTTTGTCAATGAGGAAGTCACCACGCACATCATCATGCCAGAGAATATCAAGCTGGTAGATATTTCCACGGCAAAGATTGTCGGCAACCAGTGTGCTGACAACATTGTCCGCATCAAGCCAGCAGGCAGGATGTATAACAACGAGCTTGCCGGTACGGTAACCGTTATAGGTGAACGGCACATGGCACAGTTCAATGTCGTCTATACCACGGGGCCGGCCAAGGCCAACTCCGTCTATCAGATAACCATGAAGGATATGAGCCAGTACAAGAATCCAGATGTGCTGATGCCTGAGAGTCAGATGGCTGCTTATGCCTGGACAATCTACGGCAGTCAGCGCAAGTTCAATAATATCCATTCAAGTGCCTATGGCATCAGGGCGGTGGTGAACAATATCTATACCATCAACGACTATTTCTTCATAGACTTCTCCCTCTATAACAAGACCAAGATCAAGTATGACATCGACGAGATGCGAATCAAGCTCACGGACAAGAAAGAGTCCAAGTCCACTAACTCGCAGACGATAGAGCTGACACCTGTCTATTCCCTGAACAGCGCGAAAAGTTTCAAGAAAGCCTACCGTAATGTCATTGTCATCAACAAGCTCACCTTCCCGGATGAGAAAATCCTCCGTCTGGAGATTTCCGAGAATCAGATTTCTGGCCGTGTCATCTATATCCCCATCGAGTATGAGGACATCCTGCATGCCGACGGCTTCGACGAGCGCTTCCTGAAACGGCTGCCATTCACCCTTTAAAGAGAGAACAGATGAAAAAGACATTCATGATAGCGATATGCCTGATAGCTGTGATAACGGCCAGGGCAGGTGATGGTGATGAGTTTTTCACCCTCAATGGCGGCTTCCTGTTCAACAGCACCGTCAATGCCACGTTCGGCTATGAGCGTGAATTGGACTATGGCAATGCCGTGGAACTGTTCGGTGAGGTCGGAGACCGTTGGCATGAAGACCCCACATGTGGAAAGATCTGCACCAAGATATTTTGGAAGGACTATTATTGGGGAGGTGGCATCCTCTACAAGAAAAGTCTCAAACGCTTCAAGAACTCTACGCTCAGGTTCCGTTTCGGCCCAGAGTGTGGTTCACATACGGGGGACTTCTACTTTGGACTGGAAGGAGGATTTGAGTATAACTATGTCTTCCCCAGCGGTGTGCATTTTACGGTCATCCAGAAAAACAACGTGAACTTCAATCACGGTGACACTTTCCGGAACGGCTTATTAATAGGACTAAAAATACCATTCTAATGAGAAAGATGATAAGATTCGTCAAATGCCAGGTTTTGATGTCCACTTTTGCAGTCTTTACAGTCCTGGCGATGGCAAGCTGTGAAGAGCATACGGATATATATGACAGCAGCATCAAGGTCGGCAATATTCTTCTGTCCGACAACACTGTTGTTTCCCCTTATGGTTATGACATAGACAGCCACATGGCAGTGGGGGTTATCTTCTACACTAATGAGGACACGGCACTTGTCGTAGGCACAAAGGAGCTGGGAAGTTACATCTACACCGACTCCATAGGAACGGTTTCCAATGTAACGAACGATGCGGTCTCCCTGTGTGGTGCCGAGAATACCGCTGCCATCCTGTCTTCAGCGTTTCATTCCCCTGCGGTAGAAGCTGTGAAGAACTTTCACAGTCCAGTCTCAGGCTGGGTGCTGCCATCAGCAGGAGAGTTGAAAGCACTCTCACGAAATCTGGCTGTCGTTTCCGTGTCAATGAAGGCTATCGGTGGCGATGCTTTCACTACCAGGCAATACCTGAGTTCTTCGCAGGACGGAAGCAGCACGGACAGTGAGAGAATGTATTATTATAGCATAAGTCTGGAAAACGGATTCATCACTTCTGTCATGAAAACAACGGAAGGATGCGTCCGACCGGTATTAAGAATCAGATAAATCATAACCATGGCAACAGAAGAGACAAGAGAGCAGCAGCAGATGTACAACATCTTTAGAAGCTGCATTTATATATTCCTTATCATGGAGTTGGTCATGAACTTGCCCATACCTGCCTATGACAGGGTGACAGGTTTCCTTTTGGAACTGCTGGGCAGATTCAAGATTTTCAATAGTGTCGTGTCATGCAAGTTTCTTGAACTGATCTGTATAGGAGTGACGTGTATTGGCACGAGGGCTAAGAAAAGCCTGAAGTTCAACGTCAAGACAATGGTCGTTTATCCGATCATTGCCGGATTCTCCCTAATGATTACCTGCATAGTCGTTCACAACGGCTTCTGGGGAGGCATGATGATGGGATTTCCTGGCAACAGGGTACTGTATGCCCTGTTGTCCATTGCCGGTACCGTTCTTGTTCATCAGGGACTTGACGGAATTGCCAAGTATTATAATCACAAGCTCGGCGATGACCGTTTCAACTTTGAGAATGAGAGCTTCCAGCAGTCTGAGGAGCGCAATGATAACGAATACTCCGTAAATATCCCTATGATATACTATTATAGCGGCAGGATGCACAAGGGATGGATTAATATCATCAACCCATTCAGAGGAACCATCGTTCTGGGAACGCCAGGCTCTGGTAAATCATTCGGTATCATAGATCCTTTTATCAGACAGCATGCAGCCAAGGGTTTTGCCATGATGGTCTATGACTACAAGTTCCCGACACTTGGCAAGAACCTCTTCTACCAATACTGCAAGAACAAGAAATACGGCCACTTGCCGGAGAACTGCGGATTCCATATCGTGAACTTTACGGATGTGGAATACTCTAACCGTATTAATCCAATCCAGCGAAAGTACATACCAGACCTTGCCGGAGCATCTGAGACGGCAGCTACCTTGCTTGCCTCCCTGAATAAGGGTGGCGATAAGAAAGGTGGCTCCGACGATTTCTTCACCCATGCAGCAGAGAACTTCCTGGCATCCATCATCTATTTCTTTGTCAATTTCCATCCTACAGGCTATAAGAACGGAAAGCGGCTCAAACGCTTTATCCGCTGGAAAGGCAAAAAACTACAGCTTGTCATCAGGAACTGGGCTGACTACAATGCCTTGGATGCGAAGGGAGAGGTCGTTTTGGATTTCATTGACTCCAAGAGACGGAATGTCGCTATAGACAGTGACGGCATGTTCGTAGAACTTGACGGCTTCCGCTATGTGAATGAGAAGAAGGAAGAAATTATCATCGAGAGATCCTGGTATGAGGATGAGGACGGCAATGAGGTGGTTCCAGACACCATATCAGGAGAATATTCCGATATGCCGCATGTTCTTTCGTTTCTCGGCCATTCCTATGAGCATGTCTTCGACATCCTCATGCAGGATGAGAAGATTATGTCACTCATGGCACCATTTCAGTCCGCTTATCAGAACAAGGCCATGGATCAGCTGGAAGGTATGGTCGGAACGCTGCGTGTCAATGCCGCACGTCTGGTTTCCCCTGAAGCCTACTGGGTCTTCACCGGTGATGACTTTGACCTGAAGATTTCCGACAAGGAGCACCCCTCGTATCTGGTCATTGCCAATGATCCGGAGAAGGAACAGGTTATCGGCTCATTGAATGCCTTGATCCTGAACCGTTTGATAACCCGTGTGAACAGCAAGGGGAATCTGCCTGTCAGCATCATTGTCGATGAGTTGCCGACATTGTATTTCCATAAAATCGACCGACTGATAGGAACGGCTCGAAGCAACAAGGTTGCCGTAACACTGGGATTCCAGGAGCTTCCCCAGCTAGAAGCTGACTATGGAAAAAACGGAATGCAGAAGATTATCACTACCTGTGGAAACATCTTCATGGGTGCAGCACGAAACAAGGAAACGCTGGAATGGGCGCAGAATGATGTCTTTGGAAAAGCCAAGCAGACCTCCAAGTCCATTACTATCAACGACCAGAAGATCTCAACGTCGATTTCGGAAAAGCTTGACTATCTCGTACCGGCAGCCAAGATAGCAGATATGGCAACTGGCTGGCTTGCGGGTCAGGCTGCCCGTGACTTCACTCCAACAGATATGAAGGCACTCAGCGGCATCAACCTGGAGGAAAGCGAGGAGTTCAAGACAACCAAGTATTTCTGCAAGACCAATTTCGACATGGCGAAGATTAAGCAGGAAGAAAGTTTCTATAAGGAATTGCCGAAAATCTATGAGTTCAAGGATTCCAAGGAAAAGGAAATCATGCTGAACAGGAACTTCAAACGTGTCAACGAAGAGGTGGATGCGATGATTTCCGAAATTCTCGGCCTTGCACCGAAAGACAGTTAGTTCTTATGCAAGATGGGACATAACAGCTTGCAACTCTCTAAATAATTATAAAATCAACAATAATCTTTGGTTTTCTCTTAAAAATTATTTACTTTTGCAAATTACAAAACATATACGGATACAGACATGGATGAGCATTTGAATAACTTGGATCTTGTAGAGATGGGCAGACGATTTGCTGCCATCCGTAAACACCTTGGTCTGTCTCAGACCGATGTGGCTAATGAGATTGGCACCTTTCAGATCACTATCTCCAAGATAGAGAGTGGCAGTAACATCATGTCTCCCGTGTATCTGAAGCTTCTGGTCTTTTATTCCCAGACCGTTTCTTTAGATAAGCTTTTTGAAAGGGATTTCGATATTAATGATTCAAACCTTTTCAATAAAAAGTATGCAGCCGGTACGATTATTAAGGAACGACTTGCCAAGATTCGCATGAGTATGGAGGCCGAACAGGAGAGAATCAAACAATTGTTGAAAGATACGGAAGACCTTCTTTAAGTATTTCAACATCAATTTAAATGAACTTCGCGGAAAAGGAAAGGGCACTCAGTGGCAGTGCTCTTAAACTTATTGCTATGGCAGCAATGGTTGTTGACCATGTGGCCCTTATCTTCTTTTGCAACAATCCTGAATACAGTACATTGTATGAAGTGATGCGAACAATTGGCAGGATATCCTATCCGGTTTTTGCATTCCTGATTGTAGAAGGGTATTTTCACACACATGACTTTTGCAAGTATGCACAACGGCTTCTATATTTTGCCGTTATTTCTGAAATCCCCTGGCAGCTAATCAACCATGACGGCAGTCATAATGTCCTGTTCACATTGTTGGCAGGACTATTCGTGATGTATATGATTGACCATTGGCATACAACGAACATCAACATCCTCTTGCTTGTTTTAGTTTCAGGAGTATTACTCATTTACTTCCATACAGACTATGACTGCAGAGGATTGCTATTGATAATCGTATTCTATCTTTTCAAGAAAGATCCATTTCTTCAGACCATATTCGGAATTTTAGTCATGTCTTTTTATGGAATTAGGGGGGCATTGCTTGCTTTTCTGGTTATCAATGCGTATAATGGTCATCGAGGTTTCATTCAAGGTGATATAGGAAAATACTTGGTATATTTGTTTTATCCATGCCATTTGTCATTTTTGTGGTTCGTTAGAATAATAATCGACATGGTATAGTTTGTATTAATATCTAAAGTCGTTTATAAAATGGAATGTAAGGTCGATATGCTTGAATACCTGTGGCGTATCATCGACAGTAACCACATACTAAAAGGCCCAATTCCCTGAAATATAGGAACCGGGCTTTTAGTTATCAATGAATATATGGTCACCATAACATAAATATATGCATTTCAGCACATTTCACTGTCTCTTAATCAGTTTTGCAGGAATACCATTGTTGGCAGTGTTCCTGCCAAAGTTATCAAAAAGATAGTTTCATAAATATACATAAACATATTCTTTTTATGGAAAAGAAACAGATTAAGGCCGTCTTCGTATGTTGAGCTGCAATCTGTAGTCAGAATGCTACGGTAGGTGTATTCTCCCTCCCACAAGTCCAGACCACTGTCCACCTAGCGTTACCCCTATATGATGTTGCTCTATACCTTGCCCTCCCACTTCTCTGTGATAATGGAGTTCAGCTCATATTCGATGCCGTTAATCTCCGTGTGCTTCCATCCCCTCAGTGACAGCTGGTTATTGTAGAGGAAGGCGCAGCGGTTGGTACGGATATAGAAGTGCTATGAATGCCTCTCGATAGTTTCCACTATCTCGAGTGAGCATGAGCAACAGCACATTCTGGCCCGTATGACGCGGATGTAGTTCTGCCCAAGATTTGAGAAGATGCGCCAGCATGTCCTGCTGGAGAAAACGGACATTAGCATTGTCGTCGTGGTTCTCTATCCCGAGGATGAAGTTGCCAATGACGGCCACACCGAGACTGTTATCGGTGAACTTCTTGTTGGTTATCTTGAGTACTTCTCCGTCTCTATGAACTAGTGGTCAGAATCCAGGTAGTATAACTTCGCGGCCATGAGCTGGCCTGTGTTCAGGAGCGTCTTCAACAACAGGCTATTCCGTTTCGTGGCTTTATTGAAGTCAAGGTTCTTTCTAGTTTCGGAAGTATAAACCGTGTTAGCGCCACGCGGCATGAAGATTCCCTGAGAATGGTGTCTAAGCTGAATGCGCGAGGAGTGGGATCAAGCAAGAGGTGGTGCATCAGATGACTCACACATTCTCCAAGCAGTTGCTCCCACAGAAGTAGAATCTTGACAGCGAGCCCACTATCTCAATTTACTAATAGGCGGATGACTCGCATCGAACACCCAGGTCTTTGGAGATAACGGATTCCATGTAACGGGGGAAAAACTCTCTTACGCGAAAAATTTCTCCAAAAGGTTTGATTCTCTCGAATTTAATTTGTACCTTTGCCATGTCTTTGATGATTTTGCTTGTCTTTTGATGCAGCACTAACATAAGTGAAAAATCTGACGTGCAAAATCCTGAGCAACTTTTTGTTGCTAAAAAACTTAAAAAAAATAAAATGCTACGGAATTAAGGAGACTATGAATCGATTATTACTTATTTTAAAAAAATTGTTATTACTATTGTGTGTTGTGTATTCTTCACACATTTATGCCTATGATTGTTGTGTAGATGGTGTTTTTTACAATCTTGACCGCTCTAAACAAGAAGCTTTTGTGACAAATAGTCCATATGATAATAGGTATAGTGGTAATATTATTATTCCAAACGAAATAGAATATGATGGTTTAACATTCCATGTGTCTAAAATCCTAGACCTTGCTTTTGAAGACTGTTCTGACGTAGAATCTATTTCAATAGGCGGTGCGGTAAATGAAATAGGATTTGCTGCTTTCAGGGGCTGTTCTTCACTTCATTATTTTTATGTCCAAAACAACAGTTATGAAAATAGCTCAGAATTAAAAATAGAATGCTCTTATAGTTCATATACTACAAAGGGACAAACTGTAGGTGGACATTATAGAGAATATAAAGTATATAATTATTGTTCCCCTTTTTACCATAGCCCTCTAGATTCTGTATACATTGGAAAAAACATTAATGGAGGAAGTAGTCACGACGGTTTACAACATCCATTATTTTCAAACAATAGTAGTCTTAAAAAAGTGTTTATCGGAAATGAGGTAACTAACATTGGCATTTCAACATTTAGAGGGTGTAGCGGTTTGACCTCAGTGACTATCGGCAACAGTGTAACGTCAATCGGAGCAAGTGCTTTCTATGGGTGCAGCGGCCTGACCTCAGTGCCTATCGGCAACAGTGTAACGTCAATAGGAGCAAGTGCTTTCTATGGGTGTAGCGGCTTGGCCTCAGTTACGATTCCTAATAGCGTAATATATATTGACGAATGGGCTTTCAGAGCGTGCAGTGGATTAACAGAAGTGACAATTGGAAATAGCGTCACATCCATTGGTAGCTCTGCTTTCGAGAACTGTAGTAGCTTGTCCGAAGTGACAATTGGAAATAGCGTCACATCCATTGGTAGCTCTGCTTTCGAGAACTGTAGTAGCTTGTCCGAAGTGACAATTGGAAATAGCGTCACATCCATTGGTAGCTCTGCTTTCAAAGGTTGTGGTAATATCAAATTGATTTTGAGAGCTATTGTTCCACCAAAAGTCAGTGAAAAACAATGTTTTACATCTATTGAAGTTCCAGAGCACTCAACTTATTTGTATGCAAGAAATGAATATTGGAAAGATGTCAGATGCATATATACTGTCAAAGGAGGAGTGAGATATTATCCGATTCTTATAGATACTGAAGGAGAAAACCGCATATCCCTCAACAATTCTGAAAGTGATACGGAGGCAGCAGAAAATAGCACTGTAACAATCTCTTACAATTCAAGTTCAAATGGTGATTTTTTCGTATTTTACAATTATCAAGATATCACAAAGGCTTTATTAAATAAAGGATTGTATACATTTAAAACGTCGGTTTACCATCAAGAAAATATTGTTCAGACATGTGAGTATAACCCAACAATTGTCACGAATACCCAAGGAGGAGAATTGTTGATGTCCATCGGTGTAGATAATGTAGAAAAGGTAAAATTTCTAAAAGTCGTGGGCGATGTAAATGGTACAGATATACTCACGATCCGCAAAATGATAAATTTGTATCATCTGGATTTGGAGGACGCCAATATTGTGGACGGCGGGATGTCATATTATCAACAATATACAACATCCAAAAATAAAATAGGAGCCTATTTCTTTAAGGACAACATAAAACTTACTCACATCCTACTTCCTAAAAATCTAAGAGTAATAGATGCCGATGCTTTTAATGGAGTATCAAATCTTAGAGCAATACGTATACCAAATCAGGTTGAGTCCATTGCATCCAGTGCTTTCGAAAAATGCGACAGTTTGTATTCTGTTGAGGTATTATGTCCAAATGTTAGTGCGTCTTCTTTCAAGAACTTAAGTTCCATAAAAGTGGTTAGGTTTGGTGATGATGTTAGAATTATTGAGAATAGAGCATTTTTCGGATGTAAAGGCTTGGCTTCAATAAATATTCCACAGAATATTACATCTATCGATGCTTATGCTTTTTCTGATTGTAATTTTAATTCTGTCATAATTGAAGATGGGACGAATGAATTACTTATTGGAAAGGAAGGAGAGTATAACTATTCTGAAGGAAGGACCATATACAAATATGCATTTGATGAAAGCTTTGTTGAATCATTATATTTGGGTAGAAACATTAATGAATCTCCTTTTCGTGGGAAGAACATATCAAAATTAATTATTGGCAATAAGGTTACGACTATTAGTAATTCTGCTTTCAGTGGTTGTAACAATTTGACTTCAGTAATCATTCCAAGCAGTATCACTTCCATTGGTGATTATGCTTTTTATGCTTGTATAAGATTGGAGAATTTGACTGTACAAAGTGGCAATATTGGAATGTATGCATTTAGTAAATGTGAACAATTGGAGTTTCTTAACCTTGAAAATGGCGTTAGAGAAATAGGCATAAATGCATTTGCTTATTGTAACAGCCTTAAATCTATTTCAACACCTACTAGTGTGACAGATATTGGTAGTGGCGCATTTGGTGGTCGTATTTAGAGACCTCTAAACAACTATAAACAATGAGAAACACATAGAGATAAAGCCCTGTATATCAACTGCTTTTAGATTTTAACACTTCAGACTTGCTTTTTGGTGGTTCTCAAAAATCCGCTTACCTTTGCAACGCATTTCTACCGCGGAGAATTTTGAGGGCTTTTATTTTGCCATCTTGTGGACAGGATTGACAAAGGTTGACAAGAGTGGACAACGGTTGACTGAGGAACGAGAGGGAAAGAAGCAAGGAAGTGACCTCATTTGAAGAACGTGACATCGTGGAATGAGTTGACAATGGGTGTCAATGATTGACGAAAGTTCACTCCGTGGAGGTTTGCATGAAATTGATTGTAAAACCACATAAAAAGGAGTCAAATGAGAAAGACAAGAAAATGTGCTTTTTGCGGCAAGGAGTTCACTTGTAACAGCGGCTCGCAGAGGTATTGTTCAGAACATTGTGCTGAGGCTGCAAAGGCTCAGCGCAAGAAGAGGCAACAGGACTTTTTGAAGGCAGTCCAGCCTGTTATAGACATCGCCAGCCAGGAGTATCTCACATTCTCCAAGGCTGCCATCCTCATGGGATGCTCCCGTCAGTACGTTTACAAATTAGTAAACGAGGGCAAACTTACTGCATCCCGAATCAGCAGCCGTATGGCATTCGTCCGCAAGGCTGACATCGAGAAGATGCTTGCTGGCAATCCTTATCATAGAGTGTTGCCTGGTGCTCCGACTAACAAACCGTGCAAAACTTCTTCTTCCCTTTCGTTGAAAAAAGGCAAGAATCAGATTGGCGAATCACCAATGCGGTTTGCCGAGCCACTTGAATACATCTCTGGCGACGATGTTATGGCAACCTACAAAGTGAAGCGTTCATGGCTCTACACTTCTGCCAAGAATAACCAAGTACCCATGTGCAAGATTGCTGGCAAGAACTATTATAGCCGCAAGCACATGGATGCGCTCTTCGGAGTTTCTGCCGAGATTGAAGCCTTGACAGAATGGCTCACAACGGATGAGGCAGAATCCCTCTATTCCACGACCAAGGAATCCTTGCGCACCCAAGCCTACCGCCGCCATATTCCCACCAAGCGAGAATATGGCAAGACCTATTATTCAAAGAAACATCTTGATGACATCTTCCGTCCCGACCTGAAGGCGAGTGATGCCTATTACACCACAGCCGAAGCTGCCGAGAAATACGGCATGACCAAGAGCAACATCTGCGTTATCGTCAAGACGAACAACCTCACGAAGGTGAAAGTCGGAGTGCAGAACCTCATCGTCAAGGAGGAACTAGACCGAATAATGGCAGGCAGACTGGCACAATTCGGGGCTTACAGGCTCCAATAATGTCCAATAATAAGTATCAACTGCGTGAAAGTTCAATTATCCGTGAGTTATGAAAGGGTAAGTTGATCACACTTTCATCACGCAGTTACTTTGCACCTGCTATGAGACGCATAGCCTTCGATTATTAACAAAACAAGTTTCATACAAGTATGAGTAACATTTGTAAGACAGTAACCTTGCGTACGCGTAAGATAAAGAAAGGTACGCAACTGAGCTTCTACCTTGACTACTACCCCGGCTACAGGGACGAGTCAACCATGAAGGTACAGCGACATGAGTCACTTGGCATCTACATCTTTGCCAAGCCCAAGAACCAGCGCGAACGTGACTACAACGAGCGCATGACGGAGAAAGCCGAGGCACTGCGCTGCCGACGCTATGAGAGTATCGTGAACGAACGCTACGACTTCTTTGACCGAGAGAAGGAGAAAGGCAACTTCCTCGCATGGTTCAAGAAGAAGGCCGATGCCAGGAACACCAAATGGCAGAACGTCTATAAGCATTTCGAAACCTTCTGCGAAGGCAAATGCACCTTCGGGGAGATAGACGTTGACCTGTGCAACAAGTTCAAGGAGTACCTTTATACCGCTCCACAGACCATCCACAAGAAACAGAGGCTGCACACCAACACCATTGCAGGCTACTGGTCAACCTTCCGAGCCGTGCTCCACACAGCCTACCGTGACCACAAGATCAAGGAGAATCCCAATGGCTTCCTTGACAGGATAGACACTATCCCTACGGAGAAGGAACACCTCTCACAGCCGGAACTCGTAAAGCTTGCCAACACTGACTGCAAGGAACCAGTATTGAAGAAGGCTTTCCTCTTCTCTTGTCTGACTGGACTCAGAAAGAGCGATGTCAAAGCGTTGACATGGAAAAAGATTCAGCCATACGGAGATGGAGGCATGTATATCACTGTGCGTATGCAGAAGACTCAGCAGCTTGTGAACAACCCCGTCAGCGAAGAGGCTCTTGAACTCATCGGCTTCTACGACGGAGAATACGAACCCGATGCAAAAGTCTTTCCCGACTTCAAGGACAAGATGACAGGCACCTCCTTGAAGAACTGGCTGAAGGCAGCAGGCATCACCAAGCACATCACATTCCACTGCGCCCGTCATACCTTTGGCTCCTTGCAGGTTGATGCAGGAACAGGCATCTACACCGTCCAGCACATGCTCGGACACAAAAATGTGGAAACCACTCAAATCTATGCGAACATGGCTGACGAGAGCAAGCGTGAGAGTGTCAACCGCATCACGTTGAAGCCAAAGATAACTCCACAGCTGAAAATCGTCGGACAGGGATAAACCTATTTGTTGGTTCTATTTTTTCGAGAAATGAAACCAATGATACTATTTTCAGGTCACAAACATGGGAAAAATGGGAACCAACAGAATTGGCTCTCATTTTTCGTTATACCTTTGCCAAGAAATCAATCAACGAAGAAAAAGGAGGAAAAGGCCAAATGTGAAAATCATACTCGCTTCAAGTATGATTCACAAATAAATATAAATCATTGGCCTACAGACGAAAAGACTATACGTCATAAGCAAAATTCTTCATAACTTTGCAGCGCGTTTTCTGAAACAACGGACAATAACACATAAAGACAATGAAAATAGATTCACCATCTTCAATCACTTCACGTGAGGCTTCCATTCGGCTCGAATGGATCTCCACAAGAATACTGCCGGGAGTTGCAGTACTTCTTCTTTCAATTCCACTTTGTCAGTGGGCAGACTCAAATCTTCCCGATGGCATTGTTCCTGTATCTATCCTCTACTTGATGATTGTAATAATCCTATGGTCAATATACATGGCTGTGCAATATGCTTTCGTGGGAATAGTGCAGACAAGGAAAGCCAAAGACAAAGTTTCCATAGACAACAACAATCCCCACGAAGAAGATGGGCAAACACCTGTTTTTCTTTTGGAGGCAAACCAGTTTGCTAATGAACCAGAGAATATAAACCCTGTCAGTTGTGTTGAAACATTTTCAAATAACATAACCGAAACAGAGGTAACCGAAGAGATAGCTGTTACAGATAATAAGGTCATATCGGAAGAAGCCAATCCCGACAAAGAGCCTTCCACTGCTTCGACCGCTCCTGCCAACTCGACCTATCAGCAAGGCATTGATGACTTCTATCAGATTCAGGCTGAAAGCCAGAAGAAGAAACTGGACACCATTCATGAATACCTTCTATACATCATGTCTCCTTTTGTCTATGAGGAAGACATGGACGAGTTCTGTACAGACCTGTTGAGATTTGCGATGGATCACAACTACCGCCCTGAGGTTGAGTGGAAGATATACAAGACGAAACTGAGCAGCTTCGATGTCCGTCATCTGGTCTGGAGCATTGCCATCAGATTGGGACTTGGCAAAGGCAAGGTTTACAGCAACGATGATTGCGCCTGCTATATCGAACGCCGTTTTGCTTCTTTGTGTG
>Ga0310695_10008992_pt1 | contig 15230 bp, 11 predicted proteins | sample RumenRJG_04DNA_FD_203882 | JGI IMG/M metagenome (GOLD analysis project Ga0310695, IMG submission 203882) | Bovine rumen microbial communities from Lethbridge, Alberta, Canada - RJG_04 (v2) (version 2) | ecosystem: Host-associated > Mammals > Digestive system > Stomach > Rumen | place: Canada...
AAAATTCACTGAAAATTCCCATGGTCATACCTCCATAATAAAATTTTTTTATATCCATTCACAAATGAATATTATTATAATTCTACCATAATTCTTTTCAAAAATCAATGTTTTTTCGACAAAATGCTATATAAAAGCATTTTTGTGCCAAAAACATTTTTTATTTATATACAGAAATTTGGTTGCTATTCTTTTTATTTTGTGCTAAAATGATTTAGTATGAAATTATTTATTTTGGAGGTCAAAAATTATGCTTTTGAACGGTTCGGAAATTATTGCTGAATGCCTTTTGGAGCAGGGCGTTGATACTGTATTCGGATACCCGGGCGGTGCAGTACTGAATATATATGACGCTCTCTACAAGTACAGCGATAAAATAACTCACATTCTTTCTTCACATGAACAGGGTGCTTCCCATGCCGCTGACGGCTATGCACGTACCACAGGCAAATGTGGTGTTGTCATCGCCACATCAGGTCCGGGGGCTACCAACCTTGTCACAGGTATTGCAACGGCTTATATGGATTCCATTCCCATGGTCGCAATCACAGGCAACGTCACCAATGACCTGCTTGCACGTGACAGCTTTCAGGAAGTCGATATCTGCGGTATCACCCTCCCCATTACCAAACACAACTTTATTGTAAAAGACATAAAAGACCTTGCCAACGTCATCAGAAAGGCTTTTAAAATCGCCATGTCGGGCAGAAAAGGTCCTGTTTTGATAGATATTCCAAAAGACGTTACAGGTGCTAAATGTGAATATGAAAAAGTTGAGCCTGAGAAAATCATAAATGAACTCATTTCCGAACAGGCTGACTTCAATATTGCCGCTGATATTATCAAAAATTCCAAAAGACCTATGATATACATGGGCGGTGGTGTCGTAAGTGCTGACGCTGAAAAAGAATTACTTGAGTTTGCCGAAAAAATAGACTGTCCGATTGCAAGTTCCGTAATGGGCTTGGGCGGTTTCCCGTCATCTCACAGGCTTTTCATGGGTACAATCGGTATGCATGGCGGCTATGAAACAGGCAAAGCAACCGATAATTGTGACTTGATTATTGCAGTCGGTGCAAGATTTTCAGACCGTGTGGCAGGCGACAGAGAAAAATTCGGTAAAAATGCCGCTATTATTCAACTTGACATTGACAAGGCTGAAATCAATAAGAATGTAAAAATAGATTGCTGCGTACTGGGCGACTTGAAAGATACTCTCAAAAAGCTTTCCGATACGGTGGAAGAAATCAAGCATGATGAATGGGTTGCACAAGTAGAGGAATGGGGCAAAAACTCCTCTGTTACAGAAACACCTAAATCCGATATATATGCACACCCGTACCATATCATTGAAGAAGTCAGAAATCTCACAAGTGATGATGATATCATTGTCACAGACGTTGGACAACATCAGATGTGGGTTTCTCAGAAATACAGATTTGAAAAACCTCGTACATGGTGTACATCGGGCGGACTTGGCACTATGGGTTACGGCATGGGTGCAGCTGTCGGCTCGGCTGTTGCAAATCCCGATAAAAGAGTAGTTCTCTTTACGGGTGACGGCAGTTTCCACATGAATTTGAACGAATTGGCAACGGTGCGTTCTTATAACCTGCCTATTGTCATAGTTGTACTTAATAACACCGTTCTCGGCATGGTAAGACAATGGCAGAAATTATTCTATGGAAGAAGATTTTCACAGACAGACCCCCACAGAAAAACCGATTTTGCGGCAGTTGCAGAGGGTTTCGGCATAAAGGGTATGGTCATTCACAATGATGACGAAGTTGCAGACGTTTTAGCAAAGGCTTTTGCACTCAATGAACCTGTTGTGATAGACTGCAAAATCTCACCCGATGAAAACGTACTTCCCATGATACCGCCCGGAAAAACGGTTGACGAATTGATTACGGAAATGGAGTGATAAAAATGGAAAGCAAACATATTATAGGACTTTTGGTGCATAATCACCCGGGTGTACTTCTGAGGGTGACAAGCCTTATTTCAAGACGTGGATTTAATATAGACAGCCTTACCGTCAGCCCCGCAGGTATTGAGGGCTTTTCAAGAATGACTATCAGAATCAATGACGACAGTCAGGTTGACCAATTCATCAATCAGATGATGAAAATCGTTGACGTGAAAAAAGCAGAACTTCTCCCCGAAAACAGTTCTGTTGCGTCTGAACTTGTTCTCGTGAAAGTAAGCTGCAACGAAACAAATAAAAATGATATTATTGCCGTAACATCTCTGTATCATGCGTCAGTCGTGAATATAGGCGAAAATTCATTGACATTCCGTGCGTCGGGCACTCCAAGTCAGTTGGATATGCTTATCAGAGAACTTTCTGTATATGGCATACTTGAAATGGCAAGAACAGGCATAGCCGCTCTTGAAACAGGCGACAAATGTTTATCTGAGGGATAATGGTGATAAAAAAACTTTTCGACAAAAGTGAAGTTACTTTTGCGATAGTGCTTATCGTTGTATATGTAGTCGGTTCAAGCCTTATGCAGAGAGTTTCCGCAATGACAGGCATTCAATTTCTTGCGGAAGCGGTCTTTAACTTGATTTTAAGTATAGTTCTGCTTGTGTTCATTTTTAAAAACAAGCTTGCCGAACATTTGGGACTGTGCAAATCCGAAGTGAAAGCTGCAAAAATGCTTTTTTACATACCGCTTTTTCTCGTTGCATTTTCAAGCGTATTATCGGGCTTTGCACCGCAGTTTGATACAGTTCCGCTGATTGCAAGAACTTTTATGATGTTGTTTGTGGGATTTCTTGAAGAAATCATATTCCGTGGATTTCTTTTTAGGGGCATGGCAAAAGACGGTTTAAAATCCGCTGTGATAGTTTCAGCCTTGACATTCGGTATCGGTCATATTGTCAATCTCCTCAACGGCTATGACATCACAAAAAGCATTACTCAAATAGTTTTTGCGGTAGCTGTGGGATTTCTGCTTGTCATGATATTTTTGAGAACAGGCAGTTTGATTGCCTGCATAGCATTCCATTCGCTGAATAATATCTGTACGGGGTTTTCTTCGGGCGAACTTCTCAAAAATGCCGTAGGCGAAAACAATGCTCAATGGGTGATACTGGGAGTATGTCTGGTCATAACCGCCCTGTACCTTGGCTACATAATGAAATTTATTCCTAAAAAGAATGCTTTGAAATAACAAAAAATGCTGACACATTTTAAAGTGTGTCAGCAAATTTTTTTGCTTATTTGAGAACTAAAACCGTACTGCCCGGCATGGTGATTTCCTGTCCCGAAACGGTGAATTCCGTTACATCATCGGTTTCATCACCGCCTGCACCTCCGCCTAAACCAAAAAAGTCATCTATTTCACTTGCAGAAGTTCCGCTGTCAACTGCCGCTTTCAGATAACCTCTTACTTCATTTATCTTGAAAGTATCTTCGGGAATGGTGATATTGGCAGACTTGCCCGAAAGGTTGAATATTACCATGACTTTTGAACCGTTGTATTCCGTGATATATGCGGAAGTTTCGGTTTTGCCCAAATCAACGGCTTTCAAAGTGCCTCTTGCAATTTCGGGATTTTGATTTCTCAAAGCAATCGCTTTTTTATAGAAATTCAAAAGGGAATTTTCATCTTCCTGCTGTTCCTCAACGGATTTTTCGGGCTTGCCGTCGGCATTTGCACCGGGAATTTTTTCAACATAGCCCGTTTTATCAGTTGATGACCAATACATACCTGTACGCTTTTCGGGGTCATTTTGTGAACCCGTCATTCCGATTTCCTCACCGTAATAAATGAACGGGTCGCCCGGTGACATGAGATACAGTGACGCTGCAAGACGTTTATTTGTATCTTTTGGAATAAAGCCTGCACTTCTGCCTGTATCGTGGTTGGATATAAACGGGGTATCTATTGCATTGGGGTTGTTTCCTCTTATATCGTTCTGCCAGTTTTCGAGAAACTGCACAAAACCCCATGCATCTTTTCCGTTCACGGAGGAATTTACACGACCTGTTGCACCCTGCATATCAAAGTTGAAAAGGCTGTCCAAGCCCGATTTATAGAAATTTGATATTGTAAGAGAATCTTTCCAGCACTCTCCCACCATATAGACATCTTCTTTAACAGTCTTTGCATAGTCATACAGCCACTTCAAATCCTCAATGGAAGAATCATTATCGGAGAAGGTGTTTCCGCTTTCAAACCACCATACAGCGTCAAGCCTGAATCCATCTACACCTATATCTGTAAGCCAGTATTTGACAATATCTTGAATTTCCGCACGGAGATTTTCATTCTTCAAATTCAAGTCGGGCATATCACTGTCAAATTCACACTCATAATACCAATCATCAAAGCCTGCAGCGTGCCAGCCGCTTTTCTGATTGTCCTTGAGAAAATAATAATAATCCGCATAACCGTCGGTTTTGCCCTGTTTCAGTTCCTCAACGGCTTTTTTATACCATTCATGTGTACGTGAGGTATGATTTAAAACCAAATCTATAATCACATTGATATGCCTTTTATGAGCTTCTTCGACAAGTTTTTTCATATCGTCATTAGTGCCGTAAGCCTTGTCAACGGTCATATAGTCCGTCACGTTATACTTGTGATAGGAAGGTGACTGCATGATTGGCATAAGCCATATACCCTCTATGCCCAAATCATCTGTTGTGGAAGTATCACCGTCATTGAGATAATCAAGATGTTGTGTAATACCGTTCAAGTCACCTATGCCGTCACCGTCGGAGTCATAGAACGAGTATGGAAAAATCTCATAGAAAGTCCTGTACTTGTCGTTTGAGAAGTCGTATGAAACGGACTGAAAACCACCGTCATCGGGAACCTGCACGGAAACACCTGCCTGAGAAATTTCAGAGTTTTGAGGGCTTTCGGACTGCTGAGGGGTGGTACGGTATTCTCTGCCCTGACAGCCGCAAAGACTTGAAAGCATAGCTGCCGCCATGAGAGCAGAAATAATTTTTTTCGTTTTCATAATATTTTCCTTTCAAAAAAAATTATGGGTGCAGGGAGCTTGCTCCCTGCCGAGGTCAAGGGCGAGCAGCCCTTGCGGGGTTTGGGGCAGAGCCCCAACATTAAAGAAAGCAAGGAGCTTTTTTGAGAAAGCGTCCTTGCTTTGCAGTTGAATTGAGAAAAATCAGCCTTTAACGGCACCGCCTGTAACGCCTGCAACATAGAAACGCTGCATAATAGTGAACAGAATGGTGATAGGAACGGCTATCAAAACAGCTCCTGCACAGAATACAGTAAACCATTCGTGCATGGTTTCGGGTTTAAGCATTTCATAAAGTCCCATTGCAACGGTGTATTTCTGGTCGTCACCTTTCATGAAGTAACTTACAAATACGTAGTCTGCCCACGGTCCCAAGAAAGTTGTCAGAGCCGTGTAAACGATAATGGGCTTTGAAAGCGGGAGAATGATAACCCAGAAAATCTGGTTTCTTGTAGCACCGTCAATTTTTGCCGCTTCGTCAAGGGAACGTGGTATCGTATCAAAGAAGCCTTTCGCTATCTGATAGCCAAGACCTGCACCTGACGAGTAAACGATAACAAGTGAGAAAAGCTGCTTGCCAAGACCGATGATTTCCATGATATTGTAAATAGCAGCCATTGACATGAAGCCCGGGAACATTCCAAGAATAAGACCGAAGTTCATAAGAGTTCTACGGCTCTTGAAACGAAGTCTTGAAAGTGCATAACTTACCATAAGAATGATAAGAGTAGAGATAAGGCATGAGAATACGGCAACGATAAATGTATTAGTAATCCATCTGCCATAGGGGAAAGGCATTCTGTCCATAGGAAGAACGATTATCGCACTGTTGGGGTCCATAGGGTCTTCAAGACCTGTCTGTCTGAACAGCTTGATATAGTTGTCAAAAGTCCATGTTTTCGGGAACATGGTAGCAAGGGATACACCCTTTTCACCGTTGAACGACTGTAAAACGAGCCATACAATCGGGAATATCCATATAAGTACCATAATGGAAAGAATGATATATACGGCGATATTGGCAATTTTTCTTTTTCTTCCATAGCCTGCCTGCATATTGCCGATATTTGCTTGTTTTGTTGTCATGAGAACTCCTCCTCATTCTTAGTAGCCTTTGACATATTGAAGGTAATGAGAGAACCCGTAGCACAAAGCACGAATACGATAATACCGATAACTGCCGCCAGCTTGTAATCCTGTTCATTTACAGTCAGCTTATACAGCCATGTAACGAGAAGGTCTGTTGAGCCTGCACCTGCGGAGTAGTCAACGGGTACAGGAGCACCGCCTGTAAGGAAGAAGATAACGTTGAAGTTGTTGATATTTCCAACGAAAGTAGAAATAAGATAAGGTGTCATAACGAAAGATATGTACGGGAGAGTAATCTTTGTAAACTGCTGAACAGCGTTTGCACCGTCTATTCTTGCACTCTCATAGAGGTCTTCGGGAATGTTCATCAAGATACCCGAAACGCTCAGCATAGTGTAAGGAATACCTATCCACATATTTACAACGATAACGGAAACTCTTGCCCAGCCCGTATCCGAAAGGAAACGAATGCTTGTACCCATCATAGCATTGATGATACCCTGATTGTCAAGGAGAAGACGCATTACAAGGAGAGTAACGAACTGAGGAACGGCTGATGTGATAACGAACATCGTTCTCCAGAAGCCCTTGTATTTAATATCTTTCTTGTTGATAAGCAACGCAAGAACGATACCGAGAATGTAGTTTGAGAAAGTAGCGAAAACAGCCCATACGAGAGTCCAAAGAAGAACCTTACCGAACGTATAGGATTTTTCGGCACTGTCATGGAATACATCTGCAAAGTTCTGCAAGCCTATCCACCAGTAAAGCCTGTTGAAAGCATTGTGAGTCTTATCGTAGTTGGTGAACGCCATAAAGATAGTGAAGATAATCGGCAAAATATTGAATACCATCAAAAGAATAATCGGAATGGTAAGGAGAGTGATGTGATAACGTTCATCAAGGAAAGTTTTCATTTCTTCAACAAAGCTCAAAGGTCTTCCGCCCTCTTTGATCGTTTCCATTGTAGCGAAAGCACTCTTTGTATTAGCGATATAAATAGCAAAGAAAGCAATGCTTATCATAAGAGTAAGCGTGAAGAAAAGGAGGATTTTGTTAGAGTCGTCCGCAATATCCGCATTGGCGATTTTTTTCAATCCGAAAATAGGATCAATTTCATACTCTATCGGAATGTTACCTACAACACCGTCAACGAGTAAAGTAGGGTCATCGGGGTCAACCTGAACACCGAAAGAGTAGATTTTTGACACATAGGTCATACCGAAGTTTGCCATGAAAATGAAGTAAGCGATTTCTGCCGCAAGGAAAAGAATTCCTTTCATTATCTGCTTATGAGCCATGTTTCCCACACCCATAATGATATAGGAAAGTTTTGTCGGCATATCGCCCTGAGCAAATCTCAATCCATAGTGCTTGAAGCCGTTTCCTATGAAGAGAAAAACGCTCTTAAAGAAGTATCCTATATACAGCACAATCGTCTTGATTGCATTGGGGATACCAAAGAAGAATGATTTTATCTTATAGCCTATCTGCTGACTTCTTGTCATCTGCATATAATCAAGATAATCCATTCATATACAACTCCTTCTTATTGAAATTTCAAGAAACTGTATCAAATGAGCAGCCCCGACCGCAATAACACCGGCAGGGCTGCCGCATTATTTGATATTAAACGCTGTAAATATTATCAGTGCATTTTAGCTTCAATCTTAACGAGGTCTGCCTTGATTTCGTCATCTGTAAGCTGACCTTTCTTGTTAAGGATATTTCCGCCGTAGTCACCTGTACCTGCACTCCAGTACTTGCCACTTACACTCTGGCCCTGTGCATGAGAGTACGGAGCCTGTGCATCGATAGCGATACGGGCAACGTCATTATGAATTTCTTCAACATCAAGAGCGGCATTGGCTGTCGGGATAAGACCTCTTACCTGATAACGTCTTACCTGTGAATCAGCCTTGCCCAGATAATAAGCAAGAGCCTGTGCGGTGATCGGATAATTACTGTATGCGTTTACGCCGATCAGTTTGTAACCGCCGAATGAATCGAGCTGTTTCTGTTCGCCATTCATGAGAACTGTCGGGAGTTTTGCGGCAGCGACGTTTTCGGCACCGATTGCCTCCTTGATAGCAGGACCGTTCCAAGTGCCTGTAACGGCAGCACAAAGTTTGCCGTCTTTAAAGTGCTGAGCTATGTAAGCATTTCCACCTGCAGAGCCTGCGTCACCCTCATAGCCCTGACCTACTTTTTCAGCGATATGGCACATAGCCTTTACTGCCGCAAGACCTTCATCGGTGTTGAAAGTAGCTGTCTGAACGCCGTTCTTATACTCAATCGTACAGCCTGCCGTGAAGAAGAAGCCTGCATTATACCACGGGTCACTCATCGGGAAGAAGAAAGCCTTGCCTGCCGCATTTGCCTTTTCGATAATGCCGTCAAAGGTTGCAACATCTTCTTCTGAAAGTACGGTCTTGTCATAATACAAGAAATAACCGTTATCGGAAGTTTTCGGGAATGCATAGGACTTACCATTTACTGTACATACTTCAATAGCCTTTTCGGAGTTTTCATTAACAACATTGCTGTTGAAAAGCTGAGCTACTTCGGAAAGAGCACCTGCTTCAACGAGTGAAGAAAGCTGGTCATCTGCAAAGCTGAATACGTCTGCACCGTCCTTAGGACCTGCAAGAATTTTACCGCCTGCATCGCCCTCACCGACAGGCTGGGGTTTAATCTTGAAAGTATATCTACTGTCTGCATACTTCTCCTGGAATTCCTTCATCAAGCCTTCTTCAAAGCTCTTGTCGTCTGCTGAACACCAGAGAGTCATCTTGATAGTGCCGCCTGTTTTTTCAGCCTCTGCTGCCATCTGATCCTTAATTTTTGCAATTATCTCAGGATCGTCGAGATTAACGGCAGCAACCTTGCTTGCTTCTGTTGTGCTTTCAGTACTTGACGGAGTCGTGTCGGTCGTACTTGCCGGAGAACTGGTTGACGGAGTGCTGCTTGTTGTCGTACCGCCGCCGCTTGCACAGCCTGCCAATGCACTTGCTGCCATCATTGCCGTCAAAAGCAATGCAACTGCCTTTTTGGATTTACTAACCATAGTGATAATCCCTCTTTCTTAAAAATTTTATTTTTTTATGCACCTCAAACGTGCTGTAAGGTGTCGGAAGTGCCGCATACACACACTCTTCCCACCGCTACTAATATAATATCATAGCATTCACATAATTTCAATGACTTATTGTCATTTTTATTCATATAAATAAATTTCGACATTGTTTTTTGTATATTTCAACTGCAAAAAATCCATTTTTTGTCAGTTGTTACAATATTGCTCAATAAAATATATGCACTTTTCACACTGCCGTTTTGTACGTTTTAACTATATCGTTTTTTAACGTTTTTTAAATATTATTTCAAATCTATTAAAATTCGGTATATTTATTGTTAAAAATGCATTTTTTCAAACAGCCCCAATAACTTTTACGTCAAAATAGCCAAATTCAACAGGAAAATTTTTTCGTATTGATTGTATAACATTTCACAGGATATTTTGTGCAACACAATTAAAAAAAGAGTGAAGTGTTAAGAGTGGAGAGTGGAGCAGTCATTAGACTGAATTTCGTATTTCAGCCTCAAAAAAGCAGATTCCGAGAATACAGCAGAAAATCCAGTAACTTCACTCTCCACTCTCAAAACTCCACTCTGAAAATAAAAAAACAACCGCCCCGTAAATAATGGAAAATTGAAAATGGAAAATGGAAAATTAGGCTGCTGTCCAAACTTCATTTTCCATTTTCCACTTTCCACTTTCAATTACAAAAAAACAACCGCCCTATTGGACGGTTGCTTTATGTTGGCATCTTCCTATTTTTCCGTGTCGTCACCAACAAAGTATCTTCGGCACCATTGAGCTTAACTTCCGTGTTCGGTATGGGAACGGGTGTACCCTCAACGTCATCAACACCAACTGTTTTCTGCATCATTTCTGACGACTTTGATATTATAACACATCATTTTGGAAAAAGCAAGCACTTTTTTTGACAAAAATTATACAATTTGTATTTGTATTTAAAAAATAAACAGAGAGCAGAATTCAATTCTACTCTCCATTTTCCATTTTCAACTTTCAATTTTCAATTTTTTCGGCACTTTTCTCAAAAAGCGATAGCATTTTTTATATTCCGCATACGCTTCACGGTATTCCGCACTGCTCGGCTCATATCCGCCAAATGCCGTCTTTTCAAAAAGTTCAAAAAGCTTTTCGGGGACTGCACCTCTTGACGAAGAAAGATATTCCCTCAGCATATTCACGGTATATGAACTGTAATCCCTGCCTGTCGAGAAATTCACAAGCTTTATGACGTTGGAATAAAGTTTGAGTGTACGTTTTTCGGGGCTTCTGAAGATTTGACTGACACGGAAGAAAATCTCTGCTATTCTGTCCCTCAGCCATACAAAAATGACAAATACCGCAACAACGATAACTGCAATAAAACGGCTCAAAAACTGGATTATATCATCAAAATAGTTGTACTGTTCCTCTCTGACGTACATATATCCCGATACAGTCGGGTCAAACGTCATCCACCCCACAGCAGGTATATATACCTCCACAAATGCGTGTGCATAGCTGTCACGGACAACATACAACCCGTTTTCATCTCTCTCAAAAGCCGCATATCCCTCAACATATCTTGCCGTCAGTCCGACACTTCTCGCCATGAGCGTCATAGCCGTTGCATAGTTCGTGCATATACCCCTTTTGCCCTCAAATATGAAATACTCTATGGAGGTGTCCTCGGGCACATACTCCTCATCATAAGCATAGCCGTTTTCTTCAAAATACACGGCAAGTGCCGTCGCTTTTTCAACGTCTGAGTGATATTTCCCCGTTATCTCCTCCGCAAGCTCGGTTATTCTTTGTGATATATTATCTGTATTTGAGTATAACTGATGTGCCATAAGATAGTCCGAATATATCTGCTGAACGTTTTCACTGCCGTAATTTTCTTCAAGTATTTCCTCATACTCACCCGATGACAAGCCTGCTTCACGGGCATATTCATATAACTCTCTGCTCTCTGCATAAAAACTGAATGCATTATGCAGATTTTCACTCACACTCTCCACTCTTTCAACCCTGTCATCAAGATACTTTCTGTAATAACTCGTTGAAACATCTTTTACAGTGGTACTCAGCGGACACGGCAGGTATGATGCCGAAAAGTCCTCTCCCTCGACAAAACCTCTTTCTCTCTGAATTTCGGGCAGTTTAAGACCGTCTTTTTCATATATATCATGGAAATCTTCCACTAAATCCGTTATTTCATATTCGGGGTACATCTCGGAATAGTAATAACGGTTGATATTATTCATATCTTTTTCCCAAATATCCCCGTTGAAACGGTCAAAAGGCTGTTTGCGGAGATAGTATTCTTCTTCATTTCCGTCCGGGCTGAAACGAAACAGAATTTTTCCCGTATCCCCTCTTTCACCGTAACGTGAGGAGGACTCCTGTGAAACATTGTCGGAATTGCCCGTACCGTTTCCTCCTATCGTATTTGTATATGAAAACAGGTCGGAATTTTTTTCAAGAAACGATACATAAGACTGTTTCGGAATCATCATGGTTATCGTTCCCGTTACGGAAACAAATACCGCTATCGCAATAATATAGGAACGGTCTGTTTTTAAAAACGTCTTTTTTTCCTGACGGGAAGGGTCTATATGCCTGTTATGCACTATCACCGCAAGATAAAGTACCACTATTATCGTTGTCATCAGTTCGGGCATGACTACAACTCTCTTTGTATATATCACAAACGGAAACATGATACAAAGCATTACACCAAGACTTCTGTAACGTACCTGAGTGAAATAATATAAAACCGATATGAGAAAAAATCCTCCTGCAATAAACAGGGCATTCAGAAAATACGGCTGGTCGGGGTTATCGCTTTCACCGAAAAACCACCTCATCAATTCCCGAAAACCGCCTAATCTGGGCATTCCCATTCTTGCAAGCCCTGTACTTACAAAAGAACTGACCATAAACAGCACAATATACAGCAGTCCGCCAAGCCGTTTCATATTTTTCAGCTTATCAAACAGCCCGAACAATAACCATGCCCCTAACAAAAATATTGCACTGTATAAAACAGGGGTGTTTTCGTCAAGCACGTTCATTACAGAATAACATATAGCCGTTCCAAGCATGACGGGACATATATAAGCACTTATTTTTTTTGAAATGCCCGAAAAAAGTTTATTTTCTTCTTTCATGTTTTCCCTCCCGTCAAAGCCTTTTCACTTCAAATGTATCGGATATGCTCCAAAATTCCGATGTGATATGCGGTAATTTCGAATCTGACGAACATATCAAGAGTATATCGGGGATTTCCGATATGATATTCATTGCAGATTGTGCATTCTCCCCCGTTGACGCTGTAAAGCATATCGGTGTTTTTCCCATTCCCGCAATCTCCGCAGGAACGGGAGTTTCCGTACCGCACGGTGAAAAATCGGAAAGCCTCTGCTGTACTTCATAAATATCCGCAGGAGTTTTTATATCCATTCTCACCCAATGATTTTTACTCGGCATAAAAAATACGGTTTCTCTGCCCTCTGCCGTAAGCATGGAGAAAACTGCCAGCATTCCCTCCGTCACCCTGTCACGCACCGACAAATTGAATTCATTTTCCTCCAACTCGGGAATGTCAAGAAAAAATACCTGTCCTCCCCCTGCAACCTTCTCGTCAAGCCTTATCATATACACATCTTTCTTTGACGACATTTTCCAGTTTATTCTCTTTATCGGGTCACCCGGATAATATTCCCTATGGTCATAACCCGGCTGTCCTGTCGGAGTAAGGGCAGTTTCGTTCGTTTCTTCTTCATTGTCATCTGTCGAAAACAGTACCGCTGTTTTCAAAAAATTCGTCTGTACGGGTACATCGGGTATATTTGGATATACCGACACTTTTACATTTGAATCGGATATATTCTTTTTCAGCCTGAAACGGAATATCCCGAAATAATCGCATACAAACACATTGGTTATATTTATCCCTGCCGAACCCGAATATTTTGCCGTGACGGATATTTCCACGGTATTGGTTTCCTGCCCTGCAAGCGATAAACGGAAAATATCCGTGTCTTTCGAAAGCTGGGGCGTGCATTCCGCATATACCTCTATCATCGGTGCAGGTATCATAATTCTTTTCCTCATGCTTACGGCACATATCAGACTTTCACCTTTGAAAAGTACTCTTTTATCGGGCTGTACCTCTACTTCAAGCGACGGTATCACCGCAACGGCTGACACCACGGACAATATCAATGCACATATCAGAGATATTATCAAAAGCACTCCCACCGTACCGTTGATAAGATACTTTACAGCAACCGCTATGCCTATGCACCCTATGTATGCAAACAGAGATTTCACCGTCTGCAAAGTTACCGTTTTTTTCATACGCTTCACCTTTACTGCACGGGTACTGCAACGGATTTTACCGCCTCATTCAGCACTTCTTCCGCATTTGCAAATGCAGATTTTCCCTGTATCGACAGCATTAACCTATGCGATACCACTGACGGCATAACATATTTTATATCATCAGGCACAACGTAATTTCTTCCCATGATATAAGCCGCTGCCTTTGCAGCCCTCAGCATTGCTATTCCTGCACGTGGTGACGCTCCCAATGTGATAAGTCCCGAATTTCTCGTTGCATTCAGCAAGTCAACGATATATTTCTTCACACTGTCCTTACAGTGAATTTTTTTAACCTCCTCTATATGCGTTTTCACATCTTCAAGGCTCATTACTGCATTCAGCTTTTGAGAAAATGCATTTGTTTCGGAACGGCTGATAATATCCAATTCTTCTTCGGGTGACGGATAGCCCATTGATATTTTCATCAAAAATCTGTCCATTTGTGCTTCGGGCAGGTGATATGTTCCATAAGTTTCAACGGGATTTTGAGTTGCAAGCACCATGAAGGGTGACGGCAATGCCATTGTTTTTCCGTCAAGGGAAATCTGGTGTTCTTCCATGACTTCAAGCAAGCTCGACTGAGCCTTTGGAGATGCCCTGTTTATCTCGTCTGCAAGCAGAAAATTGCACATAGCCGCACCTGCTTTATAATTCAATTCCCCCGTCTGACGGTCAACCATTGAAAATCCCACTATATCCGACGGCATTATATCGGGTGTAAGCTGTATTCTGTTGAAATGCCCGTCAACAGAGCTTGCAAGTGCAGATACAAGCCTTGTTTTGCCAACCCCCGGCACGTCTTCTATCAAAATATGCCCCTCCGACAACATGGCTATTATTACCATTATAACGGCATTTCTCTTTCCTACAATAATTCTTTCAATATTTTCAACTAATTTTTCAATCTGTGTATTCATAATTCCCCTCCAAAAATATTTTTTATACTGCTTAAAATTATTTTACATGATGAAAAACAAAATTTCAATATAAAATATCAGTCAATTTCAAAAAATCTATTGAAATTTTCGATAAACTGTGATATAATCGTGAAGTGAACGGTATTGCAGAATACAATTACTTCGATATGAGGGATCGGTGGAGAATATCCGTGCAGGTTCAAGCCCTGTTACCGCTTGTGAATAACTTGCGGTATGGTGGAATTGGCAGACACGCCGGTCATTTTGAAGTGTATTCGATTTTATCCGTTTTCATTATGGTAATAAACAGCAGTGCAGAAAACAGTTACTTCGACCGGTAATCGGGTTATGTCGGTGCAAATCCGGCTCCCTTCGGGGATAGCTCAATCAGTAGAGTGCCAAAAATTTCTGTTTTTGAATTTCTCTGTTTGTTATACAAATCAAAGGGCGGCAGTGCAGGAAACGGTTACTTCGCTTGTCACGCCGGATGTCGTTGGTTCGAGTCCAACTCCCTTGTGGGATAGTTCAGTTGGCAGAACGCCGTTATGTCTGTTTTTGGATTTCTCCGCCCGTTTTTTTAAAAAAATAATGTGTGCATTGCAGAATTGCAGTTACTTCGAGTGGTCACCGTTCGGGGAGAATTGCTGTTTTTTATGGCAGTTCGGGCAGGTTCGAGTCCTCCGACCGTACTCAATTCGATTTTATCACGCTTTATTTTTATAAAAACATGTGAGGAATGAAAATTACTTCTCACCCCT
>Ga0310695_10008997_pt1 | contig 15226 bp, 9 predicted proteins | sample RumenRJG_04DNA_FD_203882 | JGI IMG/M metagenome (GOLD analysis project Ga0310695, IMG submission 203882) | Bovine rumen microbial communities from Lethbridge, Alberta, Canada - RJG_04 (v2) (version 2) | ecosystem: Host-associated > Mammals > Digestive system > Stomach > Rumen | place: Canada...
ACGAGGGGGGATTCTGTTGTGGCGGTAGGGACGCGCCTTGGCACGTCCCGAAGCAACCCTCAGCCTGGCTGTTTCTAGTCTCACGCAGATTAAGCAGATTGAGCAGATGATTTCTCACACTGAATACACAGAATAATATTATCTTTCCAAATCTGTGATAATCTGTGTGCAAATCTCTGCCACACTGAGCTTCCCCCTCTTTAGGGGGGATTGAGGGGGGCTTCCTACTGCCTGGCAGCAACTAACAACTAAAAATTAGTTTGCGTGATACTTAATGAGTCCCTCCATGGGGTTCTTGATGATGCTGCCGATGGTGATGCCCAGAGGCTCAGCGGCCTCACGCAGCACGCGCTCGAACACATGCGCCACCGAGCCGACAAAGTTGCAGGGCAGCTGCTGGTAATCCTTGTAGCTGGCCACGTTGCGAACAAAGAAGTCGGTCATCGAGCTCAATACTAGCTGATGTATCGACGGCTCGTCGATGTGCTTGGCCAGGAAGGGACCAAATTGCGCCAAGAAGCGGTTGGCCGCCGGCTGGCGATAGACCGCTGTGATGATCTTGTTGCGATCCAGGTCATACTCCTTGAGGAATTCATCACACAGCTGCTGGGGCAACTGCCGCTTGAGCACGTCGCCCACCAGGCGCTTGCCCAGCACGGCCCCGCTGCCCTCATCGCCCAGGATGTAGCCCAGGGGTGACACATTGTCGACCACCCGCTCGCCATCGTAGTAGCACGAGTTGCTGCCCGTGCCCATGATGCAAGCGATGCCGGGCTGACGCTGACACAGTGCGCGTGCCGCTGCCAGCAGGTCGCTATCGACCTCGATGCGTGTGGCTGTGGGCAAGTTGGCCTTTAGGGCATTCACTACATTCTCCTTGATTTCGTCGCTGATGATGCCGGCACCATAGTAGAAGATTTCGTCCACCTGCTTGTAGCTAGCCAAGTGTGGCATCAGTTCGTCGTGGATGCGCCCAGTCATCTCCTGCTGGGTGAGCATCAGAGCGTTCATACCGGTCGTGAAGATTTGCGCGACCTTCTCTTTTCCGTTGAGCAGGCACCAATCAATCTTGGTCGACCCGCAGTCAGCAATAAGTATCATAAGCGTTGTTGTTTTTTAATTTCTTGTTTTTTGTGTTCTGAGACAGCGTCTCGGAACACATTGACTTGATGCGACTTAATTCAGTGTTCTCAATTTTATATCTTGATGAAGATTTTCTTCTTGTAGAGAATATAGCCAAAACACCAGGTAATCAGGACGAAGGTGATGGCATAGAAACACGAGGCGGCCTCGGCAGTTGTGGTGACCGACTGCCAGAAGTCATAGATCATCGAGTGGATGGTGACAGGGTCGCCATCGGCAGTCTCGCCAAAACGCACAGCACCGAAGATGATGCTTAGCAGCGTGCCCACGAGGTAGCAGAACAGCGGGTTGACACCAAACGACTGGAAGAAACGGCACCAGCGCTTGTGCCCCTTGATGTCGATGAAATAGATGAGCATGCCCAGGATGCACGATGCCATGCCACAGGTGATGAGCACGTAGGAGCTGGTCCACACCTTCTTGCTGCACGGGATGCCATACTGCGCCAGCCAGCCCACAAGCACCATGATGCTGCCCCACAGCGCTGCCTTGCCCACGCGGATGTTGTTGTCGCGGATATCGACCAGCATCTTGCCCATCATCAGGCCGATGAGCACATGAGCAATGCACGGCAACGTGCTGAGGATGCCCTCAGGGTCAAGTGCCAACTTCTCGCCGAAGGCATGCTCGTGATACATGTGGTCCTCGCCCAGCACGGCCAGGTCAATGCGACTAACAATGTTGTCGAGCGTGAAGTCGTAGCCGTTGCCCGTGCCCAGGATGATGGCATAGATGACCAGAATGGCCCCGATGATCCAAGGAATCCAGCGGGTGCGGCACAAGATGGCAATCATCGAGCCGAAGAAATAAACCAAGGCCAAGCGCTGGAACACGCCCAAAATGCGCAGGTCGCCAAACATGCGAACAAAGAAGTGACTGTCAGGGTCATACAAGCCACGTAGCCACATGCCGAACCACTGGACGGCCCAACCGATGAGAAACAGCACAATGGTGCGACGGCAAATCTTCCAGATGAGAGCCCCACTGGGCTTGAAGTCAAACTTGCGTAGCGAGAAGTACATCGCCACACCCATGACGAACATGAAGAAGGGGAACACCAGGTCGGTGGGCGTGAGTCCTATCCACTCGGCATGGGCCAGTGGCTTGTAGAGGTGGCTCCACGAGCCAGGATTGTTGACCAGCAGCATGCCGGCGATGGTGATGCCTCGCAAGATGTCGACTGCGAGGAGTCGGTTGTTGTCTTTCTTTTTCATCATTCTATTGGTGTTGTCCAAGACTGAGTCTCGGAGTACAACGACTTGTTCTATCAAACTATCGGGTGACCTCGTCGATGAGGTAAACGAGCGACTGGTAGGGGATGCCGCTGTGCGTTGTCAGACCTATCTCGCAGGTCCGACTGTTGCTGAAGCCGCGCCGCGCACCCGACTCCCTGACTGTCTGGCGCAAATGGCGCAGAGCGTAGGCATTGAGTTCGGGCTGTGAGAAGCCCTTGTCGCCAGCAAAGCCACAACACCCCACCCCATCGGGCACGACCACATGGGTCGAGCAGCGTCGCGCCAGGTCTAGCACCTTGCCGTCGATGCCCATCAGTCGTGTTGAGCACGTCAAGTGCAGCATCACCGGCTCGTCGACGGGCCTGAAATTGAGCGAGTCGGCCACATGGTCGTGGATAAACTCCATCAACTCCATCGGCTTGATGGGCTTCATGAGCGTACGCATGCGATGCAGACATGGACTTTGGTCACACACGATGGGCCATAGCCCTCCCTCTGATGCTTCAAACAGCTCGGCCTCAAGGTCCCAAAGTTTGCGGTTGGCCACATCAGGCATTCCCTTACTTTCCCATATCATGCCACAACACAAGCTCTTCATGTTCTTGGGGAAGATGACCTCCCACCCAGCACGTTGCAGAAAACTCACCACGGTGTCGACCAGGTCATGTTCAACTCCCTGTGCGCGTCCCATGGTCTGGTTGAGGCAGCTAGGGAAGTAGACGACTTTTTTGGAATCGTCCACCCCATTGCCCACGCGTGTGGCACTTGAAGCCGTATGCTTGGTTCCCGCTCCCCTTCGTGGCTTGGGCAACGCGGGGGTCCATAGCGGTAAACCAATGCAGTGCAAGGCCTTGCCCATGGCAGTCACGCCCTTGTCGCCCAGCACAGTGTGAGCAGCATCGGCAACATAGAGCAACGATCGCACGCCAGCCTTAACACCGGCAAAGTGGTCGGCACAGAATGCCCCCACCCCGTGTGCCATGGTCCCGGGACCATGCTTGGCACCACGCAGGTCATGAGTCAGGTCGCCCACATTAATTTTCATTGGGCATGACGTGCTGCACAACCCATCGGCAGCACATGTCTGCTCGCCATAGTAGCGATACTGCCGCTCTAGCCTAGCCAGCCGCTCAGGATCTTGTCCTGTGGCCCGCAAGCGCGTGATCTCGCGTTGCACGATGATGCGCTGGCGGCTCGACAGAGTGAATCCACTGCTCACGCAGTTCACCTCACAGAAGCCACACTCGATGCAGCGGTCCACATGGTCGTTGATGAGCGGCATGGGCTTGATGTCGCGCGTGAAACTCTCAGGGTCCTCATTGAAGATGACACCAGGGTTGAGTATGCCATCGGGGTCAAAGATGCGCTTGACCTGGCACATGATATCGTAGGCCTTGTCGCCCCACTCCCGGCGCACAAACGGCGCCATGTTGCGCCCTGTGCCATGCTCGGCCTTGAGCGAGCCATCATACTTGTCGACCACGAGATGCACCACCTGCTCCATGAGGTTGCGGTAGCGCGCCACCTCTTGTTCAGTGTCGAAAGCCTGCGAGATAACGAAGTGATAGTTGCCCTCCAGGGCATGGCCATAGATGCAACTGTTCTCATATCCATTGTCCTTGAGCATCTGGGCCAAGTCGACTGTGGCATCGGGCAGGTCTTCGATGTGGAAAGCCACATCCTCGATGAGCACCGTCGTGCCCAAGGGCCGCATGCCGCCCACACTGGGGAATATGCCTGAGCGAATGGCCCAATACTTGCCATACTCCTTGGGATTGCTGGTGAACCGCGCCGGCACAAAGAGGGGATAAGACTCCAAGATGCGATTAATCTCAGATATGTTTCGCTCCAGTTCGGCTGGTGTGTCGGCAAAGGTCTGCACCAGCACGGCCGTCAATCCATCGCCAGTGGTGTCGTTGACACTGGCCAGCGACACAGCGTCGAGCAACTCGGCGCAATGCACCGGACCACGCTTCATCGCCACCACTGCCTCACAGGCCGTACGCATCTGCTCGAAGTAGAGCATCGCGCTGGCACGGAAGGGCGACAAGTGGCCGGTAGCCATGGTAAACTGGCTGGCAAAACCCAGCGTGCCCTCGCTGCCCACCATCAGGTGGGTGATGATGTCGAACGGGTCGGTGAAGCGGACGAAGGGTGCAATGTTCAGTCCCGTGACGTTCTTGATCGAATACTTGCGACGGATGCGCTCAACCAACTCGTTATCGGCCATCACACGGTCGCGCAACTGCTCAATGTCGCGCACAAACTGAGGGTGCGACTGCCTGAACTGCTGGCGACTGGCCTCGTCGCCCGTGTCGAGGATGGTGCCATCGGCCAGCACGATGCGCATCGATCGCAGCACGCGGTCGCTGTTGGCATGCGTGCCGCAACTCATGCCCGAGGCATTGTTGATGACGATGCCGCCCACCATGGCAGAGTTCTTCGAGGCAGGATCGGGCGTAAAAGTGCGTCCCAACGGAGCCAAAATCTCATCGACCTTATGCCCCACCAGACCAGGTTGAAGGGTAATGGTCGTGGCATCATCCGAGATGCTGTACTGCTCCCAATGCTTACCGGCAACAATCAGGATGCTGTCGGTCACTGTCTGGCCGCTAAGGCTGGTACCCGCTGCACGGAAGGTGACGGGCAGACACATCTCGTGGGCGATGGCCAGCAGGCGGCTCACCTCCTGCTCATCACGGCTGCGCACCACCACCTGTGGCACATGGCGGTAGAATCCGGCATCGGTTCCCCACGCCAAACAGCGCAAGTCGTCGGTGTAGATGCGGTCGCTGGAGATAAACTCGGCAATGCGCTGCACATATTGTTTATACTCTTGTTTCATATTCACCGTGATTCTCTAGTCCTAGATTGTCTAGAGTTTCTAGACTAGTTATACAGATAGTACTTGGACGAGCGCTGCTTGAAGGACGCTGTGTCCTTGTTGAAATAGTCGATGATGTCGGCCACCTGATAACGCTTGCAGAAGCGTTCGCGGATTTCCTTGGTGCCGCACACCTTGTCGAACATGTTGTAGCGCTTGGTGTTCTGCTCAAAAAGCTGCTTGTCGGGATACATCTCGTGGATGACCTGCAAGAAGTAGAACTGTGTGAGCACCAAGTTGGCCTTGTCGAGGTCGGTGATGTAAGTCTGCACGCCATGCACCTCTTGCAGCGACTTGTCGACCGCCACACTCAAGGCAAAGAATGGCTTATAGTTGATGGGCCGGAACAGCATGCCCGGCAGGTTGAGGGCGTTCATGCGCTCGGCTAGCGCATCGGCATCGATCCACGAGGCGGCAAAGCACTCAAAGGGCAGGGTATAGCCGATGCCGGTGTTGAAGATATAGAGCTCGCCCAGGATGCCGCTCACGGGGTAGAAAAAGGCATTCTCTGGTGCGGGAATCTGCGGCGACGGAGCCACCCACGGCATGCCCGTGTCGCGGAACTTCATGTCGCGCGTCCAGCCCTCCATGGGGATGACGGTGAGCTTGGCCTTTCCCTTGATCATGCCCTCGCCGTTGAGGAACTGAGCCAGCTCGCCGGGTGTGAGGCCATAGAGGTAAGGAATGGCATACTTGCTGACAAACGAGAAGTAACCCGGCTCGACCAGGTTGCCCTCCACCTTGTTGCCACCCAACGGATTGGGACGGTCGAGCACCATGAACTCCTTGCCGTGCTCGGCACAGGCTTCCATGCACACGCCCATGGTGGCATAGAAGGTGTAGCTGCGGCAGCCAATGTCCTGGATGTCATAGACTAGCACATCGATGTCTCGCAACATCTCGGCCGTGGGCTTGTGGGTCTTGCCATAGAGCGAGTACATCTTCACACCCGTCTTGGGGTCGACCTCGTCGCCCACGGCATCGCCGGCATGAGCGTTGCCACGCACACCATGCTCAGGTCCATAGAGGGCCACCAGTTTGACACCCGGTGCCTCGTTGAGTATGTCGACCGTGCTCTTGAGGTTGTTGTCGATGCCACTGGGATTGGTCACCAGTCCCACGCGCTTGCCTTGCAGCTGCTTGAAGCCGCCGTCGCGCAGCACCTCGATGCCGGGCTTGACCACGGCACCCATCGTCAGGGCACACACAAGCCCCAAACAGATTGTCAGAATAGTTCTCTTCATATCGCTAATCTTTCTAAATCGATTGTTTCGCCTTTTCGGCCCATCGCCACCAGCTGGTGCGTGTCATCCTTGATGCAAAAGATGCGCCAGCGGTCAACGATGGGCATATAGAGTTGTCTCAAGTTGCGCAGCCCGGCATGATAGTGGCGGGTCACCACCTCGTCGGGCACATATCGTCCACCCTGGCTCACACGCTGCGATACACGGTCGATGGCGGCTTGTGGCGAGGGCAGATGGAAGAACAACAGGCTCACGACGTAGCCTTGTTGCCGGGCTTGCATCACAGTGCGGCTGAAGCATCGTGGCGCCAGTGTGGTCTCGAGAGCAAATGTCTCACCCTGGTCCAACAGCAGGCCGATGCGCTCGATCATCATCCTGGCGGCACGAGCGAAAACCTGCTCAGGCGCTTGCGGCGACAGTCTGTAAGCGATGTCATCATCGCTCACCCAGTGGCTGCACTGCAGGTCGTCGAGCAACGACTGCCTTGCCGCCGTGGTCTTGCCAGCGCCGTTGCACCCGGCAATGATATATAACCGCCTGCCTGTCATGCTTACTTGTGACCGTAGTCGGGGTCAATCTTGCGGTCGGCAAGGTAGGTGACTATCAGTGTGGCAATACAGCAGACGATCACCATCCAGAAGAAGTTGGCATAGCCCAGAGCCTCCTGGATGTAGCCCGCAAACATGCCCGGAATCATCATGCTCAGTGCCATAAAGGCTGTGCAAATGGCATAGTGAGATGTCTTGAACTCGCCCTCGCTGAAGTAAATCATATACAACATATAGGCCGTGAAACCGAAACCATAGCCAAACTGCTCGATGGCAATGGCGACACTGATGCTCACCAGGTTGGTGGGCAAAAGCTCAGCCAGATAGCAGAAGGTGAGGCATGGCAGAGTCATACATGCCGCCATCACCCACAGAGACTTCTTCAAACCGACCTTTGAGGCATAGATCCCGCCCAAGATGCCACCGATGGTGAGGAACAGCACACCGATGGTGCCATAGGCCAAACCAACGTTCTCGGTCGACAGGCCCAAGCCACCAGCCTCACGACCAGCCACCAAGAAGGGGGTGCACATCTTGATGAGGAATGCCTCGGGCAAGCGGTAGAGCAGCATGAAAGCAATGGCAAGCCACAGGCCGGGTTTCTTGAAGAAGGTGGCGAACGACTGACCAAACTCGCGCACAATCTGTGCCGCCGATGCTTTCTCGCCCTCGATGTGCGACTTGTCAGTCGCCGGGCGGGGCACGGCAAAGGTGTGGTATAACGTGACCAAGCAGAAGATGACCGCCGACACGCCCATGGTCACCTGCCACGAGAGCGGGATATTACTGTATTTGGTCTCAATGGCACCGGCAATATAGACCAGCACACCCTGACCGAAGATGGACGACAGGCGATAGAACGTGGAACGGATGCCCACAAAGGCTGCCTGGTTTTTCTGGGTCAAGGCAAGCATATAAAATCCGTCGGCGGCAATATCGTGTGTGGCACTGGCAAAAGCAGTAATGACAAACAGCATCAACGTGACATAGAACATGCTGATGGGTGTCTGACCACTGGCAATGACATCAGGTGCCGGCTTGGGCATGGCCAACGTGAGCAACACAAATGCCACCGACATGATGATCTGCATGGCAATGACCCACCACCGCTTGGTCTTGATGATGTCGACAAACGGGCTCCAAAATGGCTTGATGGTCCAAGGCAGATAGAGCAGACTGGTGAACAGCGCCATCTGGCCGTTGGGTACACCCATCTTGGCCAGCATCAGCACCGAGATATTGTTGACGATGAAGTAAGGGATACCCTCGGCAAAGTAGAGCGTCGGTATCCACAGCCAGGGGTTGCGTGTCGTGACCTTCGGAGTCACCGATTTATTCTCTTCCATAATGTGCGTTTTAATACTGTTTCTCAATGTTGGCTCCGACGAAGTAGTGGAGCAAAATTTGCTTGTAGTTATAGCCCTTGGCACCCATCACGGCCGCACCAATCTGGCACAACCCCACACCATGGCCCCACCCTGCGCCACGCAGCACAAACTTGGCAGGATAGCCGTCGGCATCAATGTCGTGACGCTCAACGATAAAGGCCGAACTGTAGAGGGCGGTCTCGCTCAGGGCATAGCGGATGGCCAACTCCTTGCCGATGACCTGGCTGCGCTTTTCGCCCACAATGCGCATCTTGTAGAGGCGGCCACTGGTGCCACGCGACACAGGCTGCAGGTCACGGATGCGACCATAGTCCACACCCGTGCGACGGGCAATGAGGTCGGCCAGCTGCTGTTGCGTATACTCGACGCGCCAGCGGTAGAAGTCGGTGGTCTCTTGGTCATAGTCGTTGAGCACCTGGCTCAGTATCTCAGGGTCGTGCGTGTTGCAGAATGCCGCAGGACTGGACAGAATCCACTCGGCAGCATTGTCCTCGCGCGTCAGGTCGGGGAAGTCTTGTTCGTTCTCGCCGTCACGTCGCACCTCCAGGTAGTCGTGATGGTGGTCCTGCCAGCAGTTCTCAAACTCCTCGAGCACGCCGCCGCACGACTTGCTGAAGCGTGCGTCGCACAACTGTCCGCCATGCATGAGCACCTCACCCCATGTCTGGGCGATGGCATGTTCAACGGCAGGTGTCGAGGCGCGCGTGATGCCCTGGTAGCGTTGACAGTGGTCGTCGGCACACACGTCATAGTTGACATGGTCGTCGCGGTCCCACCAACGGATGTTCTCCTCGGCCTCACCACTGCCCAGCGAGGGTTGCAAGTCGCTCATCACCGAGTCGGCCTTGCCGGTTTCGGCAGGTTTGTGCTGGATTTGCGCCAGTAGCCAGCTGCGTGAGATCACGGCATGGGCCTTGAGGAGCTCAAGCGAGGCCTTAGCACTCATCTCGCTGCTGATGACGCTAGTCAAGTAATCCTCAACGGGCACCACATTGATGGCCGTGATTTTACCATTCTCAACGATGAACTTGAGAGTACCTTTGAAGGTCTGCTCCTCCTTGCGGCGCCAGTGGAAACTCACACCGATGGTCACCCCCCTGAGTGTGAATGAACATGATTGGTAATCTATGGGCTCAAAGAGCAGTTCGTCATAGCTTGCACCATTGCAAGCCACCTTGCCGTCGCTACACGACACCGACTGCACACCGGTGCATTCATTGCCGTTCACACGGTAACAGCCATTCAGAACGAACTCAACCGAGGATTCGTTCATGATGCCGACACTCACTGTGGGTTGTTGCTTTTCCATATTCGTTCAGTTAAGTAGTTAATCCGTTTCAGGTATTGCCAACTCCGACTCCCCTCTTAGGAGGAAAGCAGGTTGTCATATTTGTTATGCCATCATTCATTCGTTTCAAGTCTGATAGAAATGGTCGATGATGCGCACCAGGGTAGCATTGTCAACGCAGACTTCATCGTAGATGTGCTGAATCTGCCCCGCATTGAGCGTGTCGTAATCGCGCCGGCTGGCGCAAGTCCAGACGCCACCCAGATCGACTGCCGCCGGACTGAGCAGCAACTGCCCCTCACCCTCACCATAACAATCGGGCCGATGTTTGCGGCGCGGAAACACCACCACGTTATGATAGTCACCATCGTGCCAGCACAGGATGTTCTGCATCGGCTCGACCGATTCGCCTGTGGCCTGCATCATCGCCAACTGTAGCCGCGCCAGATAGAATCCAGCCAGTGCCTTGCGCTCACAACGGATAAAGAACAACGGCCGACCAAGACGCTGAGTCATGCCAATGAAGCCATCACTGGCCGCCTCCAGCCGCTCGTCATCAGGCCATAGCCCAGGGTCTAGCACCTCGTCGCACAGGGGCATGAATCCCTGGCATCCTGCCTGAAAGTGCATGTGATCAGGAGCCGAAGCACCGGCCCTCGGACCATTATAGAACAGCACCCAGCTAGGCAATTCCTCGGCCAGTTGCAACAAATCGTCGATACGGCGGGGCAATAGCCGCTGTGCGGTATGCTCAAGCGAAGCAATGGTCAGATGTTCGGGGAAGATGGGATAAGGGTTGACCTGAATCTTATAGCGACCGCCCCACTCCACAGTCTCCTGCTCGGCAGGCTGATGCTCGCGGCACAAAAAGCAGGGGCGCTGGCTCAGCGACACAGCATCGACCCGGGCGGCACTCGAGCGGCGCCGCTCCGGGTTATACTGCAAGATGACCTCGCTGTGATCCAGCGACAGGCTACGCAGGTCCAGCCGCTCGAGCGCAGCATAATTGTCGCGCACCAGCGGCCATTGGCACAGCTGTCGCTCGATGAGTTCATCGACCTGCTCGGAAAGTTTCATTGACAACCTTGTTCTTCTAGAAACACCTGATTATCTATAGATTCTAAATCTTCTGAGCCTCTAGGCTAGCCCTTTTTGTTCATCTTGATGCGTGCCTGCAACTCCCAAGTGCGGATGCGGTCCTTGTAGAGGTTGTTGCGGTTCATCTTCTCGACATCGAGGCTGGCGTCACTGTTGTCGTCCCAGCGGCGACACAGATAGACCGGCTCATAGACACGCCCAATCTGATAGATGCGCGAGATGTTCAGGCCCAGTGCATAGTCCTCGCCATAGCTCGTGTTGGGTATCTTGACTGCACGTAGCACTGGGGTGTAGAAAGCGCGCGGTGCTCCCAAGCCATTGATGCGCAGTGCGTTGTTGCGGCCGTTCTCTGGTGTCCACTCCTTGTGGTCGATCACGCCCGGTGGAATGGGGTTGCAGTCGATGTCGGTCATCAGATAGGTGCCAACGACCATCGCCACATTCTGCTCATAGAAAGCATTGACCATGGTCTGCAGCGTGTTCTCGTCCTTGTACATGTCATCACTGTCGAGCTGTACGATGAATTTGCCGGCCTTCTCGTGGTGTGCCGCCAGGTTCCAGTAGCCGCCGATGCCCATGTCATAGTAGTCGGCAATGATATGGATCAGACGCGGGTCGTCATACTCGGCTATGGCCTCGCGTGTGCCATCGGTCGAGAAGTTGTCCACCACCATGAGGTTGAACTTGAATGTTGTCTTCTGCTTCAGCACACTGTCGATGGCGTCACGGATGGTGCGGATGCGGTTGCGCACCGGAATCATCACCGTAGCCTCGACAGGAAATTCGCCCTGATTGAACTCGATGTGACGGAAGTTGGGCTTGCCGTCGACCTCAGGTGCGAGATAGCCACCGACCTCCTTGAGATGTTCGGTGCAAGCTGCCTCCATCTCGATCTGCCGGCCACGGTTGCGTGGGTCAACATAGTCAAAGATTTTCTCCCCGCTCTTGCGAGTATCGAGTTCGACATCACTATAAAGATATTCATTGATGTGGCAGATGTCGGCAAACTGCGACAGCTTCAGGCGCAGGTCGTAGAGACCGGCATGCTCATAGTCAGCCTTCATGGCTTGTGCGGCCTTCTGCAGGCAGCAACCGCAGAAAAACAGCACCGAGCCGAAGTCGAAGTCGTCGCGCAGCGAGCCCATCTGGTAGTCAATCACCGGTGCCTTGACAGCGCCCTTGTCGGTGACATTGTAGTGGTCGGCATAGAGCATGCCCGCACCGCTGTCGTCGGCCAACTTGACAAAACGCTCGACGGCAAACGGGGCGAACTTGAGGGTATTGTACTTGGTGTAAATCAACGCATAGTCGCTCTGCACATGGCCGGCAATGACGCGCATGGTCTCGCTGCTGGTCAAGTTCTTGACCTTGAGCACATGGCACCCCTCGACGGGAGCCTCGGCATTGTCGCCAGCCAGCAGATAGATGTTAGCCACCAGGCCTTCGGCCTTCAGGTTCGCGATTGTTTGCCCAGCCTGCTCGGCATTGACAAACGGGATAAAGCAATCAATTCTTTTCATATTTTATTTAATGATTATTTTCTAGATGCTCAAGATGTTCTAGAAATACTAGACTATCTAGACTATTTGTTGAAAAAGTTGAGGACAGACTGCATCAAGTGGTTGCGTTGAGCGGCGTCGGTCATCACCTCGAACGGGAATCCCATGACCACCGTGCGATAGTCGCCGCGGTCGCTGACCACGCCTGCAGGGATGTTGTTCTCGCTATAACGCATGAAGGTGTAACCACGGCTGTCGCTGGCCTTGATGGCATCAGGCGACTCGACGGCGTAGAGTTTGTCGTTGAGTTGGTTGCAGAACTTGAATGTGTCGCCATCGGTGAGCATGTTGCCTGGTGTGGGCACGGTATAGGCCTCACCACGCAGTGTGGCCGATCGGTCGACCCACTGGAAGCCGAGCACATTCTGTGCAAAGGCAGTCTCGGCTTGGTTGACCTGCTCCTTGTCCCAGATGTCGGTACCCACATAGGCACCACTCACCAGTACCGATCCACCACGCTGGGTGAACGAGCGCACAGCATCCATCAGCTCGGGAGTGAAGGCCTTGAAACGCGTAGGCTTTGCCCCACGTCCGGTGGGAATCTCCTTCTGTTTGCCCAAGATAAGGTCGAGCACCCTGTAGTCACTGAGTGACACTTGACCCGTCTCAACGGCCTGCACGCTACTCGAGACAAACGAGTAGCCGGCCTGCATGATGGCTTCGCCGTGGACAGCAGGATAGTCAAATGTGTTGCCGGCAATGACCTCGGTCTCATGGTTGCTGCGGCAGGCTCCGAAGCCAGGTGCATCATCGTCACGCCAGTCAAGATGACGACGGAACTCGTGTTGCGAGCCCAGGTAGTTGATTTGCTGCATATAGGGCACACCATGGTCCTTCTCGTCGTAGAAGCCTGCAATCTTGTCACCCTCGAACCAGTCGGGACCGCTCACGCGGGTGAAGCCATTGACCACCATGACGGTGCCCTTGCTATTGGGCGCAATGCCCAGCGACAAGGTCTCGCTGGGGAAGCTGCGCCCGCCATCGTTCATGGCAATGACCTTGTAGGAGTGAATCTTGTTGTCGTTGACACGAGCCAGATATTGCGGATCGGGCGTGACAGCCACCTCCTTGAATCCGCCATCGCGTCCCACCTGCTCAAGCACCACATACTGCTTGGGATCGGCATTGGCCGAGAGTTCATCCTTGGTAGGCTCCCAGGTGAGCAAGAATGTGCCAGGCGACGACGCCTCGCTGATGGCCAACGAGTGTACCGGCAGGGGCTGCACCACATAGTCACGGTGGTCACGTTTGGCAATGAACTTGAGTATGCCCTTGTAGATAGCACGGCTCACGTCGAAGCGGAACATCGGGTCCAGGCCATACTTCATGTCAGCAAAATTCTGATGCGAGAGCAGTTCCATGAGCAGAGCAGGCACCTCGGGCACACGAGCCTCGTAGTAGGACTTGTCCCACATGCCACGGCGAGTCCAGTTGGGCTCCCACTTGGCGCGGATGTCACCCACCACCTCGGTCGAGACGATGTCGGCAAACTGTCGCGATAGCTCGCGCGGTGTGCCGTTCTCATACTTGCCGAAGCGTTTGCCGTCTTTGGTAGTGCAATAGATGAGCAGCGTGCCGATGATGTCATCGTTGGGCGTGGTGCCGGCATCGGTGTGCAGGCAGAATGACACATCGACGGGGATGTTCAGGCCCGGCTTCTTGGGCAGCACACTGCTGCCGCCGGCCAAGTAGTTGACCCACTCGCCACGGCTGCGGTAGTCGTCGACATAGTCGTTGATGCCGTCGCTGGTCGAGTAGACCTGATGCGGGAAACCAGCCCACTGCAGATAGTAGCGTGATCCGATGTGGAACCAGGGATGGTCGCCACTGCCCACATACTTGTATTCCATGTCTTCACGACCCAAATATTTTTCATCCTTGTTCTTGGCTGCGATGGCTTTGTTCTCCTCGGTGGGCAATGCCACACGTCGCACGATGTTGCCCTTGCCGCCGCCCACGCGGATGGCGTCGGCGGTGATGATGCCATCCTTGTCGTCGCTGCAGTTTGACAGCACAACCAAGTCTTTGTTCATGCCCTTGGCCAATTGGAACGAGCCCAGATAGACCCACACGCCGCCACCCATGGTCTGGTCGACCTTGAAGGTGCGCGTGCCATCCAGGGAATTGACCGTGTACTGAGCGTCCTTGACGCTCTTGGGGAGGGTCTTGTAGCTGATGTAGAGGGCAAATGTGCCTGCCTCGGGCATGTCGACGCTCCACGAGGCAGTCGAGACCTTCTTCTTGTCCTTGGTGGCCTTGACCTGGCGGAAGGTGCCCTCGTCAAAGGGGTTCTCAAAGTCCTTATAGGTAGCCCGAGCGAATGAGAATCCGGTTCCTTGACCGGCTTCCCACTTCTGCTTGCCATTGTGCTCGCTGTAGCCCGTCTGTGCCTGTCCGCCGTCGTTGTCGACTACTGCACCGAAGTTGTGGGTGTCGCGCTCGCGTGCGTCCCACACATACGCCCCCGCATTCTCGAGCATGGGCATGATGAACGGAATCATGTAGCTGTGGGTGTACATGTCCTCGACCGTCTGGAACATGCGGGCGCGCTGCCACTCCCAGCGGTTGAGCAGCGGCTCGAAGTACCAGCCGTGGCTGGGCCACACAGCCACGATGTTGCCGTCCAGAGCCTTCTTGTAGTGGCGGTGCTGGTCGACCTCGGTGATAAAAGGCGTGTGGCTGCGCTTGTAGTCGGTGTCGAACTCGGCAAAATAGTTGTCGATGTCGTTGCCGGCGATGGTCAGGCGAACGTCTTGATCGGTGCCCAGGGCGCGCTTGATGTCCTCCTTCAGCTGCTCAATCGAGGCCTTGGTGAACGGCACATCGGCAAAATTCTCGC
>Ga0310695_10008998_pt1 | contig 15224 bp, 10 predicted proteins | sample RumenRJG_04DNA_FD_203882 | JGI IMG/M metagenome (GOLD analysis project Ga0310695, IMG submission 203882) | Bovine rumen microbial communities from Lethbridge, Alberta, Canada - RJG_04 (v2) (version 2) | ecosystem: Host-associated > Mammals > Digestive system > Stomach > Rumen | place: Canada...
ATTCTTTCCTAAATGCCAGCTGGACAGGTTGCCCATCAGCATACATCTTAATAAACAAGTTAGTAAGAACACGATCCAGTCTTACTGACTTGAAGTCAACGTAAAGCAATTCTTTATTCAAGAATGCTACTGTACCTTTTTTTAATTTCAGTATCATAATCGTATTCCTTATGCGTTAAGAGGTTCAATTACAATATGTTTCTTTCCATCGAGACGAATTACAGTGAACTTCCTGTTGTTCTTCGTAACAAGGATCTCTGTATAAGTCTTTGCTTCTAAGAGATTTTTGAAAATCTGAAGTTCAATGAATCGACCTCGTAGGTCATTCACAGAAGGACTGAAACCTGCACGAATGTATTGAAGCATTTCGTAAAGGTCAAGGCTGACAGTCAACTGAATAAACTTATCGGTTTTATGACGGAAAGTAAGACTATCACTTTCGTATTCGATATATTTAGTCAGATGGTCAGTCTTATTCACAAATAGCTCAAATTCATCCAATGGAAAACGACGATAGCTCTTTGAAATAGGATCTCCTACATTTGAACTGGCCAAAAGTAGATAACCTTCAGTCAAACGTGCATTGTCGCAACCTTCACTTGCAGAAATGGCGCAAGCCAAATCTTGCATCGTTTCTTTGAGAGCCTTTTCGTCTTCAACGCGAAGTTGCTCCTCGAACATACTTGCATAGCGGTATGGCAAACGTCGGCGGAAATCAAATTTTCCTTCAAAATACTGATGACGCACGTAACTCTTATGGCGACCTGTTGCCTGCATTCTGATAACATCTGATTTAACCTCATATGCAGGAATAATGACATTGTTTTCGTTAAAGTCATTCAATAAGTTGCGCTTACGGTCACTAAAAATCAGGTAGTCATTTGTACGCTTAGATGTATAATAGAGGTCACGATCGTATGCTGGTAAAGCAACACCTGCAACATCTGTTTCTCTAAGCAATTTAACCAAACGGTCGTTAGAGTCAAGTGATGGGAGCATGAAGTCTTTTGCTGGCCATGCAACTGGAGCTGTTACATTGAAGTAGTAGTACTGCCAATAGTATTCAGGCAATTGTTCTGTCTGAACATACTCCACTAATTGCTTGACCTCATCACATGAGTAGTCTCGTGTAAGCATCCATGCAATCATAGAACGCAAGTCTCTCATGGTGATATGAAGCTCACGTTTATAGACAATGGTTCTTACAAGCCATTCGAGACGATTGATAACTTCATCTCCAGCACTGCTGTCTTGGAAGGTATCTACATTATATTTAATATAACAACGGTCTGCAATAGGACATCCTTCACACTTTGACCACAACTCTGGACGAGTCAATTTCTTCACTTGTTGAGCCAGAAGACTTGGAGAATTGCCGTCTCTTGCTGTTACAGAACGAAGGTTAAGATTGATGACCATCAGACCAGGGAGGAGTTCTGCATGACCTTCCTGATAGAAATAGTCTTCTATGTTGTCTTGGAGCTTTTTCAACTCATCATGAGTGGAGAGGAAGTCAACCAAACGACCCTCGTTGATGGCAATTACTCGTCCTTCTTGTGCCTGAGTGTAGTCACTAAGATTATTGAATGGGGATAGGAATTGAGCTAAAACTTCATCGTTAGCTTTTTCATCCTCATCCTGTGAGCCATCATAATTAGATTCAAAGCGTATTCCGTTGATATAGAATTGTGAACCATTGTTAGTGGCAAATGATTCTTTATTTGTTCCTTGATCTTCAATTCTATGGATAAATGCAGTCTTACCATCACCAGCATTTCCAGTAATGATAATCAGTTTATACTTCAAATCTATGATGTCCTGAATGAGTTGCTTGTCAAGTTTTGTCTTGGAATAAGTCAAATCATCAAAGGCATGAGTTTTTGCTCCGGCTCGTGTGCCGCTATTACCATGGCGACTCTGACTATAGAGAGAATTTATGTAATCAACAGGATTCGCATTGACTGTAGAAGTGTTTATGATAGTTGAAGTGTCCTTCAAAATTCCATTGACACCTATCTTCTCCAGTGCTTCAAGCATTTCTTTGGCAGATGTAAATCGCTTATGTCTATCTGTAATGATAGCCTTCATTACAAACTCAGCAATCTCATCTGTCAACTTATCGTTGTAGCTACGAATATCTGTAGGCTGCATGTGGATATTGGGACGCATGTTACTTCCTGGCCAAGGATAGGCATGAGCAAGAAGCTCATAGATAGTAATACCCAGAGCAAATGTGTCAGCAGACTTATCCCAATCAATTTTATTTCCCGATAATACAAGGTCTGGAGCCATATATGGGAATGTTCCGCCAAACGACTTGTCATCGGTCGTTGTAGATATGTTGAAGTCAATAAGCTTATAAATCTGACGCTTATGCCACATGATATTACTTGGCTTAATATCTCTGTGATATACAGGAGGATTCTGTTCTTCCTGCATATAGCGCAAAGCTTTCAGAATTTGGGTAGCCATCTTATATACCTCGTCAACAGGAAGACGTAGGTCACCTCTTGTATAATCTTGCAGGTTTTCACCTTCAAGCAACTCCATCAATGTATAGAACAGGCCTTGTTGAGTGCGGTCGTTAAATTTAAACTCAACAATGTTGGGGTGGTGGAGCGATTTTAATGCCTCAAACTCATTGATGGCATTGTCAACAGACGCATCACGTTCAAAGATTTTGATGGCGAGGTATTGCTTCTGCATATCATGCCATACCTTGAACACACGTCCAAATCCACCTCGTCCAAGAATTTCATGAAGGGTCATAGATGGAGTTACTTTAACTCCAGGCTTCATGTCTTTCAAATATGCAACCTTGGGCTGACTTGTGGTGTTGCTTCCTGCTTTGGCATTTTGAGCTTCAATGGTTTTCTTTTGCTCTTCTTCCATGGAATTATTGATGAACTCAATAAATTCATCTGCCTCTTGCCAACGTTTGAATGGATCTGCAACAATTGTATGCTTAACAACTTCATCCATCCATTCGGGAAGATCTTTTGATACCTTACTTGGCATAAGGTCTTCTGTAAGTACTCCACCTAATGCAGAAGTAAATGTGAGACAACTGTCAAAAGGAAGTTTGCCAGTCATCAATTCATAAAAGATTACTCCAAGTGCGAAAATATCGCTTCCTGAACATACATCACCTTCTAAGAATTCAGGTGCTGTATATGGTGAGTTGATGTTAGTATCTTTCTTTACTGTAAAGCTCAGATCAGAATGCTCGACAAACCATGCCATACCAAAGTTTGCCAATGCAGCTTTACCTCCTTCATATACAAAGATGTTCTCAGGACACACGTCGCGGTGATATACCTGTTCCTTATGCGCAGCCTTCAGTGCATTCGCAACATCGAGTATAATGCTAATTTTGTCTGTCTGCTTGAAAGTTTTCTGACGTAGTTTGCTCCTGAGTGAACTTTCGTCCTGATAGCGGCTTATCTCATAATAGTAAGTCTGCTCTTCATTCATTCTGCAATCAGTCTTGACGATGAATGGAGATGCACCTATCTTGTCTTGGGCAAAGCTTGCATTCTGAACCATTAAGCTCAGTTTTTTCAGTTCTTCAGGACTCTTACCTGCAACATCAAGAGGATATTCACGTACTTTGTAACGTGCTGTAGCAATGAGCTTAGGAACACACAGGTATTCCGTGAACTCCTCAGTCTCTTGAAGAACCTCTTCTATGAGATAATTGAAAATTTCCTTGCGTTCAGCTCTTCTACGTTCAACAGACTGACCAGAAAGCAAATCGACAAGTTGTGACTGAATATCCATAATCATTCCTGGAGTACGCCCAACAAGTTCTGGCTTAGTAAGGAAATCAATCAAGTCTTCTCCCAATGTGAATGTTTGCTTGTAACAATCACAGGTAGGGTCTAATCCGAATTTTGACTGCTGAGGATGGCTCAGAGTAATAGCCGTTAGTATCTGGCCAAAACGCCAATCTGGATGTTGGTTCTTTATCTTGCTGGCGAGAATACGGCTCTTTAGCCCTGCTGTCTTATGAGGATTTGCAACCTCTTGACCACTACGGAACCAAGCCCAGTCATCTCCTTCGAGATTACCAGCCCAATCCTTATTCTCAATGTGATAAACAGCATGAGGTGCCACAACAATGCAGTCATATTCCCAATATTTCATTACTCGGTTCTGGCCAGTAATGGCAATATTAAGGTTGGGAATAATAATGTAGTTACTTGGCAACTTTAAGTCGAGGTAGTCCAACAAACGCTGTTCTCCAGCATTTACAGGACCATCGTCGTGTATGGGTTTTCTTATTTGTGCCATATATTATACATGTTTAATGATTATTCGATAATACTATCTCCAACTTGTCTATAATCCTGTCTGCTCGCTTGTCAACAAACGGCTCGCAAAAATCAAGGAACTCGTTGGCTGCTTTAATAAATGTGTCACGAGAGATTCCTGGTTCCCAGCTAAAGAGACCTTGGAACACCTGCTTTGGCTTTCCTTCTTCATCGAGGAAGTCTTCAAGCATCAATTCGTGAACAATATGATTGAAGTTTTCTTCCGTGCGGAATGCAGCTACTTCTTTCTTCTTCAGATTGAGTGCGTCCAACATCTTCATATTGCACTTCTTAGCACCAATCATCATCTTATAGAACTCTGCAAGGAACACATCGCAATAACCTCGTCCAAGAGGCTTGGTATTACGCATTAGGTTCAAGCCAGATGGAAGAACCATAATATTACCAATGGTGTGAACCTTTTTGCCGAATCGTACAACTCTTTCACGCAACTCCGCTGGAGCATCGTATGTTTCAAGAGCTTTGTAGTAATCCTCAAAGTTAATACCGAAGATGGTATTTGTGATGTTGATAGTATCTGGTTTGTACTTGTGCTTATCCATGCTTTCATAGGTGAAATCAGGATAAGTATCAGCAAAAGCAAGTGTGAGAATGGATTTCACAAGAATGCTTTCAAGTCCGACAACGCTTACACGCTCGTCACCAAACTCCGTATCTTCCCTCAAAGTGTAAAAATCAAAGTCTTTTAGTTTCTTTATATCACCATCAAGTCTCTCTGCAACAAACTTTTTAAGTTTATTGAGAGCGTAGGTATCACAAGCCTTTTCGACTTTTTCTTTCTCCATCTTCTTGTGGTACTGATCCATTTCTTCGAAGAAGGATGGTTTAGTGATGTCTGTCTTTCTGTATTCACATCTACCTTTCAGATAACGCTCACGGAAGCTCTTGATAAAGAGTCTTCCACATCCTTCACCTTTGCCTTGTATGCCATTAGCATAGATACATCCTTCGCAGACCGTACCTTCAACACCTCTATATGGGAAATTGTCTTCTACATTTATGAAGTCTTTCAGGTCTGCATCATTTGCCAACTTATGAATCATTATGCTAAGTTCGGCAACAGACCCTTCAGTTGGCTCCTCTTGCATGTTTGGATCAACAGGATAATACTCCTCGTCCAAGCCAATAGGGTGGTGCATCCTTTCCACGAACTCTTTGTCAAGAGAACGAGGATGAACATCCATTCGCATCTTCTCATCAAGGCTCTTACGTGCCATCTCAATGAGAGTGGTTTCCTGACCAGTTGCTTCATTCATATAGTTAATGGCTGTCTCGTCATGTCCAAGGAAGAATGCGGCAGCTCCAGGAATATGAAGTAGAAATACCTGTGTTACACCTTCTTTCTCATAGACATCCATTACCTTGAAGTAGCTATTAAAGTGAAGAGTGCAGAGATTCCATTCCTTTACTTTAGGATTTTGTTGACATAGTTCTGGTATCTCACACATCATAGCTGTGTGCGCACTGGCAATAAGGAAACGTGTCTTATGAGCTGGCTTTTGTAATTTTGTGGTAACATCGATGAAGAATCCAGCACGAAGCACGTCACCAACATGATAGGTTGTGTCCACTATCACTGGTGCATCTGTGTCTCTATAGAAAAACTGTAATCCTGGGAGTGTCCAATTGGCAAACTTCTCAAAAATATCTTTATAGTCTATGCTTACCTTCTTTGGCAGATGACCACGAGCAGGATCATAAATACTGCCATCGAGAGTAATGATATAAGGTTGAGTTCCAATTTCTGCATAGATGCCATCACCTTTCTCCAGCCAATGCGCTCTGTCAAATATCATGGGAAATATGACATCACCATTGACATGAGCTACACCATAGGTGTATCTTGTCTTGGGGTTTGTCTTTGACTTGCGAATGGTGTTGCTGAACAGGAAGAATCCTTTCTGAACCTTAAACACATCATTGTGCCATTCCTTTAGGACAATACTTCCATCAGGACGAAGAATATTCTTCTTTATCCCTTGTTCTGCCTTATAGAATCCTTCTCCCCATTCTTCAATGTAAGAGTATCTTTCACCAACCTGATTGCCGTTTTTGTCTAACAGGAACCACTGGGTGTTTTCATAGACTCTGGCAAGTCCGTTGCTGTCGTAATCGTATTCTGTTCTTGCCATGCCTATTCCTCCTTCATTTGTTTTGCCATCCACTCTGCATCCACACACATGCAGCCTTCTGCTTTCATGCGTGGATCGAGTTCACAGGCAAGTTTATGCTCATAGTAATTATCCATTGCAAAGCGAATCTGCATGGTTTGTTCCTTTTCTTCATCATCGTAGAAGAAATAGATTGTACCATACGGAAACTCTTCGTTAGGCTCTTCAGTCTTTGCAAAGAATAGCTCATAGCCTTTCTCTGCAATCTCAGGCATTATAACATGGCTGATCATATACTTCTGGTGCTCAATGGCAACATCGTTCAAACCATGTTCCAGTATAACAATCTTCTCCTTGAATCGTTGTAATCCAAAGACAGCTCGGAATAAGTATTCTTTTTGCAAGCCGATACCTTCTGGTATCTCCATAGGAGCATAGTCATAATCGTCAGGCTTGAAGAAGTCGAAGAATATCATGAACCCATGTGTCATATCATGATAAAGAGTACCAGCTGGTATGCCTGTTACCTTGCCACAGTGAGGACAGTGGTACATAAACAACTCGTCAGAGAATATCTTTTCTCTGAGCTCTGGGTCTAAGTCCACATTGACCGATGTCCAAAGGTCAAACTCGCCTTCTTGGTGGCAGTGTGGACATTCTATGTTTTCTTTCCTTAACTGTGACATATATTCTCTGCTATTTATTCCACTTTTCTATTTCATCTTCAATTATTTGAATGGCTTCGTTCTCTAAGGAATTAGACAATCCATTTTTATCATATGCTGATAAAACAAGACCTGCAATTCTTTCATATGATTCTTTATCACATAATGGAACTGGTATGTCTTTTAAGAACGTCCACATTGGATACATTAAGTTTGTTCCACATGCCATTGTCCTTAATAAACGGAAGCCTACTTTTGAGGATAAAAAAACTTGTAAGTATGCAGCGTCAAATTCTGTTTTACACTCAAAGATTCCTATTACCTCTGAGAGAAGTTTCCCTTCATAGTTACTTCGTATAAGTAGAGGTCTTGTGAAAACTTCATTTTCTCCAAGTGTACCAGCAGAAGGCATAATTAAAGTTTTTCTTCTTGCTCTTGCGTCCTCTGATTCTTGTTTTATAAAAACTTTCTTAAGATTCTTCGGGTTCCTTCTATGAATATCACTTTGTGATATAATTGATTCACCATTTTTGTCTTGGTCTATACGTTTAAATGATGCCCTTGCGCCCATATAGAAAGGTTTTTCAAGAAAGTTCGCTAAAAGAACATGTTTTTTTTCTGCTAAAATTTTTCTCAGGATACTTGCTCTTGTTGAATAATTTAGAGCTTTAAATGAAGATGATTTAATCTCCGATTTTTTTATTATTCTACAAAGAGAGGTCTTGCATTCTTCTCGATCCAATAGTTCATTGTTAATAACAATATTATTAGCTCTGAAAAATAAAGCTTCTGCTTCATTCAGTTCTTTTGAAGCTTCTTCACGTAACCTCGCAGAATCTGTTATTAGCCTAGAGACCTTATCTTGAAATTCTTTTGGAAATAACGGTATTTCAATTGAAGAAATCTGATTCGGTTCTATATGCTGTACGACTGCTCCAAAAGTACCTTGTGTAAGAAGACATTGTCCTTGTTTTGATGCCAAGTATGCATATATTACCCCTCCATTGATTTTACCGTTCGGAACAACTCTAATAATGTCTTCCGAACCATATTTTCCAGTGAACAAATCATTAGAATATGCTATTTGTCCAACAGTGCCAGAACGAGTTATTAATATCCAGTCCTTTTGCAAAGTCATTTCGGAAATACCTGGAGTGTATTTCTTGGAAACATATTTTATATTTTTAAAATCATTTTGTAATATGCTTGAACCTGTCAAAAATGGAATTGCATGTTCAATATTAGTTACGTATTTTCTATTTGCTCTTAAGCCATAAAAGATTCTCTCTGTAGCACTACCAATCGTAACTAATTCATATGGAGAATTAGAGATTGTTCGTTTTACAGATACGCCTTCACTTAAATGAAAGCCAGCATCAAACCTATTGGAGTTCGTATTTACGCTATTTGATTTTATTACCTGAGTTTTCATTTAATGAATCTTTATAATTTGAGTATTCTTTTGCAACTTTAGGAAGGTCATCTGCGAGACGTTTAACACGTTCTTTTCTACAACGGACAACTTCATTGCCATTTTCATCATAACCCAACCACTTTTTTGTGTTCTCAAACAATAGCTCTGCGCCGTCGTCATCTTTTTCATAGATAGGAACACCACGACGGTCTTTACCTACTTTTTCTACGATAGCCATGAAAATATCATAGTCTTCATTCTCAATTGGGGTAAGCATTTCGTCGTCTGTCTTTTTCTGAAGGAAAAGTAAAGATGCTTGTACGCCCACTTGAGGTAAAAAAGTCTCAACTGGAAGGTCAATAGATGCTAGGAGTTTGAAATGATTGAGAATCCACAAACGTACATTCTCTGTGTTTGGATTACCGAGAATACCATCAGGTAATACGATGGCCATCTTACCCCCAGGCTTCAAAAAGTTGAAGCAAGCTTCTATAAACAAAATTTCAGGGGCTTTGCTTCCTAGCTCGTAACGTTGAGCAATTTCTTGGTCAACCTCAACTTTAGTTCCAAATGGGGGATTTGTGAAAACCATATCGAACTTACCCTGTGCATTGTTTGTTGGAGTCTCAAAATGGAAGTCCTTATCTGCGCTATGCTGAATACTTTCATTAACAGCTTCAGCTATAAGAGGAACATCAGGTTTGCTACCAAACGGATATTCAAGTGAATTGATGTTATAGATGTTTGAATGGCCGTCACCTGCCATCACCATATTCATTCGAGCAGCCTTCTTCAGGTCTGGGTCAAAATCAAAACCGAAAATCATCTTTTCAGCATATTCACGAACAGCATCATCTACCTCTGGAGAGTTGTATTTTGCTTCAAGACGAACATCGTTAAGTTCGGGATAAAGATTTTTGGCAATCTTGCGACGAACATGGTCAAGCACCATCACAAGGAAACCGCCTGAACCACAGGCAGGATCAAGCACACGACAATTCTGGTCAGGGTCAAGCATCTCAACCATGCACTTTATAATATTACGTGGCGTAAAGAACTGGCCAGCTTCCTGCTTCAAGGTATTACTTACAATAGTCTCGTATGCGGTACCCTTGACATCGACTGTTGCATCAAGAAATGAGTATTTGGCAAGTTCTGCTGCGACAAAGGCAAGTCCACGGTCGGAAAGCATAATCTGTTCATTGCCGTCAAAAACGTCCTTGAAGATGTTACTTTCCTTCAAGTCTTCAAATAATCCCTTGATTCGTTCTGCAACGGCAGCTTGTCCTTTTTCGGTATTTTGCTCTTTTACGCCCACCCAGAAACGGCGACGATAACTGATGCCTTGTTTGGCATCAGAGAAACGACGCTTTTCATCATAAAGCTTGCAGAAAATAAGGTTGAGGAGTTCCCAGAAAGCGGTCTTCTTCATTCCCTCATTTCCATAAATGTAATCATGGCAACGCTTAAACGTCTTTACCAAAGACTCGTTAGCCGGTTTACGAGGCATGGCACGTTCACCTTGCGCTTCGAGATCTTCAATAGTTTGTCCTTCTGCAGGGAAGTCTGAAATAGCCTCACATGTTACCTGGCCAAAGTCATCCTCGTATGAATACACATACTGGAGATCTTCGCCATTTGTCCAGCAAGCAAAATCACAATCAGTAGAGCAGAGAATACCTTCGGTTGTTGCTTCAACACCAGCCTTCTTGTCATTGGGCTTCACCTTAGCATCCTTAGCCACGATAATGAAACGAATGAGTTCATCAGCATCGTGAGCATGACCAGCATTGAAGATTGCTAAATCAACTTTCTGAGTCTTTGACTTATCCTCATTTGCATCTTCATACTTGACCTTAAAGTCACGTTCCATGTCTTCAGGAGCGAAACCATACTCTTCAGTCATCATTGCAATCATCGACTGCAATGTCATTTCCTTATCAGTAGCCTTTACTACCTTGTTGGTGAGGGAACATACCATTTCATTCTCACCAAGAACTATCTCGTTTTGAGAAGCCATATTTGATTCTGAACTTGCCATAATTTGCAAAATTAAAATTTTGAAGCCAAAATACCATATCCAAGTTAGTCCATCTTACTCCAGCCAGTTGCCAGAGCGCGATTTATTGCTTAACTTTGCTCGTTTGGTACATTTGGATGTCATTTCTTGTAAATGATAATATTTTCTTCTTTTGTAGAAACGAGGAGGTCTTTTACATCAACCTCCAAACATTCCGCAATCTGATAGAGTGTTTCTAACCCTGGCTGTGCAGAGTTCGTGCACCATTTGCTAATAGTTGCAGGGTCTTTCCCAAGTTGTTCTGCTAACCACTTGTTGGTCTTCTTTTTCTCAGCGAGAACCACTTTTAACCGATTGAAGTCTTTTTCCTTTGCCATTTTGCTGAGGTTTTATTTGATATAAGATAAACGGAAAATCCTCCATTTTATTATGAAAGATACGTCCATTTTCATTGCGTATTGTGCAAATTTAGTGATTTTTCTGTAAAAAACAAGGAAAATGACAGAATTTTCTTTCATATTATTGCATTTTTATTGTTGATATTCATGTTTTTCGACTTTTTATTTGTATTTTTGCAGGGTCTTTATTGCAAAAGCTGCAATAATTGATGCTTGAAAAATGAGCATAATTTAATCTGCTCAGAATTCAGATGATTGAAACATAATGGATTTACGATGAGTATGAAATTTCGTCATTCAAAGATTGATTCGCAGAGCTTCTTGTTCTCTGCTAAGGATTCAGATGAAGAATACTATAGAGTTGCCTATGAATTGACAAAGAAACTTTTCGTAGGCATGTCTAAACATACTTTATCCTTCAATTCCACCAGATACAACATTTATGAACCGCCATTCCTTTTTAGAGAGCGACAGTTGGACACATTGATTATGCCCGTGCTTAACTCTCTGTGCAAGGGGCTTGCGTTTGCAGAATATCCAATGAAACGTAACAGCAGAAAGAAAGGTTTGGAAATTGAGGACTCGCAAGGTCGAATAGACTACTGGTGTATCTATAAGGACTATAGTTTTGTTATAGAGGTCAAACATAGTTATGATAATTTTGAAACCTCTTCAACAAACGACGAGAGATTGTTGCAAAGGTGGCGCACTATGAATATCATCCAACTTGACAATATCAAAGATGAGATTAAACACTTTGAAGAAAAAACAAAAGGTGTAATCCGGTTAGGTCTGCATTTTATTACGTCACACAGTGGTACAAGGCTGAAAGAAAATGTTAGAGATACTTTTATTTCACAGGAATATGAGATGCTTACTCGCTTGTATGTAGATTTGAAAAGTATTACACCACCTGATTTTATGTCAGTGTGGGAATTGGAGGATGATATGGTTTATTATGATAATGACAGAGCCTATCCTGGGTTTATAATTATGGCTAAATTTTTCAAAGATATAAAACATAAAGGATCAAAAGATTATTATGAATAGCATCAAATACGTTTTGCTCAAAGGAAATGAAAATTTTCTTGATCATCCCAAAAGTATAGCCTTATATGGGAAACTCTTTTGGCGCAAATCTGACAAAAAACTCAATGTTGGTGACATCGTGTATCTTTTCATGTCTGGTAAAGGACATTATCAAATCAGGTACAAATTAGAAGTGACCAATACAAGCGTAGCACGTCACGATAAAAACTGTTGGTTGGCTCCGTTTGTTCCTGATAATGACTGTTATGAGTTTACTCCTGTGGCCAAAATGTATGAAGGCAAAGCCCTTGGCTATGATGAATTAGAGTCTATTGGTATCAGTCGCTACACTCAGTACTCCACACTTAATGAGGAACAGGTTAACTTCATTGACAAGCATTTCAAATAATCAGGTAAAAATCGGCTTATGACAATTTAGATTGGATATTTGAATAGTAAATAATGGCTGAAAAGAAAAATCATCACTTTGTTCCTCAGTCTTACCAGCGTTTGTTCTCAAATGATGGTAAGAGCATAGGTGTATATAACATCAAGAAAAATCTCATAGTCAGTCAATCTTCAATCAAAAATACAATGAGTAAAGATTACTTTTACTCAAAGGATCAGAATGTTGAAGATGCTCTTGCAGAAATAGAGAAATTGTGTATGTTGGCGTTTCATAAATTGGAAAACAACAATGATTATGACTTACATGAGGTTGAACGCTTAAATATCTTAACGTATGTGATGACGCAACTTGGTCGTACAGCCTATATGTCTGAAAGACTAAGTGATGATGTTAATGAAATGTCATTAGAAATATTTAAGCGATGTACTGGTCAGGAACAAGTAGATCCTCATTTAGAATTTCGCTTTGATGAGCCTCCTTTATTTTCATTAAGTGTTTATGCCAGTATGGTTGTAGATATGGCAGATTTGTCATTCAAATTGATCAGCATAGACTCAAAATGCAACTCAAATTTCATAACGTCAGATTGCCCAGCTTTTACTATTAATCCGTATTTCGATTTTTTAGGGTATGCAGGGGTGAAAATTCTTGGCTATAAAGGTGTTTGTTTAATGATGCCACTTACACCAAAGCTGTTGATACTGTTTTATGATTCACATATATACAAAATTGGAAATCGAAAATCAAAAGTAGTTATGTGTGATTCAAAGGAGATTGATGTAATAAATATGCTTATCGCAAATGAGGCAAATGAAATTCTCGTTTTTAACCCGACAAATTCAATTGCATCATCTTTAAGAGAATATGCACAAAGGGTAAAAACAAACTACAAGCCATTCAGAATTTACAAAAATGGGCAAAGTAAAATACCCTTTATTCGCATTCTTGACAAAGCAAAAACTTTAAACCTAAACTCCTGTTGTCAAGAAGATTTGTTTAGAGAATATACAAACTATTTATTTAAACATCCCGATATTAAGAAGTATCTTGAAAATTTGGGCGGCTCGGCTTCTATAGAAGATAGAAGAAAATTTTATGAGGAACTGAAAACAAGAAAGTAGATTACCTAATCGATTAAGCGGTCATAGGCAATTAGCATTAAGTATCGCAAAAATCATTTCTATGTTTCGTAATCTTTTACTCTGTGAACAGAAGTAAAAGTTCTGCATACCGTCTTCGTTCGATAGACGGTATTTTTTTGCCCTTCCAATGGCAGAACTGGACGTAATCACCTTTGAAATCTCGGTTTCCGGCCTCTATTTTCTTCAGAAGTATGCTTTTGGGGTATCTTGTTTTGTTTCCAAGAATCCTATAAGGCCCAACATTGTATGCCAATGCAGCGAGTAGGAGGGAGTCTTTTCCGTATTGCTGAAACATCGTGCATAGTTCCTTCAGATCTTTGCGCAAGAGCGCATCTGCTTCCCTCAGAGACATATTAGAAGAGTAATGCTCTCCTGATCTTAGTTTGTGGCCATAGCCTACATAAGGATAATCCTTCTTACGATGGATTCCCTCATAATATTTGATGCAGCAGATAGCTCGCTCAAATGGTTGTAGTGCAAAAATAGATGCTTGTTTTGGCGACTCATTTGCCTGAGCATCCATGCCCAGACAAAGAGTAAGGAATAAAGTTGTTAATACTGTTCTGAAAATCATTTGGTCTTGAATTTGTTTATTTCGTCTATCATGTTCTTCACGTCGAGATTAACCTGGCAGAAGTTCTGGTATAAGATACGTTCTTTGGCATCTTTTGACGGGAATTTGTAGAATTTGGGTAGTTTGAAGTTCTCGTAATCGGCTTCTTCTGCCTGTATCTCCTTCATGTCAAAGTCAGTCTTGCAGTAGAACTTTGAGGTCTGGAACTCTGCTGATTCCTGTATGTTCATAGAACCATTGCGCCCTGTCTTTGTCTTGATGAAGTCACGAGCCGTCTGACCGGCTATCCATCCAGTAGGCATATCCGAAATCTTGGATGCAGGAACAAGGCTATCCATATTCTCATTGAGGTTGATGGATGTCTTATCTCTGTCGATGGTTACACCTTTCTTCAGCTGAACCACCTTGCCAAAGATGTCATTTGATAACCATTCGAGGGTTTCCTTGGCACGAGCAGAGCCGGAAACAACATTGCCGACAGTCGTAATAACCTTCTGCATACCAACCTTACCGTAGTCGGATTCAAGCTGGGGAAGCTCCTGAAAGCCGAGAGCTACACTAACCTTGTTGCTTCGGGCAGTACCGATAAGACGGTCAATCTTATGGAAATAAAGCGTAGGTAGCTCATCGACGATGATGCTTACAGGAATGTTCTTTCCTTGACCAGTATTGACACGAGTGACCAATCTGTTCAGGATAAGGGCGTTCAATGCGCCAATAATGCTCTCCATTTCAGGGTCATTGGCAATAAGAAGATAGCTTGGATTCGCAGGATCACTGACTTTCAAATCGAAATCATCACCATCCTTGTGAAAAATCCAATAAGATTCTTTGGTGGCCAGACGAGAAGTATAGACGCGCAGCGTACCAATCATACCTTCCAACTGTTCCATCGCATTATTCTTCATGGCTGTCTGGAAAGGCCCAAGAAGCGGCGCAACCTCTGGGTCTGTCTCTAAAACCTCAAAGATTATTTTGTAATCCTGATTGAGGAAGGAGAGGATATGAGGCATGTCGCTGTACTTCCCAAGCCAGTAGGCAGGTTCCACCTCCCTGCCTGAATGGTCAAAGACACGGCCTGTTGGCTTTGGCCGATGGGTCTTTGGCTCTTCTGTCATCTCTGCAATC
>Ga0310695_10008999_pt1 | contig 15224 bp, 12 predicted proteins | sample RumenRJG_04DNA_FD_203882 | JGI IMG/M metagenome (GOLD analysis project Ga0310695, IMG submission 203882) | Bovine rumen microbial communities from Lethbridge, Alberta, Canada - RJG_04 (v2) (version 2) | ecosystem: Host-associated > Mammals > Digestive system > Stomach > Rumen | place: Canada...
GCTATGGTAACGCCATCTTCCACCTTGTCGGTGACAGCCTGCATTTTTGCCATCAGGCCGTCATAATTATCGGCTGTAACACGAAGCTGTCCGGTAGCGTAAACCAGCACCGCTTCTTTTACTTCCGGCATAGCTTTGATGGCATCCTCCACCTTGGTAGCGCAGGCTGCGCAGTCCAGGCCCTGGATATCGTAGGTGCGGTATTTGGCGGCGCCGAACTGTTCTTTTTCGGAAATAGTCACGCCTTCTTCTGCCTTATCGGCTGCGGCCTGCATCAGCGGCAGCAGTCCGTCATAGCTGCGGGCGCTGACCCGGAGCTGGCCTGTTTCGTAAACCAGAATTGCTTCATCGACTATAGGCAGGGCAGCGATGGCGTCCTGCACTTTTACGGAGCAGGCAGCGCAGTCCAGTCCTTCCACTTTATAGGTACGGTATTTTTTCTTGGCAACAGCGCGAACCCGTTCCGTAATGGTAACTCCGTCCTCGGCTTTTTCAGCTGCCGCCTGCATTTTACCCAGCAGGTCGTCGTAATTATCAGCGGTAACACGAAGCTGCCCAGTCTCATAAACCAGGGTTGCCATCTTTACGCCGGGAATGGCGGCGATAGCGTCCTGCACCTTGATGGAGCAGGCAGCGCAGTCCAGGCCTGCCACATTATAAGTACGGAATTTATCGGATTGCCCCGGTCCTTCATCTCTAGGCACTACCGTTACGTAGGACAGGAAGGAACGGCAGATTTCCTGGAACACCGGCAGCATGGCGTCCGGGTTCTTGGCAGAAACACGGAGCTGTTTTGTACCGTAGCTTACAACTGCATAAGAAACCCCCGGCAGGGATTTTATCTTATGTTCGATTTTTGCCGCGCAAATGGGACAGTCCAGATTGATAAGGCTGTACACCCGTTTTACGTCGTCCGCATCCGGCATACGGCATTTGCAGTGGGCCAGGCTTTCCCCGCAGAAATCGCAGTATTCTTCATGAGAATTACAGGATTCGCAGTGGCAGTTATCAGGATGGCCCGCCACATGCCCTTCGTGGGTATAGGTTGCGTTATGGTGCACCAGCTCATGTTCGCTGTGGTCGTGAGTTGCGCAATCATCGCAGCCGCAACTTCCATGATCATGGTCGTGTCCATGGTCATGGTCGTGTCCATGGTCATGGTCGTGTCCGTGATCATGGTCGTGCCCGTGCTCATGGTCGTGTCCATGATCGTGGTCATGTCCGTGGTCATGATCGTGTCCGTGGTCATGATCGTGTCCGTGGTCATGGTCGTGTCCATGATCATGGTCGTGTCCGTGGTCATGATCGTGTCCGTGGTCGTGATCGTGGTCGTGTCCATGGTCATGGTCGTGTCCGTGATCATGGTCGTGGTCATGATCATGGTCGTGGTCATGATCGTGGTCGTGGTCATGATCGTGGTCGTGCAATGCTTTGTTTTTCAAATCTTCAGCCATAATGGAGTCCACCTTTCCTTGCGCTTAAGCTCCGGGTCCGGAAGCAGAAACATATTCCACCGTTTCTTTTGAATGTTCCAGCCCTGCTATCCCCTGAGGGGATAAGGTTTAATTATGATTTGTATTTGTTGCTTTTATTATAACATATGAACAATTATTCAAATGTTATTTGCACGCATTTCACACTTTTTTCACAAATGCAATCTGCAGACTGTTTCATTTGTTACATTTTTGCAAAATATACAGGAGTTTTAATACAGATGCCGCGTTAACCGCAGCATCTGTATAGATTTGTATTACCAAAAAACGTACCCGAACGGCATCGTTGCCTATTTTCCAAACAGATGGCAGGCAACCTCATGTCCCGGAGCAATCTCCACCAGTTTCGGTTTTTCTTTCATGCAACGATCCATGCAGTTAGGGCACCGGTTGCTGAATGGGCAGCCCGGCGGCAAATCCAGCGGACTGGGCGGCTCTCCCTTAATGCTTTTTATCTTCTGTGTAAAATCCATCTTGGTATCAAAGACAGAATCCAGCAATGCCTTGGAATAAGGATGGCAGCACACATTGGAAAGACCTTCACCCGGCATGACTTCTACGATGTTGCCCAGATACATAACTGCCACCTGATGGGCAAAGGATTCAATCAGACCCAGGTCATGGCAAATAAACCCAATGGCGATATTCTTCTCCCGCTGCAGTCTGGTGATAAGTTCAATGACCGTCTTCTGAACAGAAACGTCCAGGGCGCTGGTAGCCTCGTCCATAACGATGAACTCCGGCTCCAGGGCTATTGCTCTGGCGATGGCCACGCGCTGGCGCTGACCGCCGGACATGTTATGAGGAAACCGGTCCGCAAAATCACCGGGCAGTTCTACCAGTTCCAGCAGTTCCCTGGCTTTCGCATCCACTTCAGACGGACTGATGCGGTTGAAGTTCAGCAACGGTTCGCAGACAATCTCCTTAATCTTCATCTTGGGATTAAAGGAAGTAGAAGGATCCTGGAATACCATCTGGATGTGCTGCCTGTTATCGTGCAGCTCCTTGCCCTTCATCTTAGTGATATCCTTACCGTGGAAGAAAATTTCACCTTCCGTAGGGCTGTCAAGCCATACCAGGAAGCGCATAAAGGTGCTCTTCCCGCAGCCGGATTCACCAACCAGTCCCAGGGTCTTCCCTTTATAGAACTTCAGATTGATATCATCACAGGCGGTAAGCAAACGCCCGTCGTTAGTAGGAAAACGGCGGGTCACATGACGCGCGTCAATCAACAGATCTTTTTCATCAAACATAGCGCTTACCTCCTAACGTCGGTACCGCATCCAGTAACAGCTTTGTATACGGATTTTCAGACTGATGGAGTATATATTCACGTTCGCCCTGATCGACGACCTCGCCCCGCTTCATTACCACAATTTTATCCCCCATGTAGGCGGCAACGCCCAGGTTATGGGTAACGATTATAATGCTGGTACCGTATTCGTCCCGCAGTTCCATGAACTGGCGGACGATCTGTGCCTGTGTAGTCACGTCAAGGGCCGACGTAGGTTCATCCGCAAGGAGCAGCTTGGGTTGGTAGGTCATACCCATGGCAATACCCACCCGCTGACGCTGACCGCCGGAGAGTTGGAAGGGATAGGAACGCATGATACGATCCCCGTCCGGCAGACGCATCCGTTCAATCACTTCTACGCCCTTGGCCCAGGCATCCTTTTTGGAAAGATCTTCATGAGTCTGAATATATTCTACATAGCTGTCCCCGATGAGCCGTGTCTGGTTCATCATGGCGCCGCTGTCCTGGAAAATCATGGATATGTCATGACCTCGCAGGCTACGCCATTCTTTGGGGGTAAGTTTCAGCAGATCCGTACCGTCGTATGTAATGCTTCCGGCAGAAACACGGCCCGCCCCGGGAAGCAACCCCATGACCGCACGAATCACAGTGGTTTTCCCACTGCCGGATTCTCCTACAATACTGCAAATCTGCCCTTTTTCCAGATTCAAGCTGCAGTTTTTGACCGTAAGGTTCTTACCATAGGAAATATCTACGTTTTTAACTTCTAATAATGACATGATATTCCCCCCTTACTCTTCCCGCGGATCCAGAATATCCCGGAGGTTGTCCCCCAGCATATTGAAGATTACGACCGTAATAAAAATGGCAAGCCCCGGATACACCATCAGCCAGGGTGCCGACTGCATAAAGTCGCGACCCTCGTTCAGCATGGAGCCCCATTCCGGGGTAGGCGGCTGGGCGCCGAAGCCCAGGAAGGACAGAGCCGCCAGTTCCATCATCATGCCGCCGATATCGGTAGCCGCTGTAATCACAAGGGTTGTAATGGTGTTTGGCAGCATGTATTTCCACAGCATGCGCCAGGTACTTGACCCTGTAACAATGGCCGCGTACACATAATCCGTATGGCGGATCTTCAATACCAGAGAACGGGCCATACGGGCGTACTTAGGCCAGGTTACCAGCGCGATAGCGATAATGGCATTCCGCATGCTGGCCCCCAGCATACCGGCTACGGCAATAGCCAGCACCAGGCCCGGGAATGCAATCATCATATCGGCGATACGCATGATCACCGTGTCTACCCAGCCTCCAAAATAACCGGAGATGACCCCCAAAGCCGTGCCGATGACGAATACCGTCAGCACCAGGACAAAGGTTGAAGCCAGGGAAACCCGGGCCCCGTACAGAACCCGTGCGTAAATATCCCGGCCCATTTTATCCGTTCCGAAAAGATGTTTCGAATCCGGCGCCATGATGGCATCCGCCAGGTTACCGGCGGTAGGATCGATGCCCCCGGCCAGCGCCGGGGCAAAAATTGCGATCAGTACAACTATCAGGGCCAATACGGAAAAAAGGACAAAGCCTTTATTACTCAAAAATTTGTTCTTGTTCGTATCCATACCCTTACCTCCTCAGCCGCATGCGGGGATCCACATAATTGTAGGAGATATCTACAATCAGGTTGATCATCATATAAATGACGGAAACCCAAAGCACATAGCCCTGGAGCAGGAAATAGTCTGCGGACATAATAGCGGATACCGCCAGATTGCCCAATCCCGGATACGAGAAAATTATTTCCACTACGCTGGTACCGCCCAAAAGAGAGCCTACAGACAAACCTAACATGGTAATCAGCGGCAGCAAGGAGTTCGGAAGCACGTTGCCCCAAAGGATCTTATTCTCCGATACACCACGGGCCCGGGCGCCGATCACATAATCCGAGTGAAGTTCTTCCAGCACCGCCGTACGAACCTGACGGGTATACTTGGCCGTCATGGCAACAGCCAGGGTTATAGCCGGAAGAATCAGGGACTTAAAGTCGCCGCCGGAAGAAACAACCGGCAAAAGCCGCAGCTTAACACAGAAAATCAGGATCAGCATCAGGCCGAACCAGAAGTTAGGAATGGACACGCCGAAAAATGTGACGGCACGCACAAGGTAATCAATAGGTTTGTTATGATGAACGGCAGAAATAACCCCCAACGGCACCGCAAAAAGAAGCATCAGTACGGTGGAAGCCAAGGTCAGCTTCATGGTAGGCCACAGCCGGTCCAGCAGTAACTCCGTAACGGGTTTCTGCAACATGAAGGATTGCCCGAAATCTCCTTTAAGACAGTTAAGGATCCAGTCCGTATACTGCGTAAAAAAGGGTTTATCCAACCCCAGGTTATGGCGCATCTCTTCAATCATTTCCGTAGTGGGCATGATACCGCTGTGGGTGAAGATGTTCCGGGCAGGATCGCCTGGCGATAAATAAGTTAATAAGAAGGTCAGAAAGCTGATGCCGATCAGCACGATCACCATTTGCAGCAGTCTGGACATAATCTGTTTCGTATTCATACTCTTCTCTCCTTGTCATTGGAACGGTTCATCAATAAACTGAACAATTCGCTGGTCTGAATTGCTCAATTTATTTCTTTGGCGTTCCAGCAGAGATTTTTAGCGGATTACAGAAAAAATTATACAAAGGATACGGCATTACGCCGTATCCTTTCATACTTGCTTTTGCAGCCGTCTATAAGTAGTTTAGTTTGCTTATTTTGCGCCGGCCGGTTTGATTTCATCGGTAATCCAGTAGTAATCCAGCGGATACATATGGGCAGAACCGACTTTGTCGTTGTAGATGATGCAGCTGTTGTAGTAGCCGTCTACCAGAACTGCCGCTTCATCGATCAGAATCTGCTGGCACTGCTGCATCAGCTCGGCATACCGTTTGGTATCCATAGTGCTGCGCAGCTCTTCATAGGCTTTGTCGTAAGCATCGCTCTTGAAGCCGCAGAAGTTATCCTTGTTCTTGCTGTACCAGTTCGCCATGTAAACGGTGGGGGCACCAGCAATCATAACGTTCCAGTTGTTGTTGTTGAAATCGTATTCGCCGGCAACCAGTTTGGTCCACTGGTCGTCAGAGCTGCCGTATTCGCTCTTTACGCCGATGCCTACAGCTTTCAGATACTGGGTATGGGCGTCGGAGAAGTCGTTCAGCAGACGGTTTGCATAGGAAATGTAACGGAGTTCAATGTTCTTGCCGTTGATTTCGCGGATGCCGTCGCCGTTGGTATCTTTAATACCGGCATCGTCCAGAATCTTCTTGGCTCCTTCCGGATCGTATTCATAGGGGTTCTTCAGCTTGTCAAAGCCATAGCCCAGGGAGCTGGGGATAACGGACGGGCCCGGGGTATACAGACCGCCGATGGTGTTGGATTTGCAGATGGTCTTGTAGTCGATGGCTTTCAGCACAGCCTGACGCAAAGCTTTGTTGGCCAGCGGACGGCCTTCCCGCATGTTCATCCAGCTGAAACCGCAACGGGTACCGGGTGCGATCTGGACGGTAAATTTCTTATCCTGCTGCAGGGCTTTCAGGTCCGCAACGTTCATGATGTTTTCCGCAAGGTCGATCTGGCCGGCCCGCAGGGCGTTAGCTTTGGCGGAAGCATCGCCCATGAACATAATCTTGACTTCTTCATAAGGAACCTTGCCATTCCAGTAATGGGGATTGGCAACCATTTCGTAGCCCACATGGTCTTTAAAGGTCTTAACCATGTAGGGGCCAGTGCCGATAACGCCGGAATCCAGATTCTTTGTGCCCTTTACATCGATAATGCACATAGCGGGGTCTGCCAGGCTGGCGGGCATATCCGGATAAGCTTTTTCGGATTTAATGGTAATGGTACCGGCTGCATCGTCAGCGGTAACTACTGCGCCTGCATCCAGGAACTTAGTAGGATTGGAAGAACCCTTCTTACCGGCTTCGCGGATCCAGTCCAGGGATTCCTTAACCTTGGTAGCGGTCATTTCGGTACCGTTGCTGAACTTGATGCCTTTTTTCAGTTTGAATGTCCAGGTCTTGTTTCCATCGCTGGGTGTAGCGGATTCAGCCAGCTGAGGAACCGCCTTTACGTTGTCGTCAAACTTAAACAGGGTCTGGCCAATACCAAAACGGCTCAGGTTCCATGCGCAGTTAACCTGTGAAGCCGGATTAATCAGGCCGTCGGAATACATCTGGCAACCAAAGGTCAGGGTCTTGGCAGCAACCTTACCGCCATCTTTTGCGGGAGCTTTGTCGCCACCGCCGCAACCTGCCAGCAGGCCACAGGTTACAAGACCGGCTACAAGTAAAGCAGCTGATTTTTTGGATAATTTTTTCATAAAGAGTTCCTTCCTTTCCAAGTAAGGTAATAAATAATAAAGTGGATTCCCACCGTAATGCCGCATACCGGTTACTGTTTGACTTTTATCTTTAGTATCAGCCCGTTATCTGTAACTTATACTATGAGTATATGCTATCACATTAAAAATTGAATGTCAATTACTTTTCATGCTTATTAGTACGCTTTATTATTAATTTCTTTTTTGTGTTAGGGCTTAACATACCAGGTGCCTTTTCGATAGTACCAATACAGCATGGCCCCTGCCGTGCCCCAGGTTATGGGATAGACCGCCGCCAGCAGACGGATGTCGTGGGCCAACTGCATGAATCCAAACAGGATCACTGTACGCAACAGGCACTGGTTAAAGAGCACGATATACATAGGAACCGTTGACAGCCCCGCTCCCCGGAGGGTATCCGCGAAAGTCTCCAGGAACACATAAAAGAAGTAGAACGGGAACGCAATCCAGATAATTTTTATTCCCATATCGATAACCGCCGGATCGGAATAGAAGATACCAAAGGTTTCCCTGCCAAAATACAGCAGGACAGCTGCCAGCGCAACGGAATAGGCCACGCCGAAAATCAGAGTAGTACGCAGACCGCTTTTCACCCGGTCGTAGAGCCGGGCTCCCACGTTCTGCCCCGTAAAGGTCATCATGGCCTGCCCCAGGGCACACAGGGGCATGTAAAACAAAAGTTCTATGCGATAGTAAGCTGTAAAGGCCGCAATAGCAGTTACATCAAACCCGTTGATGAAATACTGAACGAACACATTGGACAGGGTCACCACTACCCCTTGCAATCCTGCAGGCAGGCCGATGCGGACAATCTCCCGGGTCATGGGGCCGTCCACCGCCAGTTTGGAAATGCTCATGACTCCGCTTTTCAGCAGGTAGTAAACGGAAATGACGGCTGCCAGCACTTGGGACAGCACCGACGACCAGGCCACGGCCAGTATACCGTTCTCCATGTGCATGATAAACAGATAATTGGTAGCAACATGTATAATGCCGCATATCAGCTGGATCATCATAGGCGTCTGGGAATTACCCAAAGCACGCATAACCCCGGCCGCCATATTAAAGACCAGCATAAAGGTCAGCCCCAGGAAAAAGACCTGCACATAATCAAGGGCATCCTGGAAAATGCTGGCGGGGGTATTCACTGCGCTTAAAAAGGCAGAACCGGTAACCTCGCCGATCACGGTCAGCAAAACACCGCCAATCAGGCCCAGCATCATGGAAGTATGAATGGATTTGCTGAGCTGTACCTCTTCTTTACGGCCAAAGGCCTGGGCGATGACCACACCGGCGCCGATGCTGATGCCCGTAAACAGATTGACCAGAGCCGAATTCAGCAGTACGCTGGCCCCCACCGCCGCGGAAGCACCTGCTCCCAGATAGTTGCTGACAAAGAGGATGTCTACAGTAGTATACAGTTGTTGGATAAGGCTGGCCCCCAGCAGGGGCAACGCAAACCATAACAGTTTGCGGGCAATGGGGCCGCTGGTAAGATCAAGGGTTTTTGCCAATGGTAGTCACCTGAATTAAAAAATATTTACAGTTTAGATATTAACCGCATTATTTCTTCTTTGCGGTTTTCGTTTTTTCAACCGTTTCTTCTTTACTAACTTTTTCCGGCATGGCATGGGTGTGAACGTGGGTATGGGGAGCCTGGGGTACGTAACCTTCAGGCAGCTCCGCGTATGCACAGAGGGTACGCCCCTGGGTAATGGAAAGAGCCGGAGTCATATACAGCATGACGCCGCTGAACTTAGCGTGAAATTCATCCTGCTTCTCCCCAAAGAAGTCAGTAGTATAACCCAGCAGTTCCCCCTCTTCTACCATTTCGCCGCCGTGTTTCGCGTGATACCAGCAGGCCGGCTGAGTTGCTTCCAGATATTCAATCTTGGTCAGCTCCTGAGGTACGAATGTGTGGAAATGGCCGTGGTCGTAATCGGGGGTCATGCCCACATGCTGCAGCACATGCATCACATCGTCTTTGTACTCGTCAATGTCCTCCCTGCAGCAGAACCCGGTGCCGCCCCGCTCTACCAGAATGCTGGGCACTCCGTTAAGGGCTGCGCAGTTATAGGCCCCTGTGGTAGCGGTTGAGCGTACCATATATTCCACGTTCAGCTGGCTGGCCAGTTCCCGGGATTTGTTGTTGACCTCTTCCGAAGCGTTTCCGGGGAAATACACATAAGGGTGCAGATCCTCCTGAAGATCGCCGCTATGCAAATCAAGGTAGTAGTCCGCTTTAAGGATGAATTCCCGTAACAGAAAATCCGCCAGCTTATAGGTACGGCTCAGGGATGCGTTGCCGGGGAATACACGGTTCAGATTCAACCCGTCCTCGGGGCAGATTTCCGCCATTCGGGCCCAAAAGGCCGAAACATTTACGGGGTGCATGATGATGAGACAGCCGTGAATATCCTCAGGTGCCAGTTCTTTGCCCAGCTCCATGGAGGCGGCAATCCCCGGATACTCGCTGCCGTGGACGCCAGCCGTGACCAGCACGGTGGGACCGTCGTATTTCCCGTTAATAAAGGTAACGGGGATAATGTTCAAGGTATGGGGCACGTCAACGTAGGTGCGTAACTTGGTGCAGGGCTCAATGTGATGGTTTGCAAAGCAGACAGTGTGTAACATATTTCCTCCTAATATGAATTATACTTTTCTTTAAATTGACTATTAATAATATCTAATACTAATAACACTTTAAATATATTATCAGATTCATTTCTATTTTTCAATACGCATCATGAAAAATATCCTCATCGTTTTGGTTAGCCATTGCTAATCAGTTGGTTAAAAATAACCTCCCCATTTTTAACAAACAGGGAGGGAATATACTTTAAAACGCAACGGCTAATTTACTTTTCTGCAAACATTATCTCGTCAATTTCCATTCTTTTAACAACCACGGATCAATTCATCACTCAACAGCCAATCATTTCATAATTTCGGCAAATTTATCCTTTACCATCTTTTCTTCAACCGCCAGTTTATTCCAGTTGACTGACAGGGAATGAATCAGCAGATTGTTGAGCTTTTGCGCTCCGTCAGGCTCCCGTACCCCGTATTTCACCGGGTGCATATAAGCCAGGCTCATGGCGCTCTGCCCTTCCTTACTCAGCCACCAGTCCACCAGCTTTTTAGCCCCCTCCGGATTTGCCGTATCCTTCATGATGCAAATATATCCGGGTACCAGTATGCTGCCTTCCTCCGGATAGATGATGGTGGCGTTTACGCCCTGGGTCATTTTCTGCTTCAGGGTGTTTTCCTCCATAGTGATGGTAATGGGATATTCTCCCTTTGCAAATTTTTCCCGCATTTCGTTGGTTTTGCTTACCACTACACCATTGGCCTTCAACTTCTGCCAGTACTCCCAGCCGAACTTATCCGTCAGGGCAGATACGGTTGCAAGCGCCGTAGCCGCAACCCTGGGATCCGGCATGGCAACCAGTCCTTTATACTTGGGATCCAGCAAGTCCTTCCAACTCCTGGGAGGTTCTTTTACCTTATCATTATTTACGGCTATCACCATAGCGCTGAAGCGGATAGGCGTGTACGCCCCGTCCGCGTCCACAGGCAGGGCAAGTTCCGCGGCTTCCGGCGACTTATAGTTCAACAACTTTCCGTCCTTCTTCATCTGCACATAGAAGCCCGGATCCGAAATCATCACCAGATCTGCTTTTGCTTTGCCGCCTACCAGTTCTCCGGCAATCCGTTCCTTAACTTTTTCGCTTCCTTCCGTATGCCAGTCGACCTTGACTTCCTTCAGATGTTGTTCCACAGCGGGCTTAGCCATTTCTTTTACCATCCCGTTATAAACGGAGGTATATACCGTCAGATTGGTTGCCGGCTTAGCCGCAGCCTTCTGTTCCTTCGGCGCCTTTTTTTCCGCGCCGCCGCAACCGGTTACAACCAGCATGCCCACTGCCAACATGGAAGCCGCAATGCCTGCATAAAGCTTTTTCATGGTCTTCACTCCTTTACATTGCACTGATAACACTGTAAACAGCGCCTAACATTTGAACGGTTACTCATATGTTTCCTATGTGATGATAGTAACATACTTTTTAGTGCTTGTAAAGAGTTATTATCAAAAGTAAATGAAACACTCCGGAACGCAACGTATTTTCCGCAAATCCGGAGTGCAGCAATTATTTTGTAAGAAACGCCCATGTACTCTGCAATTTTTTCGAATTAATATTATTAAGTCAGCCCTACTGCTTTTCAGCCTCCCACGGCTTCATCTTTGCATATACCAGGCCAAATTGCATCAAAACTTTTCCTATTATATGGTGTATCTGATCTTCCACCGACGCCGCTCCGTTATAGAAGGTCAGCATAGGAGGCATAATCGTGCATCCGTACAGGGCCGCCTGCTCCATGTTATGAAGATGTATCTTGCCCAAAGGCATTTCACGGGGACACAGTACAACCCGCCGGTTTTCTTTCAGGCATACATCTGCTGCCCGCAACAGTAAGTTTTCCGCATAACCGGATACTATGCCCGCCAGAGTCTTCATGCTGCAAGGCAAAACGATCATGCCATCTGTAATGAAAGTACCGCTGGCAATGGAAGCCGCCACTTCTTCTTCTCCATACACCACATCAGCCAGAGATGTCAACGCGGTTAAAGGCAGATTTGTTTCATAATCCCATGTCACCTTTGCCGCCTTTGTAACTACCAGATACACCTGGCACTCCGTAACCTCTTTCAGTGCCTGCAGCAGATAATAACTCATGATTACACCGGAGGCACCGGTAACCCCAACAATAATACGCATTTCAACCTTCTTTCATCCGGGCACAAAAAAGAACATGCCGGGCTTTTCTGCTTTAAATAATCGGATTCAAAATTAATTTTTAAGAAAATGACGGTTCGTTCAGGGGTTTTCACTCTATCCTATACAATATCGTACCGGCTCAGATTCACATCCTGGAATGCTACTTTTTTGTTACGTTCCTCCTGTCCCGGCTTCACGGTACAGTCAAAGCCGAACTTCGTTCCCACACCGTAATCCGTTGCCGGGTTCAGTTCGTGACAGGCCGCGTGCTTTATGATTACCATATCTTCCGCAACATTGCAACGTGTGGTAATAGCCCGCATTACATCTTCTGCATCAAAAATATCCACGTCCGAATTAACTACCGTAACCATGCTCATGGGCGGGAAAGCAGCAAAAGTTGCAAGAATAGCATTCTTCCCCATTCCGGGCCGGGTGGGTTCCATCTGGACAACACAACCGAAGAAGCCGCAGTTGCCATGAGAAAGGTGCACGTTTTTCACACCGCCAACCATTTTTGATACTGCGGCCAGAATCGCCGCTTCCGCCGTGCATCCTACAGAATTCCAAACTTCCTTCCCCGGCAGCAGGGTAGACATAATTGGCTCTTTCCGGTTTGTTATGGCTGTAACGTCCACCACCCACCGGTCATCTCTCTGGGCGTAAAAGCCGCTGACCTCTCCAAATGGTCCTTCGGGTTCCCGGATATCGGGAAGCATCCGCCCCTCAATGACCACTTCCGCGTCGGCCAGACCTTCCACTTCAACCGTTTTGCTACGGGATAACCGCACCGCTTCGCCCCCGTTCAGGGCGGCCGCGACTCCCAATTCATCTTCGTCGATGCCGGTACCAGGATACGTAGCGCACACATACACTGCAGGGTCCACCCCATTGTTAATAGTTATTTCCAATGGCTGCCCTTTCGCCTCGGCCCGTTCATAATAGTTGCGCAGGTGCCGCCCCACATCCATCAACATGGCCAGACGGTTTTCCCCGATGATCATCATGCGGTGGATCGAAGTATTGCGAACGCCGGTATCCGGGTCTTTGGCAATAACGATACAGTTGCTGAAATAGGCGCCTCCGTCTTCCAGGGCCAGGGTAGGTACAGTAAGTTCGTACAGATTGGGCGCCAGAGTAACTTCTTCCTGGCAGGGCGGATTATCCACAACAATTGGCGGCATCGGTTTTTCCTGAAAACTCTTTCCGGCTCTGGCAAAAAATCCCGGAACATCCCCTGCCTTTATGCCAAACAGGGAACCGATGACGTCCCGGTTCCACCACAACCCGCAGGCAACAGGATATTTTTGTCCTCTGACCTTGTCAAAGACAACTACCTTCTCTTTTCCTTCAAATTTTTTGGCAATACCTGCAAGTTCATGAACCGGGTTCACTTCACTTTTTACGTGAACTACCTTTCCCTGCCGTTCCAGCATGGCAATGACACTTCGAAAATCCATGTCAATCCCCTCCAAAATATTACAAATTATAAACACAAATAAACCAGCAATCTATAATGTTTCAGCAATTCTGAAGACCTTTGGTATACAGTCGTTCTATCATTCATTATTGTAAAAGCCACTGCTTTTTAATCCTCGCAATGCTTCACTGCGTCCGCCATTTTCTTTACATATTCTTTTACCGGTTCCACACAGTCCCTTCCATATTGGGCGATAATCTTGATAATGGCGCTGCCCACGATAGCTCCGTCACTGAGGCGGGCCATTTCAGCCGCCTGTTCCGGCGTAGCTATGCCGAAACCTACGGCTGCAGGAGTGTCCGTTACTTCCCGGATTTTTTTGTAAATAGTACTGATGTCCGTTGTAATCTCGCTGCGCACGCCAGTGACCCCCAGGCTGGAGACGATATACACATACCCTTTAGCGTCTCTGGCGATCCGCTGGATACGGTCTTCCGAGGTAGGAGCAATCATGGTAATGCGGTCCACCCCGTATTTATCACAGGCTTCTTCCAGTTCCCCCCGTTCTTCGTAGGGAACATCCGGCACGATGGTTCCGTCTACCCCCACTTCGGCGCAACGGGCATAAAACTTATCCGTACCGTAGTGGAATATAGGGTTGGCGTAGGTCAGGAATACCAGGGGTATATCCGTTTCTTTCCGAACCTCCTTGATCATATCAAAGACCTTATCCGTAGTACAGCCTGCGGAAAGGGCCCGCAGATCGGCTTCCTGGATAACCGGCCCCTCCGCCATGGGATCACTGAAGGGGATTCCCAGCTCGATCAGCGTGGCCCCCGCTTCTTCCATAGCTAAAATCAATTTTTTCGTTGTTTCCAGATCCGGATCCCCTGCTGTAATAAAGGGAACAAATATCTTTCTGTGTTGCATCAACACGGTTGCTAACTTACTCATGCAAATCCCTCCCCAGATATCTGGCAATGGCTGCCACGTCTTTATCTCCCCTGCCAGAGAGATTGACCACGATAATTTTATCTTTGTCCATGGTAGGCGCTAACTTCATGGCATACGCCAGTGCATGGGCGCTTTCCACCGCAGGGATGATCCCTTCTGTTTTTGACAGGTACATAAAAGCATCCACGGATTCCTGATCCGTAGCCGGCACATATTCCGCCCGTCCAATGTCATGAAGGTAGGCATGCTCCGGCCCAATACCCGGATAATCCAGTCCGGCAGATATGGAATACACGGGAGCAATCTGTCCGTACTCATCCTGCAGGAACAGGGACTTCATACCGTGAAAGATGCCTTCGGATCCCCGGGCGATGGTAGCCGCCGTCCGTTCCGTGTCCACCCCTTCCCCTGCAGCTTCCACACCAATGAGCCGCACGCTGGTATCCGGTATGAAATCATAGAACAGCCCCATGGCGTTGGAACCACCCCCTACACAGGCGATGACCGCATCCGGAAGCCGTCCTTCTTTTTCCAGCATCTGGGATTTAACTTCTTCCCCGATGACCTTCTGGAAATCCCGCACCATTTCCGGATAGGGATGTGGCCCCATAACCGAACCCAGTACATAGTAAGTATCCTGTACCCGGGCCGTCCATACCCGCAGGGCTTCGTTAACAGCATCCTTCAGTGTGCCTGTACCGGTGGTTACAGGAACGACCTTTGAGCCCAGCAGTTCCATGCGGAATACATTGAGAGCCTGGCGTTCGCAGTCTTCCTTTCCCATGTAAACGGTGCATTCCATCCCCATCAGGGCTGCCACCGTGGCCGTTGCCACGCCGTGCTGCCCGGCTCCGGTCTCCGCGATGACGTGTTTCTTTCCCATGCGTTGTGCCAGCAGGCACTGACCTATAACGTTGTTGATCTTATGG
>Ga0310695_10009001_pt1 | contig 15221 bp, 15 predicted proteins | sample RumenRJG_04DNA_FD_203882 | JGI IMG/M metagenome (GOLD analysis project Ga0310695, IMG submission 203882) | Bovine rumen microbial communities from Lethbridge, Alberta, Canada - RJG_04 (v2) (version 2) | ecosystem: Host-associated > Mammals > Digestive system > Stomach > Rumen | place: Canada...
CTTCAATCTTTTCTGTATATTCGTCTTTAAGTCTGTCAAACTCAGTATCTTTATCTGTAAGAAGTTCAATTGTTTGTTGTACAATTGCTTTTACTTGTTCTCTATCCATTTCGATTAAATCCTCCTTATATTGTTCTTCTTCATTAAATTCAATTATTCTTGCGCTTTCATCGGCTGGTGGTATTCCAAGTAAAGCATAACCTGAATAATTAAACTCAACAGGAATTCTGCCTTCTTCTTTATATCCATATTTATAAATAATTTCTTTATTATTATCCGTATGCAGAATTTCTACACTCCCATATGGATATACGCCCATTTCAGCCTTTTCGTCTAATTTCTCAACAAAACTATGATAACACAGAGCGTCAATTTCTCCTTCGCCTATACAAACAAGAATTTTTCCTTCTGTATCATCTTCAATTTCGTCAATATATCCTTTTGTAAAAGTTCCAATTACTGAAGCGTTTTCAAAAAGCGGATCCCCATCAGCACGATCCGTATATCCATGACCATGTATTTCAGTTCTTTCATCATCAATAAATTCACAACGTAAACTCATACCTTTGATAGTCGGAAGAGCTTTCTCGCAATACTCCCTAATCCACGTAATCCCATTCAGATTTGATTCTGTACCAACCTGATTTACATCATCAACGCATGAATCAGGATAAATTCTATGAAGAACAGCTTTAAACCAACGCTTTCCGTTTTTACTTTTTTTATTAGAAACTTCAAATACTCTCAATAACTCATCACCACCTTTCATATTATTAATTAAATATTTAAGTTTTTCTTAAAATTAATCAAAATAAAAACTTAATTAAGTTTAATCAAGGCCAGAATTAATCAGTTCGATAGCATTTTCAATCTTATTTAATTTTTCGGCTGTAATGATATCGCCTTTATTCCAAACTGTTTTCTCATATGACATTGTAAATAACCTCCTTATTAATCGCTCGGCGCAGGCAAATCGTTTGTAAGATTGTTTCTTCCAGCAATTGTGCTGTCTGTTGGATTGTCCGTTTGCGGCCTGCCGCCTTTATTTTCTTCGTTTTTCTGCTCATCCTTTGAAAGAACATAACTCGTTTTATGGACAGGGTATTTATTCTCGTAATCGTTTTCAAGCTCTTCATCAAGAAGGGCGAAAAATACTTCCGGTTCCACGCCACAAGCCGCAACCCAAAGTGAAAGGCTTCCTTTTCCCTGAAGATAAAGTTCTTTTGCATTACTAATTGTGTCTTTTTTATTAACATTTGTAATTTTCAGATATTTTACTTCGACCCAATTTGTAGGGTCTTTGATAATATTTTCTGAAATACATTTGTTGATCTCATCAGTTATCTGTTCGATCCACTGAAAAATCTGACCTGTGATTAATTCTAAATTCTGCAACTGTGCCGAATAACTACCGCTCCCTACACCGTTAAGAAGGGAACCGGCAATACCCAATCCTAATGCAATTTTATCTGATATATTCGATTCATAAGAATCGTCAAATAATTCGGTATTTGAAGAATCTATAGTGTTAAGTTTTGTGCCAGACGCAACAGAAAAGAATGATACGCCGCCACGATTATTTTTATTCATTACTGCACTTTTCACTTTGTCGTGCTGATTTCTTTGTTGCTTTTCTGTTAATGCCGATTTTCCTTTTTCCTTACCTTCTGGGAAAGTCTGATAAATAACTTTATTATTAATATCATCTAAGATATTACGTTTTGTCTGTGTAAAATAATCATTATAAAGGATGTCATTTATCGCCGAAAGGACAAGCGGCCTTCCAAATTTTTCATTTCTTTTAGATCGTATTTTATGTACGATTGTTTTAGTGTTGTCCAGTACAACCCAATTACCACCCTGAAACAAACCTTCACGGCGTTTTTTATATGCCTGTCTGATTTCCTTCGGATATTTACGCAGTTTCTGTTCGACTGATTCACCGGTTGCAATATCAAAATAATCAAGATTAAAAGCTATAACATAAGACGAATTTTTTATTCCTACAATCTGTGTATAATCAGCAGGAAGGGAAATAATTTCAGCGTTCAACCCTAAAGCATTTAATTCATTAATTTCAATAATACTCCGGACATCATAATCAGACATCATTTTAGTTTTATCAATTGGCCTTTTAGATATTTCAAAATAATAAAAAGCAACGCCCTCAACCATCCCTTTAAAAAGAGCATCACGAACAATTGTACGATCTTTGATGGTTCTAAGTGTTGAATTCATTAATTCTTTATTCTTTTGTTTTTTTTCTTTATTATCGCCATGAGTGATAATTACTCTATCTAATGTTGGCATTGCAACCATATAATCAACGGCATGAGTAAACGTGCTGTTTGTTCCATACAGCATTAAAGATAATTCTCTAATTTCCTGATTCCACTCCATTGGATGCCGTACAATACTCTCTACGACTTCAGGCGAATATAAATCAAAAATATCTAAATCAGAATTAAATGTTGTATATTGCCGTGAGCTATAAAACGAATTAAATTCATTTGATTCTGTTTTATTATAATCTTGTTTTTTATTTTGAGTACGGCGATTACCATTACTATTGTTTTTAACAGTGTTTTTGTCTTTTACCATCGTATCGCCTCCTCTCTAATTAATAAAAACACTATATTCATATTCTTCATTCCCTGAAAACAAATCTTTCTCAAGTAATGTTCCAAACCAACTCCCATAACTACAGGAACTATATCTATCTTTATGACTTGTCGCAGATTCTCTAAGAATTATTGCACCAGTCTGTTCTTTTTTCTCATATGTTAAACCGATACATTCATTAATAAACGCCTGTGTTTCCAAAAAAGGTCGTTCATAAAATATCTGATCATCAACTTCCATTGCGTTTGTATAATCACTGTTCTGAGAAAGGACTTCATCAACAGCTAAATCAAAAGGTATAAAAAACTCAATCATTTGTTCACTTAAAACCCGTCTAAAATCAATCGCAATATCGCTGTTTAATTTCTGTGATGCATTAATCGCATATATACAAGGATTTGAACCTTCTGATTTAATTCTGTTCGCAATACTATCATCGTTCATGCACAAAAGAGGGGAGTATTCTATTTTTCTTTCCTCATCGTACATTACTTTAGCAAGGTTATCATATACGGCAATCCCTGCGTTCCGAGTGTCAAGTACGATATAATCAGCTTCAAAATCTTCAAATAGCTGACGTATCCTTCGTGCTTGTTTAGCTGTATCACCACCCTGAACGGATTCCATGTATGAAACAATTCTGCGATAACCATTGCTCAATTCTATATCTTCAAGATTGCTTCGGGTGTATGTTTTGGTTTCAGGCAACAATCGCATACAGGTAAAAATAGAATTGTCATTTCCCTGTTTTTCAATAAAAGCCATATCACAAGACACAATTCTAATTTCGCCGTGTTGTTTTGGTATTGCATATTTATTTCTTTTGTGCGATAAAAAATCAATAGTTTGTCGTGGGTAAAACGCCTGTTTATTAACTTGATTTTTTGTAAACATGGGCAATGTAAAAAAAGACGATTTGTTTTCCTTTAACCGTTCGTTCATAAATTCAAGCCGCCACGTTATAGGGTCTTGTTTCATTTTTTCAGTCTGATAATACGCCTGACTTTTAATTTTATGTTTAAGAGCAACACTTTCATCAAAAGCGAGTAAACAAGAGTCTTTTCCGGCAATCATACCGTTATAAGCCTGATCAACTATATCCCACATCCATGAATCTTCACTTTTATTATCAAACCAACTTGATGAAATATAAATATCGGTAGCTTCTTCCTGTAGTTCATCTATTCCGGAATACTCTTCTTTTTGAAGATATTCTGCTTGTCTTAGAATTTGAAAAGGGGATAATACACCATCGTCAATACTTTTTTTTATCTGTCTAAATTCTTCTCTGACAATACAGTTACTCCGATTGCCTCGCGCCTGTTCGTTTGCTGTAACAACACGAATCGTACTTCCATTTCTGAATCGGACGTACATATCATTAGCATTTATTACGATGTTTTTTATTTCTTTTTTTAAAACAGGCGACCTGCCCATAAGATCGTTTTCTATCTTATCCTGAATTAATATTTTTGATTGCCCACGTGTGCTGCTTGCTAATACAACAGAGTATTGTGGATATAATATACATTTACAACAGGCATAAAGCGCAATAATCCATGATTTTGCTGAAGCACGACTCGCAATAACAACAAAAAACCTGTTGATTCCCATTAAATATAACCAAACCGCCTGATATGGATATAAACCAATACGAAGGTAATCTATTGCAAATCTGTGTAAATTTCTCCTAAAAAAAGTTGCCCACTCTAAAAGATTATTTATATTTTTTGGGTTTCCAAGAAATTGTTCGTTTGAAAAATGTGTATGAAGTTGTTTTTGATTATCATCAGCAATTTCATTATAATAAATATCGGTATTTTGCTTATTCGACATCAAGATCACCTTCATCTTTTACATAGTATTCTTTATCCCGATCAGTCGTGCCATGTTGCAGATTTCTGAGCGGTCTTAAAACAAATCGGTCGAAATAATCACCAAGTCCATCAAAATCTTTATATAAATTTTTGTCTTTATAAAACTCCGCTGGTGTATATTGTTCTATTCTGCGTAGGTTAACACCAATAGAAAAATCTTCTGCGCCACTCACATCGTCTATTGTTTTTAATCCAGCTTGTTTAAATGTACTTCTATATAATTCAGATAACTTCTTAAATCCATCTATATCACCATTAGCCGCAGCTTTATCTTTAAGCATTTTTGAAACACATAAATCTTTAATGAATATTTCCTGATTGCTGTCGTAATTTGGGTTTGCTTCAGTTAAATAATCATAGTGCTCGTCTAACGCTTTATAATCCACATAGTCAAAACCATCGCCCCAAAATACACGATTTTTTTGTTTGATTTTTTCATTTAACTTTTTACGTTCTCTTTTTTCACGATTTTTTTCGTCTCTGTCTTTTCGCCATTCAAGATAATCGCCTCTTTCAATTTCAACATCGACCGCTTCAGGGCGAACATCATCAAATAAAAAGCCCTCATCCAGTGAATCATCGAATGTTTTATCAATGTATCTATTTAAGTTCAGGTGACGAATATATTTTGTAATAAACTGTTCTTTACTTGTTACACCTTCGGTATCTATCGCATAAAAAATTCTGTCACTGTAATATAATCCATATAACATACACACACGTTTTACTGCTTTTTTTTCATTCATATCATATTTCATGTAATAACTATAAAACAGTTTTTTTAAACATTCTTTGCATACAGGTAAATATCCCGTACCTGTAATAAACGGGCTACCGCATTTATTAAAATATGGCTGGCTAAATGGTCTTCCACATAAAATACATGAGTGCGAATTTTCTTTAAGTGCCGCCTGCCGCATTTCAGATGTTCTTTTTTTCTTTTTAGGCATTAAATATCACACACCTTTTAACTCACCAAAAAAGCAGATCGTCAAGGTAGCAATCATCCGTAAATGTGTGATAATATCGTTTAATTGGATTTATCTCAACTTTTAGAACAGGCTTTTCCTTCCGTTTAAAAATCAGTTTTTTGCCTTTATTTGTATCTTCACGCTTATCATACTCATCATCTGAAAATTCGGTGTTGTCAACAATTTCATATTTTTTTGTTCCATCCTCAAAACTATCAACTATTTTTGAATTTACATCACCATCTAAATAAACAACACCACTGCCGCTGAATAAATACTTACCACACTCGTTAAGTGCTTTTTCAACATAAAGTTCTACACCATCGACATATGTTAATGTTACATAAAATTCTTTATCGTATGCGCCATACTCATGTGCCGATTCTAACTCAATGACACCGATGTTTATATTTGGGTTTTGTAATAGTTTTTTTGTAAGTTCGCTCGCTTTGTCAAAAAACAGCACCGCAGTTACAGAATCAGTTACCCTAACGATTTCATACATTTTTTTTGCAAGCTCATTCATGTTTTTAAAATATTTCCTTTTCATTTTCTTAGTCTTCTCCTTCATCATCTATATTAAAGTTAAAATCTGAATAGCTATCTTCTTCACCATACAAATTATTTTTGAGTTTTGCTTCTCTTGCATTTTTTTTTATTGCATATTCATTAAGTTTTTCATAGTCGGTTTTATATTTATTTGTTTCCTGTTTAGCTTCTTTTTCAATCTCCTGTTGTTCTCTAAATTTTATTGCTTCATCACTATTAATTGGCAAATAGGTAGGATCGTTACGAACACATGATTTAAAGTTTCTGCTGCAAATACATTTAATTGAATTAGACTCAGGATAAAAAACTTTCTCACCGGTTTTAGCAATAGATCCAAAAAAAGGATTTCTTTTAGTTAATTTAAAAGTAACAAACGTAGGCATTATAACATCATTACCATCAGCTAACGCTTCTTTAATCTCTAAGATAAGTGCGTCAACAACTTCTCTGCATAAACTTCTTTCAAGAAAAATTCGATCAGACACCCTATCTATTAACTCTGCTGTTTTTACCATAAAATATCACCTTCCTCTTCTCTCTATTTTTCGTATATATAAAAATAACCTCCACTAAAAAAGGGAGGTTACAAAATTTATTATTATCCCGTTTTACAATCATCAGAATCTGCCCATACAATTCCTGAAAGAACAAAAACCGCAATAGGCAGCGTAATTCCGTTGCCCCACATCTTGTATTCGGCAGAATCTTTACGTGGGTTCTTTAACCATTTAACAATCTGATTTTTTGTTTTCGGTCTTTTCTTTTTGGTAATGACTTTTCTGTGTGTTTCAAAAACATCTGTCCAAAATTTAATATCCTCTTCTGTTGGGTTTTCTGTTTCGAGATTAGAGCACCACCAGTCCGGGAAACCCTGCAATCTTGCACATTCGGTCGGCGTGAGCCTGCGGACGATGTAGTCAGCCCCGTCCCGGTCGTTGATGAGCGGCGGGTCTCTATAATCCGTAGCCACCAGGGTGTTCGCCTGTTCCTTCTGGGCGTCCATGAAGAAGGAGGTCTTGGATGCGCAGTACGCCACCGCATGCTGTTCCGTGGCGTTCAGCGTGAAACTGACGTCGTCCTCGGAATAGCCGCTGCCCTTATGGGACGGTCTTGCACCGTTGCCCTCAAGCGCCACGACAGCCATGCCGCCCTGATTACAGGAAGGATTGCCGCCGTTGCAGTCAAGCGTCCGTGACGTATCCGCCTCATAAATCCCGCTGTGGGGATTGGAGGACTTCATGGCATTGGAGTCCTTGGAGCAGATGCCGTAAACGGTCGGAACGAAAAGCGTCTGATCGTTATTGCATCCGAGCGTGGCGGACTTGTTGTCCTGGATAAGCGCGCCCTTGCCGCCGCCTTCACAGCCGGAGCGTATTTTTAGCATCTTAGGCGTTTCCACCACGAAGGGCTGATTGTTGCCGCCGGTGCCGTAGGCTGACATGACCGTTGGAGCGACATCTACAGGACCGGTGTAGCGTGTATCCTGACTGTGGTTTTCGTAAACAGCAGCAGGAACGGTGCCCGCCCGGAGCGTCGGGGATGTCTCTTCCTCATATCCGATGGAACGGGTCTTTGCCGAAGGCTCGGTGCAGAAGCCCGCCGCCATCACCACGGGAGGATGTCCGTGATTCTGTGCCCGGAGTGTCCCGGTCACATCCTCCGTCACATCCATTCGGTTGCCGCCCTGATCGTTCAGGCAGATGCGGCCTGTCTCTCCAGTGCCCTCTTCAGAACATCCGGCAGCTGTTTGCCACGCTCGGAAGCCCTCCGCAGAATACCCAGACACGCCTTCTGACTCAAATAATATTTTCCGGCACTCCCGCCTGCAAAATCTGCGACAAGGTAGATACGTTTTCTTCTCTGGGGCACTCCCCAGTATTGGGCGTCCAGCATTCTCCAGGCAACGGAGTAACCGTCTCCCACGATCTCTCCTGCGTACTGCCACTTCTTAACAGAAGGAACTGATACGGTCTCATCTGCGATGTGGCAGATGCTTTCGAGGACGCACCTGAAATCTTCCCCTTTGTTTGAACTGAACGCGCCTGGGACGTTCTCCCAGACGATGTATTTCGGATATCTACCATTAGTTTTTTCCCTCATTTCTTTGATAATACGGACGGCCTCATAAAAAAGACCGGAGCGATTGCCAGTTAATCCTTTTTTAGTTCCTGCTATTGATAAATCCTGACAAGGACTTCCGAATGTGATAATGTCTACAGGTTCAATTGCACCACCATCTATTTGACTGATTTCACCTAAGTGTTCAACAAACGGCATACGTTTTGTTGTTACTCTTATGGGGAATGGTTCAACTTCAGATGCCCATACAGGCTTAATGCCGGAAAGGAGTCCTGCAAGCTCAAATCCACCAGAACCAGAGAATAAACTGCCAAGTGTAAGGTTTTGTTTTAGTTTATAATCCATTAATTAATTTCCTTTTTACGTAATTCGTGTACTTTATTAAACATATCAGCAACGCCAACTTTGTCGCATTTCCCTATTTCAAGAATGTTGTCTATAGCATCATTCCAGCCAAACGAATAATATTTATGAACATTTTCAGCACTGTTTAAAATAGTACGAATTAAATTTGTTTTATCGTTTTTATTTTTAGTTTCTTTTGTATTTTCATGATTTGCTTTTTTAAGTTGTTTGTTTTCTTCTTTTAATTCTTCAATTGCAATCAATGAAAAATTCAATAAATCAACATCTGAAAAATTACCACGATAAAAATTATCTAAACAAAGACGATTTTTTAATTCTCTTTCTATATCAATATTTCCAACAAATCCATCATGTTTTTTTTCTGATAATCTGGTATTTTTAATCTTATTGAACTCATCAGCTAAATTGTTATAAACATCACAGAGATATTGGATTTCTTCTGCGGCATAATCCAAAGCAACATTAACGCACCACTCAAGATATTCAGAAAACATACAGCTTTTACAACGATCAGGCGCTTCAGTTTTATTACTGCAATTCCTCAAGGTTTCAATAAGCGTATCTTTATATAAATGTTGTTTGTGTTGATTATTGTTGTTATTTTGATTATTTTTCTTTGTCATAACAACCTTGGCGAGGAAACCCACAGGCTTGCCTGTGGGCAGAATCGCCTCTACCTTTCCTTTTTTGAATTAGTTTTGATTTATTTTTTATGTTTTTGTGTACAAACAATATATCAAAGTAACGATTTAATTTTAGCCCTTGTTTTTGTCCCAACAATACCATCAACAACCAATTTATACTTCTTTTGAAATGCTTTTACAGCGGTTAGTGTTTTGTCACCAAAAATACCATCAACCGTTAATCCTGAATGCATAATTCTGTTTAAGCATTTCTGAAGTTTTTTTACTTGATTGCCTTCATCACCTTTTATAAGATCAGTTGTGGGGTAGGGGAGTTGTTCCTTTGGATAGCTACCCGGTTTAAGTGTTGCAGTATTAACATCAATAGGATATCCAAGACCTGAAACAGTTCCTTTATCACTAAACTGATGTATATCGTATCGACTTTTGTATGTAGCACGAGGATACTGCGCAAGCCAAATAGCATATTCTGAACGAATTTTACCAATTTTACTTTCAAAATAGTATTTATTAGCATAAACACCTGCCGCATAACCAGATGCTTCAATAACATCACAAAAGGCATTACAAATATTAGCTGAAGCGGTTTTACCAAGATTTGCCTGTACAGAATCTTCAAAGTCAATGAAGATAGGATAATGCAAAATACGATCATTAATTAATTTCAAACAATAATTCGCTTCTTTTTTAGCGGCAGAAATTGTCTTCGCCTTACTGTAATAGTAAAGTCCAATTTTCATTCCTGCTTTTATTGCATTTTTATAATTATTTTCAAATGACGCATCCTTGTTTAACGGATCGCGACCCGCAAAACCACAACGAAGAATTACAAAAGAGTAACCAGAATTCTTCGCTTTCTTAAATTGATCTACACTGATTTTTCCTTGCCAGTTTGAAATATCAAAACCTTTATAACTCATCTTTCACCCCATCAGACTTTTGATTTTAGCTCTTGTTTTCGTTCCTACAATTCCATCAACAGCAAGTTTATATTTTTTCTGAAAATCTTTAACCGCTTTCAGTGTTTTATCACCAAATACACCATCAACGGTTAAATTCGCCTTCGTAAGTTTATTAAGGCATTTCTGCAACCTTTTTACCTGTTCTCCTTTTGAACCTTTTTTTAAATCAACTGTTGGATATACAGGTGTTTTCGCTGTTTCCTTTTTAATTGAAGATTCGTTTTTAATATAACATGACCAAACCTGTTTAACTAAACCTTTCATTGTGGTTTCATAACAGTACCAACCATCATGCCTTCGACCGCCCGGGTCGTGCATATAAAGATAATTTTTACCGTTAGATACCTTATGACCTGAAACTGCAAGGAAATGACCACCAGTCGTCCATGTTACTCCACCACGTGTGCCTTTCCCAAACAGGATAATACCTCTACGCCCATTCTTCGCCATTTCCTTAAAGAAAGCAGGCATAGTTTCATGATTGATTACAGTAAAACCATACTTTTTAAGAGCCGCACCAATACCCGACCAATAAGTTCCTTTGCCAGCCGCACAATAGCCGTTATTCAACATATATTTTCTAATAGTTTCCGGTGTAACAGACCCATGTGAAGGATGAGAGGCAATAACATCAGCACAAGAGGTCGGGCCACATCCTGAACTATGCATATTGTATGTTGCGTTCGGGTAATAATGTTTTCCCCATCTTGAATCATATTGACGGAATGTTTTCACTGTTGTAACTCTACTCAATAGAATCACCACCTTCATCCGGTAATTCTTCGGTTACTTCAAACTGTTCAGTATAAACATCGGGTTTTTTCATATCTTTGAGCAGACGGGTATACCCAGTACCTTCACACGCTTCTTCTGTATAGTCATTATTCTTGTAATGAGATGCAAATCCCCATACAAACGCAGTTAAAACAGTCAGTGCAATTTTCTGAAGCGATGCGATCTGAGCATCATCAAAACTGATAATATGAAACGCAGTAAGAAAATCGAGAACCGCTGTAATAACCGCGGCTAACGTCCGTTTTCGTGTTCCGCTGTTCATACCTAATAACCTGTTGACAATGTTATTCAAATAATAATCCCTCCTTTTCGATAAATAGATTGAAATAAAGTGAATAATAAATTATTTGTGAACATCTACATCATCCTCTTAGTAAATCTTCAGCAATATCAGCATATTTATCTCTGATATACATTTTGTGTCGTGTTCTTCTAAAACCAACACTTTCGCCACCTCTGTTAATCAGTCCGTTTACAGAATGAAAAATATAATTGTTTTCAAATAATTTCTTAATTCCTTTTCGATTAATCTGTTTTATAATGATCCCTCTTTTCTTGTTATTATTTTGTATTTTCATTTTTATTTACCTTCTCTTAACACAAAAAATGTTGTGGGGGTATTGCGAACAACAACCCCACCACACAAAGAAAAGAGAAAGACAAAGAAAAATGAGGATAGTAGAGACAGAGTTTACCATCTCTACCATAAAAGGGTAATAGCAATTATTTTAACGTATTAAATTAATATATCATCTGAAATAGCGCAAGTTGTTGAAATTTTAACAATTATCACAGATCGTATATTGATTCGTTTTTATAACCCAAATACAATTCACTTTTAATTGGTGTGTCTACTTTTGCTGCGTTTTCTTTTCCACCTGCGTTTACTTTCTTTGCGGTGTTTATCCTGACATTCTTTGCAACGCACACTTTTAGTGTTTTTTGCACGTACAACAAATTCTTTGCCGCAGTCAATACAAGTTATAACTTTTGTCATTTTTGGGATATAACCAACGCAGTCAAAACAGTATTTTCTGTTTTGGTATTTATTGTTCTTAATTAATCTTCCGCATTCCTGACATTTTGTAAAGTTTTCACCGAGATAATTCATATATTCATACCCAAGTTCCCTGAAATCAGATATTGATAATACATTTTCACCATCCAGATTTATAAAAGTCACACGACAACTTAAATTCTCTAACCGTTTTGGGAATTCAAGCAACCCGTCTTGATAAAGTTTGTTTAAGTATTTGTATCTGTCTGTTGATTTACATGAGATTCTTGCAAGAGAAAATACTTCTTTTACCGGATTGTTTACCCAGCCATTGTTTTTATCATTACGCATATTTCCAAGCTTTGCTAAACAAAGAAGGGTAAACGCAAGACGTTTTAATACTTTTCCGTTGATTTTTGATATAGTATTAAGTTCAGTAGATGTAACAGAAATATTGTTGATTTCATGCAATCTGTATTTTCCTGCGTTCTTTGCGATTTTTTCTACAACGTCTTCAAGAACGGTTTTTGAAAAATTATAACAAGGCAGGTTTTTATCCATAAATTCGATCAGAAGCCTTGAAATTTTCTTTCTTCTATAACCTTCGTTGTAATAGTATTTTGCAAGGATTGATAATGTACGGAACGGTTTTTTAGAATCTATAACATTTTCCTTTAAACAGTTTTCCGCATATTCCTTTTCGTTTAAAATAATCATGTAAAACCATCACCCCGATAATCAATCTGAACTGTATGCATAACAAACTGGAGATCACAGTATGTAAACTCACCGCCGCCTTTTACAACCACCGGAAAAGAAATGCAGTTGTTATTTTGTTTTAGTAAATTGCTGAAAGCAGTTTCTCCTGCTATATCCCAAAAGAACTGTTTTGCACTGTCATTTTTATAACATATGTCGGCTAAAATATCGCATAGCTCATCTTCGTTCGTACAAATCGTTTCACACTGCCTCCGAAAATCAAGAACAATTAATGCTTTCTGTTGAGTAATTTCAAATGAATCCATATGTTCAGATTTTTGTTTTTTTCTGAAATTATGCATCCTCATTTTATATTCCTCATAAAGATTAAAAATCTCACTATAGACGTTTTGACTGTATTCAACACCGCACTTCAAAACAGAATAGTCAAAATCAGGAGGTTTGCTTTTCTTTGAAAGATAACCGTTAAATTCTTTCTCAAACAGCCAACAGATACGGTTAATTGTACATACATTTGCACCAACAGGTGGATCATACCTTTTTAAACATTCAGTCATTTCTTCGGTTTTTGGCTCATAATCAATTAAATCGTTTACGTTTTTAATCCCATAATGGCAGAACCGCATAAGCGCACCGTTATCTGTGTTTTTTATATACTTATTGTTTTTTGCCTGCAAATCAGAATAAACATAAATCATAAAATATGGCTTTCTGTAAGCGGCAATTTTCTGATTAAACATTTTTTTCTCAGCATCCTGTTTATTGTCATCACTGCGTACGATATTATCACGTAGATTATACCAGTAAGAGGGCATAGGTTTTGATACAATCCCTTTAATCTGATCAATTACATTCTGCTGAAACAACTGTCCACACATAATTCTGTAAGATAAGGTTTTATATTCCTCAGAATCAGGATGAAATCCTGCACGAACCTCAAACATGCTCGTAATGTGATTGGTTACAATACCGATTTCATCTGTAAATCCAAGTTTATTAGCTTCAATGATATCTTCCTCAGTTACAGTTTTCTTCTCTGCTTTTCTTTGAATACAAATGATTGTTGGTGTGTAAAGTGTGTTTTTAAGAAGTACAGGATTATCCGTAGTCATGAACAGATCGCCATCACAATCAGCGCCGTTCAGACTGTTTCTCGTTGAATCCCATGCATTTAGCACAATCGCTGTTTTAATATAACGATACCAGTATGCAGGCTCTGATTCTTTGTTTAGTTTTAATTTAACAATGTTATTGTGCCCGGTCATAGGCGCACGAAAACAAACAACTTCATCGGCATTGTTATCAATCCAATATTTATGATACATTTCGCCGGCTTTAAGAAGACCTGTAATTTCCATCCTGAACATACTCTGGCATAAAGCATATGGATCACCTGTAATAATTGCAAAATTAGCATTAATTCTTATTGCGCCTCGTTTGCACATCTGTATTCGTTTAGCAATCATATTCCATATTTTTCTGCGAATAAACGAATCGTTAATTAGATCAGGTTTAACCATAAGCGAACGTACGCAACTATCCAAACCGGATGAAAAAATATTATCTTCATTCAGGCCAAACCCACAGAGAAACGCAAGACTTTTACGATAATCCATACCGATAACCTCTTTGATTTCATCAATAGAAGGTTGACATAATTCCTGAATCTCATCATCGGTTAAATCATAACTCTGAAGAAACTGATAGTTTGTATTCCGTACACCTTCAAGTTCATCTGGGCAAACTTTAGTAACCGAAAACTCATAATGGTTTTCTTTGCAGTTCCTATAATAATCTTCCCATGAATCATAGCAATTCCATAATTTCAGCATAGATTCCGTAAGAATTACTTCGGCGTTTCTGACATCTCTGTAATCACCCCACACATCTTTAATTACATGCCGACCGGAAACAGTTTCAGCAAATTCAATAAAATCAAAAGGTATAAGCATACCTTTATTCCACGCATATCTTGTATTCATACCGGATAGCGGTTCGGCGTCTTCGACATTAATTCCATTTAGAAATGCGTTTACTTTTTTAGCGTAAGATGGGAGCATTAAACCATATCCGTCAGAATCATTGTTTTCAAGTTCATAATCCTCGAAATAACTCATAACAGGCTCATCTTCTTTTTCATCATCAAGTATGATGACGTTTTCCCTGAAGTGTGTTATACAGTCATTTACAACAATAATTCCTTCGGGTTCCGGTACAGGAACAGACCCCGAACAAATGAGTGCCTGATATGCTTCAAGTTTTGCAGGTACAAGCGGCACATCCTGATTCCTTCCGTTATCCATTCTGCGTTTAAGTTCCGGGTAAAGATCAGAATTGACATAAACAATCGTTGAATTCTTTATGCCGCCATTTGTGCCAAGAAACCGCCTGTAATGAATTCCATTAACCGTAAAACCTTTGTTTGCACGATCATAATCTTTTTTGCTGTTCATGACAACACAGATATAGTCTTTCTTAAACTGAAAACTGTACAAACGGTCATATAAATTACGAATAGCAATCTTCGTTTTGCGGCTTTTCGGTTTTCGTTTTTCAAGACGGATTTTATTCTGTAAAACCCTGATTTCCTGTTCTGAATCGCTAACGCCATTAAGCTCGTCAATAAACCGCATAAGCTG
>Ga0310695_10009002_pt1 | contig 15221 bp, 5 predicted proteins | sample RumenRJG_04DNA_FD_203882 | JGI IMG/M metagenome (GOLD analysis project Ga0310695, IMG submission 203882) | Bovine rumen microbial communities from Lethbridge, Alberta, Canada - RJG_04 (v2) (version 2) | ecosystem: Host-associated > Mammals > Digestive system > Stomach > Rumen | place: Canada...
CAGCAGTTCGTGCTGCAACCGTATGCATTCCCGGGCATGCTTGAGATGATGGGACAGGCTACCGAGGCAAAGGCCAAGGTGGAGGCAGACTCTATGCTGGCATGCTACACGATGAAAGCCAGCGGTCTCTCCGTGACGGTGAACCGCCATACGGGACGTCTGGACTATCTCGACGTGGACGGCAAGCCCATGCTCGAGGATGGCTATCAGGTGACGCCCAACTTCTGGCGCGCACCGACCGACAACGACTACGGCGCTCAGCTGCAGCACAAGTTCGGCGTGTGGAAGAATCCCGAGATGCGACTGAAGTCGGTGAAATGCGCGCCTGTACGTGAGGGTGTTCATGGAATCTCGGTCGTGTATGAGATGCCGCAGGTGAAGGCAATGCTCGAAGTTGCCTACCTGCTCTGCGCCGACGGAAAGCTGATTGTGAACCAGAAGTTCACGGCCGACAAGGAGGCCAAGGACATGCCTCACCTCTTCCGCTTCGGACAGCAGTGGGTACTCAAGGGCGACCTCGCGCAGATCAGCTACTATGGCCGCGGCCCCATCGAGAACTATATCGACCGCAACAATGCGCAACAGCTCGCCGTGTACCGTCAGGCTGTGGCCGACCAGTACTGGGGCTATGTGCGCCCGCAGGAGAGCGGCAACAAGACCGACGTGCGCTACTGGACGCTGACCGACAAGCAGGGGCGCGGACTCTCTTTCATCGCGCTCGAAGCGCCTATGGAGTGCAGCGCACTGAATTATCTGCCCTCCGACCTCGACGGCGGACCAGAGAAGGCAGCCGCACAGCACCATAGCGGCGACCTCATTCCGCGTCCGTTCACCGTCCTGCAGGTGCAGGCCCGCCAGTTCGGCGTGGGCGGTATCAACAGCTGGGGCACATGGCCGCGCAAGGAATACCGCATGCCCTATCAGGACTATAAGTTCTCCTTCATGGTGAAGCCGGTGAAGTAAATAGGCAGACATAGTTGTTAAGGTAGTCGGTGCAGCCAGGACTGCTGCGCTGGCTACCTTAACTTTTTTTCTCCATAAAGCAAAACCTTAATCAGCAATAGATATGAACCATTTTTCCTCATACGCCATGCGGCGGGCTAAGAAGGCTTGCCTGCATCTTGCAATGGCCACCCTGTGCATTCTCTCGACGCTCCCCATGGGGGCGCAGGTCAGTCCGCGCCTGCTGCGCGGCACCCCCGTCACCTACAACCAGAACGGACCGCGCATACGTATCTTCTCGGAGGACGTCAAGGAGACGGTCAAGCTCTTCGTCATCTCCGACACCCATCTGTGGATGAGCGATAGCCGAGAGGATCCCTATCGGCAGTACAGCGAGCGCATGGCGGCGGCATATCATAACAACCGCCACTTCCTGACGGGCGAGCCCACCACGAGCCGCGAAGCCTTCCTGCGCACGCTCGACCTGGCCAAGCAGAGCGGGGCCGATGCCATCGCTCTCCTGGGCGACATCTGCAGCTATCCCTCGGAGGCTGCCATCGAGTTCGTGGCTGCCACGCTCGACTCTGTCGGCATTCCCTGGTTCTATACCTTTGGCAACCACGACTGGCACTACGAAGGCTATGAGGGCACGGAGGTCGAGCAGCGTGCCATGTGGGCACAGCGGCGCTTCAAGCCTCTGTTCCGTGACTACAATCCGCTCATCTATAGCGTCGATGTCAAGGGGCTGCGTCTTATCATGCTCGACACGGGTGTCTATGAAATATTGCCCGAACAGCTGCGCATCTTCCGTCAGGAGATGAAGACCAAGAAGCCCACGCTCCTCCTGTGCCATGTGCCCTTTTATGCACCGGGCTTCACGACTTCCTATGGTGTGGGCCATCCCGAATGGAATGCCGCCAACGACCGCAACTATAAGCTGGAGCGCAGGCCGCGGTGGCCCGAGGCCGGACATACGCCCGTCACCTTCGCCATGTGGAAGGAAGTGCTCAAGGCTCACCGCAACCATAAGCTGCTGGCATCCTTTGCCGGGCATGTACATCGGATGACCACGAGCGTCGTGGGGCCGTGGGTGCAGTTCACCACCGCTCCCAACCTTGCGGGAGGCTATTATGAAGTCACCGTAGAACCCAAGCCCGTAGAGTGAGACCTCTGTCTCATTCCATACATTGTCTGATTTGGGTGCCCCCCCTCCTTATTTTCCCACACGTGGGAAAGTCTCCCGCAACACGCTGCGCCGCGTTTCCCCACACGTGTGAAAACAGGACGCGGCGTGTTGCGTCTGCCAGTCCCTCGGAATGCTTGACTCTGCACGCCGCCTTTCGTTGATGCATTGTATACCAAAATGGACGTTTTCTGCTGTACTCCGACCCGAAAAAATGTGCTTGACGCACTATTCTGCGGTTTTTTTCAAAAAAAAGCCTCAAATGTTTTGCCGGAATGAAAAAAAGGCGTAACTTTGCACTCGCAAAACAGAAGCAATACCACGCGAGGTAAGAAAGTGCAGCTGTTTTGGGCGCTTAGCTCAGCTGGTTCAGAGCGTCTGCCTTACAAGCAGAGGGTCGGCGGTTCGAATCCGTCAGCGCCCACGGAAACGATGGAAGGCTCCTTAGCTCAACTGAATAGAGCATTTGACTACGGATCAAAAGGTTGTGGGTTTGAATCCCGCAGGAGTCACCACAGCGTAGTCAGCAATGGGTAGATACCAGAGTGGCCAAATGGGGCAGACTGTAAATCTGCTGGCTTACGCCTTCGGTGGTTCGAATCCATCTCTACCCACTCAGCGCTGCGGCAATAGCTCAGTTGGTAGAGCACGACCTTGCCAAGGTCGGGGTCGCGAGTTCGAGTCTCGTTTGCCGCTCGAAGAGCAAAAAGGAGCTCAAGGTGCAAAAAGCATCGAGTCTCGTTTGCCGCTCATTGAAATATTGGTGCGTTAGTTCAGCTTGGTTAGAATACATGCCTGTCACGCATGGGGTCACGGGTTCGAGTCCCGTACGCACCGCGTAAAGAATAGTGTTTTTCATGGTATTAGATTTTTAAGGTTAATGATTCATTGTCTGTGAAGATAGTGAATCTTTTTTTTGCCCTTGCCGCGACCGTGAGCCGCTTTGTAGTGCCCAGTGTGTTCGACTTTCCTGCTCAGAGGATTTCAGTTCAGCGGTTTTCCACGATTGTTATTGTTCCGCAAATCATGGTTCATAGACCTTTCCCTGCTCATACATCTTTCTCCCCCTCCGGATTTCGGCGGTTTTAACCCAAATCGGTCATTAGCGCGTGTCTGTCTAATGACCGATTTGGGTTTAACATTTGTTTGTCGAGTTACATAACGTGCCACGCAGCGCTTTATCACGCGTGATAAAAGAGTTTATCACGCGTGATAAAGTCCACAGGAACACGTCATGGGAAATAATACTTGTCTATGCTTCGATATCCGATAATGAAATCAGGAGGCAAGCACGATGCGTGCTTGCCTCCTGATTTCTGTGTTCAGCCATTCTTGGCTGCTTTTTTCCCTCACTTCGGGGAGAGCCGGAGTAGGGGCGTGGTTTCCTTATTCCGGCAGGGGCAGGTACCAGTTCTTGGTTGATGCGCTCAGATAGTTGTAGAGCGTCATGTCCATGGTGCCGTTACGCATAGCCACATGCTTGGCCAGATAGGTCGGGTCGTTGCGTCGCATAGCCACACGGCTCAGGTCGAAGAAGCGAGTACCCTCGAATGCCAGTTCCATTCCCATCTCGTCGATGATGATGTCCTCCACGGCTTCCTGTACATAGTCGTCATAGTCGCCGCTGTAGATGGCATCCTTGTCCAGCGTGATGCCATGGGCTTCCTTCACCTTCTTGGCCACCATATCTACATAGTTGAAGACGCTGTTACGCTCTTTGTAGTCCAGACGGCCGCCACCACGCGAGTGGATACCGATGGTTACATTGTCGTTCAGGTTGGTAGAACCTACGTAGCCTGTGGTTGTAAAGTTGAGAGTGCGATTGAAGAGGTCGAGCTTCCAGTTGATGCTGTATGTTGAATTATTACCACGCAGATACTCGGTCTTGAAGTTCAGGTAAGGCGTGGTAGCAGCCTTCTCCACCTCGCGACGATCCAGGAAGTAGCAGATGGCCTGTGTGGTCTCGTCGGGATAGTTCTGATAGCTGTCTGCAATGTAGTTGATACGGTCGGTGTAGAAGGTGTCGATGGCACCGGCATCCTTCTTGGCCTGCATCTGGTCAATGAGATCCTGCTTCGAAACTTTCGAGGTGTAGGGAGCGATGGCACCCACCTTCAGGATGGTGGCACCGTCTTCGGCAATATCGTACACAATCGAGTCAACGTATGCCCACAGGGTGTCCTTGATGGCATAGTCTTCGCCTGTGCGGTCGATAATTGTCTTTACGGCATCGTCATAGCTCATCCACAGGGTGTCGCTGGATGCCTCGTAGGAAGAGGGCACCTCGGGATACCAGTCGTCATTGTTGCAAAGGCCCTTCTGCAGAATGGCAAAGGCATAGCTGGGGAAGCCGGCACGGTTGAGTGCCTCGGCAAAGCGCAACCATACGGTGGCCTTGCGGTAAACCATGGGATAGACAGCGGTGAAGGCTCCACCCGGGTTCTGCTTCGTCACAAAGCGGCCATACAGGATGTCGTCGCCCACCATAACCGTGTACTGGGGAATCCAGGACTTACGTGCATCGCCGATGCCTTCGAACACCTGGAGCTGCAGCTGGTCGGCCGTCGGGCCAATATAAATCTCGTAGGGTACGGAGTCGCAGAGGTTCTCATACCGCTTGCTGGCTACCAGTTCGCGGTCGATGTTGCGCTGCAGACCGATGGTGGAGGAGGCTGCGTCGCCACTTCCGCTGGCACGCATGCTGGCCGTGTAGCCGAACAGGCGGTTTATGCTAACGTTCACCTTGCCGTCGAGTTTACCACGGTTGCTGGGGATGCAGGTGATGGACTCGTTGTTGCGGCTTAGAGCACCGCTTTCGGTGAATGGAATACCCGTGTACAAGTAGTCGGGCTCGTCCATGCCTTCCACCCAGTTGCCGATGCTATAATAGCTGTTTACTCGGATGGGGCCGCCATACTTGTAGCTGAGGAAGTCATAGTAGCACTGAGCCGCCTTCTTGCACGATTCGGTGTCGCCCTTGAGCAGGTAGAGGTCGCCCAATACGATGCTTACGGGGAACATGCACTTCGAGCTGTGGCACAAGTTAGAGTAGTTCTCATACTGAGGATAGCCATAGTAGTACTCTACATACTCCATCGGAAGCAGGCGGTCGGCCAGTGAGTCGGCCAGCGACTGTGCGTTCACGGTGGCATGGTTGGGGTCCTTCATGAACTTGTTAATCTCATCCGTGGTGAGCATGGGCTTGGTATAGAAAGGCACCGTGCCATAGGCGTTCACCAGCTGCATGTAGGTCCATGCGCGGATGGCTTCCACCTGGGCGTATTCCTTGATCATGTACTTCTGGTCCATGCCGGTCATGCGGAAGGTGTCACAGCTGGCAATGTAGGCATTACAGCTGTTGATTACGTGATAGTAGTCGCGAGCGTTCAGGTAGATGCTGGCGCCGTCCTGGTACCATATGGGGTCTGCATCTTGTCCGAAACTCATGATGGCCTTGATGGAGTCGGTGACATTGGTGGTGGCCCCCACGAGGTCGCCACGGCATTCATTGAGAATGATATACCGTTCGGCCACGTTCTGCAGGGACTTTACAATGCCCCAGTAGGTGTAGAGCGTGTCCTTGGCCACTTCATACTGGTGACGTTCGCTGTCGGGCTCAAGCATATCCTCGCATGAAGTGGTCATCATTCCCAGCCCCATGCCGAGGAACAGCAAGCTTATAATTGTTCTTCTTTTCATAGTCTTTTTTCTTATTGACGTTGTTATGCGATGTCCGGTTGATTACAGGTTGATGGAGAGTCCCACGTTGAAACTGCGACCATGAGGTATGAGGCCGGTGTCGATGCCCTGATAGAGTGCACCGTTGCTGTGGCTCATCTCGGGATCGGTACCCAGATAACGTGTCACGGTGAACAGGTTGTTAGCCTCGCCCCATACCTTGAGTCCCATCAGCCAGGTGTTGCTGTAGGGCACCTTGTAGGTGAGGCGCACGTTCTTCAGCTTCAGGTAGCTGCCATCCTCAATCCAGCGGTCAGACATGCGCTCGTTGTCGCGCCAGTCGTCGCTGTACGTGTAGCAAGCCTTGGGCATGTCGGTTACTTGGCCTTCGTGAGTCCAGCGGCGCAGGGCAGCCTTGCTCTGGTTGTACGTGGTGTTCAGGCCTTCGATGACGGAGCGCTGATAGTTGTAGATGTCGTTTCCGAGGCTGTACTTGAAGATCACGTCGAGACGGAGGTCTTTCCAAGTGAGGCTGGAATAGATGTTACCGTAGATGTCGGGATTGGGATTACCAAGCACCACCTTGTCTGCATCGTCAATCACGCCGTCGCCGTTCTGGTCCACGAACTTCACGTCGCCGGCCTGGAAGTTGTAGTATTTCTTGTCCTCGTCGGCAATGCCGGTGGGGTACTTCAGATACGTCTTGCCGTCTGCATCCACAATCTTGCCGGCTGCTGCTGCAGTGGCATCGTCCTTGAAGATACCGTCGGTCTGCCAGCCGTAGAAGCTTCCCATGGCGTGGCCTACGGCGGTCAGCATATTTCCGGTGCCGAAGACATCGTTTGTGTAGCCGTTGATGGTCTGCTTGTGGCCGCCGTTGATATCCTGGATCGTGAACGAATTGTTCTCGGGCAGCTTGGTCACCTTATTATTATAGTGGCCTATGCTTACGCCAGCTTCCCACTTCCAGTTCTTCTTGTTGATGAGGGCAGCGTTCACGTTGGCCTCGAAGCCCTTGTTGGTCATCTGGCCTTCGTTTGTCCAGTAGTTGTTCATACCCGAGATGTAGGAGAGCTGCTTCACGGTGAGCAGGTTGTCGGTCTTGTGCCAGAAGAGGTCCACACCGGCCTGCAGACGGTTGTTGAGGAAGCTTCCCTGGAGAGCCACATTATACTTCGTGGTGGTCTCCCACTGGATGGTGCTGTTCTCGATGTTCTTCAGGGTGAGTCCCACGGTGGTCTTCGACACGCGCTGGCTCTCCCAGTAGGTACGGGCTGCATAGTAGTCGAGGTCGTCGTTACCGCTCTGGTCCACACCGGCAGTGAGCTTCAGGTACTGGATGCCCTTGCCTGTCTGGAACCACTTCTCGTTTGTGAGCACCCAACCCAGCTGCAGCGAGGGGAAGAGACCCCAGCTTACACCGCCGATATGGAGGCCGTCGTCTGTGTCGTCTCCGAAGCGGCTGGAAGCCTGGCTGCTCAGGGTGAAGTCGGCAAAGTAGCGCTGCTTGTAGTTATAGCCGGCGTTCAGATAGTACGTCATGTCAATCCAGTTGTCATTCGTACCGCCGTAGTTCACGTACTGCATGTCCTTGCTCACGTTAGGCAGCTTGTCGTTCTCGTTGTTGTAGCCGCTCATGTAGTTGAAGCTATACGAGTAGTTGTTGTAACGCCAGCCACCGAACACGTCCACTGCGTGTGCGCCGTAGATGTTGCTCCAGGCGATGCGTAGGTCGTTCTGCAGGGTGGTCTCCTTGCCGAACTGAGTCTTCACCACGCTGGTGATGTTGCCCAGGTCTTCCAGGAAGTAGGCCGACGTACCGGCGATGGGCAGGAAGTACTTCTCGTTGTTGCGCACCAGATTGTAGTTGAAGCGGTCGCTGATGGCGAGGTGCTTGTTGATCTGGTACTTCGGACTTACGTTGAGGTTCATCTGTGTGAACTGCGAGTGGTTCTTGTTGTCGCCACGTCCGTTCTTGAGAATCCAATAGGGATTGCGCAGCACTTCGTTTACGCGGTTGCTGTTCGTGTTCAGCGAGTTCGAGAAGTGGAAGGGATTCTGAATCCAGTTGCTGCTTGAGGCTGCATACTTGCCACTATACTCTTTGGAGAGCGAGAGGCGCTCGGAGGGGAGGTAGCGGGGGTCACCGTCCTTCGTCTCGTCGTAATAGTATGCGTAGGGGCTGATGAACGGCGCCTGGAGGAGGCCCAGCACGTTGGTCGAACCGATGTTCTGCATCAGATAGTCCTCGCTCCAGCCATTGTCGAGCACGTTGTAGGTGTTCTGGTTGAAGGAGATGTCCAGTCCGGTGGTCACCTTGCTGAATACCTTGATGTCGGTGTTGAATCGCAGGTTCAGGCGGTTCATGTCGGTGCCCTTGCCTACGCTTTCACCCTTGACATATCCCAGCGAGAGGGCGTACATACCGATTTCGTCACCACCCTCTACGTTGATCTTGTAGTTCTGGGTCATGGCGGTGCGGTACATGTCCTTCTGCCAGTCTGTGTCATTGGTGAACACCTTCAGGTAGTAGTTCGAGGGGCTCTTGTCCAGGAAGCGGACGCTGTTGATGTTGTTCACCTTGTAGTCCTTCACCGTCGAGGCGATGTCATACAGATAGGTGGAGTACTCGTTGCCGTTGAGCACGTCGAGCTTGTTCGGGGTCAGTTCCACGCCGCCGTAGATGCGCACGCCAATCTTGGTGGCCATGCTCTTACCGCGCTTGGTGGTGATGATGATGACTCCGTTGGCACCCTTGGCACCGTACAGCGACGTTCCGTTCTTCAGCACCTGTACGCTCTCGATGTTCTCGGGATCGATGCCGGAGAGCAGGTTCATGTAGAAGCCTTCGTGCAGGGTGGTGCGGTCATACTGGGGGTCGATGATGTTTCCGTCCAGCACGATGAGGGGCTGGGTGTTGGCGTTGATGGAGCTCACGCCACGGATGTTCATGAAGAGTCCCAGGCCCGGCGTTGCGTTGCGGTTGGTGGTATGGATGTCACCAGCCATCTTCTTCTCAATGTCGTCCTCCACGGAGACACCGCTGCTCTCTTCGATCTTCAGCGTGCGCTGTGACGTAATCGTGGTGGCTTCGTTGTAGAAGCTGTTGAAGTGGGTGCTGATGAGCTTGCCACTGGCCTTTCCGTCTTTCACGGCAATCTGCATGGGGGTGTAACCCTCTACCGTGACATATACAGCATCCGAGAAGGTGGGGATTTCCAGCTTATAGCTTCCGTCCTCCTCCGTCAGCGTGGAATAGTCCTCCAGGCCATACGCCTGAACGCGCACACCGCCCATGGCCTCGCCGGTGGCATCGTCTGTGATGATGCCCTCGACGGTCTTCATCTCATAATCCTTTTTCTGCGTTCTCTTTTTGGCATAGACGCGCTGAGGCCCTTCTTCGTTCTCATTGTTCTCCTGAGCAGACACCGTGCCGATGCTCAGGCCGGAGAGCAGGATGAAACACAGGCTCGTACTAAATGCCTTGTGCAGGATTGTATTGCTTATTCTGTTCTTCATTGTCGTATGGTATTTAGTCTGCTACTGGTTCGCTTTCTTCCTTACCCTTCATGATCACCTGGTCAATGCACAACTCGCGGATGTAGCCGTTACGCAGGTTGGCCGACGAGGCGCTTCCCTGGACGATCATCGTCGGATAGCAGAAGCGAAGGTCCTTATACGAGTAGGGGAATGTAAAGTCCTCAAACACCTTGATGGTATCCACCTTCTTGGCATCGTAGTCAATCTCGACAGCCTTCGTGGTGGCATCCGATGCGGCACCGTTGTTGTAGCGCAACTGTACCTTGAACTTGTTCTTGCAGAGGGCTGCGATAGAATCGACATAGAGTGAGTCATAGAATACGGAGTCGAGCTCGCCGGCGTCGGAGATGGTGGTGTACCAGTTGGGCACCATCACGATATAGATGTCGTACTTGCCGCTCATGACCTCCGAGTAGTGACCGCCAACACTTGACTTGGTCGTTGGATCCAGACGTACGTTTCCGTACAGCTTGATCTCTCCCTTGGGATGTGAGGTGCCCTTGGGCTTCATCAGGTAGAAGTTGTCGCGACTTACTCGACCATACTTGTCTGCCACTTCGGCGTATGAAGTGTTGCTGAATGACTTGTGTTGTCCTGTACCAACGTAGAACTTGTCGCTCGACTGATAGTAGAATGCTCCTCCGCTCACTTCGACCAGTACGGGAGCCATGTAGTATTCCAGCGGGAATGCCCACTTGTTTGCCTTGTAGCCGTAGCCGTTGCTCATCTTGATGCATTCGCCGTTGAAGAGCTCGGTCTTCTTCCAGATTTCGCTGGAGCGGATGGTGTCGCCGTACGTATTATATAGGTACTCGGCGGTGTCGTTCTGCTCTGCTATCGTCTGTACGAACTGCTCCAGTGTCCAGGGTAGTCCCTGCTCGAAGCCGCCCAGCTTGGGCTGCTTGTGGATGTTGAACAGCAGGGGATAGGTGAGGTCATTCTTGATGTTCTCTTCCATAAGGGAATCTACGTTGTAGTCCTTCATGATCTCGTTGGTTCCACGGTTACCCTTGTCGCGGTTCTCGTAGCTGGCTGCATACTTGTAGAGGGGCTTCAGCTTGTTGTAAGCCTCTTCCCAGGCAGCATCGGTGGGGAGAATCATGATGTACATGGAGTCCTCGGCCGTAATGTTGCTGCCGCCGCCCAGTCCTCTCATTGCCGACATGTACTTGTCCTGATTGGTGCGGGGCAGGTAGGAGTATCTGTTGATGAGCAGGTTCGAGGTGGTGTAGATGCTGTCCACGTAGGTGGGGTTACCATTCTTGTCGGGCAGGCCTTCGATGCTGGCATTCGAGTTGAAGTAGGTGGTGTCCTTTCCGATGAAGTATTCATGGAAGGCAGGCAGCTCACCGCTGTACTTGATGTATTCGTAGAAGTTGTACTCATACGGTGTACGTCCCTTCAGCGTGTGGAGCACTCCGTTCATTGCGGGGATGTTGCTGCGGTTGAGCTTCACTCCCTGCATGGTGGCCTCGGGACGGTCGAAGATGAGGTTTTTCCCGTTGTACATCTTGATGGTGTCCACGGCGGTGCCGGAGAGGTTGTGACGCCAGAGGGCAATATGGTTGCGCACCAGCTGCTGCTCCAGGTTATAGCCGTTGGTCTCGGCCATGGCCAGCCACTGCTTATACTCCTCGTCGGTGAAGTAGTCGTTTTCGGGTGCCCATACGGTGCACACCTGTCCGCTGCTCAGTACGTCGGCATAGGTGTAGTTCTTCACGGGATGGGTGTCGTCCTTGTAGTATTGTGCGTGTTGCAGGATGTCTGCAAAACGGCTCAGGTTGGGATCGCTGCTAATCTTCTCCCAGAGGGTTTCCGTCGCATCCGACTCATCCCCTCGCGTAGGAAAGTAGTGATCGTCATAGTCGGAGCAACTGGGTGTGGCCAAGATGAGCGCACCGATGGTCATTGCTCCGAGGTACTTGTTAAATCTTTTATTTGCCATATCTTTGCTGTTATTAGTTCCTTTCGGATGATTCTTCTTCCAGTCTTGTCTAAAGAGCCATCCGGAAGGATTGGCATTGACAATATTCTTTTTACTTAATCTCTACTTTATGTGTGTTACTGGTTTTGTCGGCGACGAATTAGTTGTCATACTTCGACTTGTTCCACACTGGGTTCTGTGTAATCTTGCCTTCGCTGGCCTTCACTTCCATGTAGTAGATGGGGCAGTAGAGTCCATAGCGGTTCTTGAAGCGGTGGGCAAGCACAGTGGCGAGTTTCTGCACGCTGTTCTGCATGAAATCGTTCACCATCTTCTGTACGCCTTCCTGTCCGTCGCCTACGAACTGCTCGTCGGTGCTCTCGCGCTCGTCGGCCGATTCCTTGGCGGGGTTGGCGTTGCGCTCTGCATAGCGCACGAGGTCGAACCAACGCTTGCCTTCGGCGATAAGCTCAATCTGACGCTCGTTCATGGCCAGCTTCACGAGGTCTGAGCCAGTGCTGGGAGCGTTGCCATAGGTGCCGCTCGTGATGTCGCTGTCCACCTCGCGATAGTTCTTGTAGTCGCAGTAGGAGCGGCGATGGATGGCGTTCACGAGGTTTCTGCACTTGCTGTTGTTGTCCGTGCCGCCGATGCAGGCCAGTGCCTCGGCCTTGATCAGCATCACCTCGGTCATACGATAGATGATCCAGTTGTTGTAATCGTAGGCATCCACGGTTGCGCTGATTTCATAGTCGCCTCCGGATTTTTTCATCTGAATCTCGGGGCGCATGTACTTCACGCAGTAGTATCCGCCGACGGTTCCTGTGTTAGAACTGGTTCCTCCCGATGCGCGGATCTGGTCGGTACACGCGATCCAGAAGCGCGAGTCGTACTGCTGCTCCTGTGAGTTGTTGTTGTATGCAGCGAGGAATGCTTCCTGGCTGATGGCCAGATGGGTTCCGTTGGTGTAGCCGTAGAGGCTGTTCAGGAAGCTACTGCTTGGGCTCTGGCCTGATCTGAACTGAAGCTCGAACATGCTCTCGATGCTGTTTCCGTCCGTCGTAATATTTACGCCCAAAGTGGATCCTGAAGTGAAGATGCTGTTCTGTGCTTCGAGGTTCGGGTAGATATTATCGCTTGCAGATGCCACATCGTCAAAGTCATTCTTGATCATGTCGCAGTTCGTGAGGCCAAAGTTGATGATCTCCTGCTGTGCGAAGTTGTAGCTGTTGCTCTCCTCTTCGTTCTGATATGCCAGTGCTGCCAGTGCCTGGTCGGCATAGTCGGCACTCATCTGGTAGTCGCCGATGACGGAGTGTGCGATGTAGCCAGTATCTACAGCCACGGTGTCGGTGGCCGACTTGCCGAAGCGTCCCTGACGCAGCGAAGCGCGCCACAGGTACATATCGGCGAGCATGGCGTAGATAGCACAGTTGGTGATCAGTCCCTTGGTGTCACCCGTGTTCGTGAAGCGGTTTCGTGCCTGTCCTGCCACGGACTCACAGTCAATGATGATGGAGTCGAGGATGTCCAGCTGCATGGTCAGTCCGAAGGTCTCAATCTGTGTGTCGTTGTTGATGACCTTGGTGGTGTAGGGCACATCCTTGAAGGCACGAATCAGATAGAAGTAGTTGAGGGCTCGCAGTGCCACCATCTCTGCATGTATCTGCAGCCATTCTGCGGTGGTGAACTGCTTGTCCTTCTCGAGCACTTCGGGTCCGTGCTGGAGCACTTTGTTACAATAGTTAATCGTCGTGTAGAGTCCGCCCCACTCGAAGATGCTCATGCTGGAGTCGGGCATGCCCTGCTTTATCTCGTCATACATGTCCCTGCTGCTCTGGGCGCTGTGGGTGTTGGGGTTGATGATGTAGGTGTCGGCACGCAGGTCGCCCCACTGTGCCAGTCGTCCTGCTGTGGTTGCCATTTGCTTGTAGGCAGCATATCGTACACCCTCGAGGTCGTTCTTATCCTCCCAGAACTGCTCTTCTACCACGCGGTCTTGGGGATAGACGGTCAGCCAGTCGTCGCATGAGGTGGTGCTCACTGCGATGAGGCCCAGCAGGCAGGCGTATTTGAATATATTCTTTCTTTTCATATTTGTATCGTATTTTAGAAACCGAGGTTAACACTGCATGTGAATGACTTGGAACGCGGTGTACGGCTGTTGTCCTTACAAACGGCGAATCCCAGAGGAGATACGTCGGGGTCCACACCCGTGTACTTGGTCCATACCCAGAGGTTGTTTACCGAAGCAAACAGCTTGAGGTTCTTCACTCCGAACTTCTTCAGCTTGGCCGGGTCAAACTCGTAGTTGAGCTGGAGGTACTGGAAGCGGAGGTAGTTACCATTCTCCACGTAGCGGTCGCTGGGCAGCGAGTTGTAGCTGCGGAAGCCGAGCTGCGAGGTCAGTGCGCGCGGTACGACGGTCTCGTCGCCGTTCTTGCGCCAGCGCCATGTGGTAGCGAAGGTCTGATTGTCGTTGTTACGCATGCTCTCGTAGGTCATACGTGCCATGTTCACGATCTTGTTGCCCATACGGAAGTTGAAGCCGGTGTTGATGGAGAAGCGTCCGTAGTAGAGTGTGACGCCGAAACCACCATTGCACTTGGGGTTCGAGTTGCCGAGGTAAACCATATCGTAGCGGTCAATCTGTCCGTCGTGGTTCACGTCCTCGTAGATGGCATCACCTCCCTGGAACTGGTAGCGGTAGCTCTCGTTGTAGCAGTAGTACATGGGCAGGGGTATTCCCTTGGCGTCGGTCAGCATGTTGCCGTCGGCATCGAATGCGATGGGGCAGGTGCTGTTCTCGCCGCGGCGCAGGGCAGCAGCGGAGGTGTTGATGGGGTTGCCCTTGCTGTCGTAGCCAGTCTCGCCCACCTCGGCATAGCCGTAGGAGTTGATAGAGGCTGCGGTGTATCCATTGTGGTCATAGTCGTAGCGATAGACGCCCTTGTAGCGGAGTCCGTAGATGGAACCGAGGGCGTTGCCGATCTGTACGCGCTGGTTGAAGTAAAGGTTGCTGGGCTGGTAGGTCTCCGAGCCGTTCAGCGACTCGAGCAGCAGCGGGTTCATCTCCTCGACTTCGTTGAAGTTCTGGGCGATGTTGCCACGCAGCTTCATGCTGAACTTGCCGATCTTTGCGATGCGGTTGGTCGAGCCGTTGAGCTCCCATCCCTTGTTGCGCAGTGTGCCGGCGTTGGCCTTTGCCAGGTTGCTGTAACCGTTGGCGCTGGGGATGCGCAGGTCGTACATCAGCAGGTCGGTGGTCTTTTTGTTGTACACCTCAAACTGGAAGTTAATCAGGCTGAGGAAGCCGAGGTCGAAGCCGAGGTTCCACTGCTTGGTCTTCTCCCAGCGGAGCTCTGTCAATGCGAGGCTTTCGGGGATGATGACGGAGTGTCCGTTGTAGTAGCCGTTGGCAGCGTACTTGTTGTACTGGAGGTAGTTGCCTCTTCCTACATTACCTGTCATACCCCATGTGGGACGGAAGGAGAGCATGTCGAGGAATCCGCGGCTCCACTGCATGAACTTCTCGTCGATGATGTTCCATCGTCCGCCGACAGCGGGGAAGTGTCCGTACTTGTGTCCCTTTCCAAAGGATGTGTTACCGTCTGTACGCAGGCTGACGTCGAGTGAATAGGTACCCTTGTAGGAGTAGTGCATCTGCTCGAAGAAGCTGTGGTTGCGCCACTCGTTCTCGCTGGCCGATGCGCTGCGGAGCAGAGCCACTACGGTGGGGTCTGTAATTCCGTCGGGTACGTTCCAGAGTCCGAGTTTCTGCGAGCTACTGTTTCCGCTGGCCATCTCGAAGCGTGCCATAGCGCTCACGCTGTGGTCCTTGTTCTTGAATGCCGAGTAGTAGTGCAGTTCGTGACGTGTGGTGAACTCCATCGACTTGTACTCGCCGTTCGATACATAGTTACGTTCGTTGTTTTGTCCGCCTGTGGTGTTGTC
>Ga0310695_10009008_pt1 | contig 15214 bp, 11 predicted proteins | sample RumenRJG_04DNA_FD_203882 | JGI IMG/M metagenome (GOLD analysis project Ga0310695, IMG submission 203882) | Bovine rumen microbial communities from Lethbridge, Alberta, Canada - RJG_04 (v2) (version 2) | ecosystem: Host-associated > Mammals > Digestive system > Stomach > Rumen | place: Canada...
AATCGGCGGAACGAACGATCACGATTTGCCGGAAAAGGCAGTCACGAAATTCCGTAAAACCCCGTCACTACTATCTAAAAAGTCCATCTTATGACAGGATCCAGCAAGCTCGGCAGCTTTCTCGCGCAAAATGTCCTGATAGCATATTTCACTCATGATGCATCTCCCGAATAATCAAAAAAGAGTCGGAAAAAGAGCGCTCCCGGAATCCGGAACGACCTGAAAACATGGCCCCCGAATACGAGAAGACAGATACTGAGAGCAAGGACAAAGGGCTGATTCAGCGCTCAGGAACTTTATGAGCCCCAAGCCTGTTACGCTTCCCGAACTTTTCTCAGAAGTAAGCTTCCTGCTGGCTTAATAAGCGTGATAAAACGCTTATGACTTATATCATGATAAATATCCGATTGAACACAGTAAAAGAAATTCTCTCAAAACATTAAATATACTAATTTTTAAACCCAAAAGTCAATAAAAACCCCGAGTTCTTTTAATTTTTGCCGGTAGCGGTATTTGCTTTGCTGAGGACTGACGATTTTTGCTCAGGGCTGAGCGGCAGGACGGAAAGGAAGTTTCTCAGTGTCTCCTGTCTCCGCGGAACCAAAACAGGCTGGAGCCTGGGAAAACGGGGGTAATCCGGAAAACCATGAAGGAAGTTTAAAACGAAGTTGTAGAAAGAAAACAAATGAAATGACAGAAAGGGTTTACGGAAGCGCTTTCTTTTGTTCCTCCCCCGGCACAAACACCGTACGGAGCTTCTCAACAGGCTTCCCCCTGAAGAGAGAAGCTTCATCGAAGAAGATGCACAGGATCAGTTAAGCTGCAGCACCATGTGCAGGATGGGCATCCCGTACTGATCGAAGCTGTTCCGTGCCGAGCCTCCCAGCTGGTTCGGAAATTCAAATTCCTGATAAAGGAAACCGTTACGCTCGTAGAATCTCCGGGCCATGGCGTTACTCTCGAAAACCTCCAGCCTGACGGAGGCTGCCCGGCGGGAGGCACGGGCATCCCGGAGACAGGCATCCAGGAGTAGCTGTCCGAGATGCCGGTTCTCATACCCCGGAAGAATATAAAAGGAGCGAATATAAACATGGCCCACGAAGAACTGAAAACACACAAGCCCCACAATCAGATCCTGTTCTGTGTCCCGGATAACGTAATTGTGGTAATTTGCAGCATTAACCCGGGTCATCCAGAGAGAGCCCAGCTGGCGGTACCCCAGGAGTACATGTTCCTTTATAAAATCCGGAGCATCCCTGAACTCCAGCTCCTGCTGGGAACGATGCTCCACCCGGGCCATGGACCAGAAGTCTTCAGGACCGGGAACCATTACCTGAACTGACATTGCGGGACTCTTCCATAATCCTTGCGGGAAACACGGTAAAGCTGCACGAGACCGTCCAGTCCGGAGCTTATCTCCTTAAGATATTTATCCGGGTGCGGGTGAAGTCGGGAAAAGCCGTCCGCCCTCATATCCGGATTCCGGTTGGCATTCTGCCAGAACACCAGGATTGCCGAAGGATTGTAGCCGGAAGATGCCATGATCTTCAGGGCAATGGCATCGGCATCCCGTTCCTGAGCCTCGGTATAGGGCTCGTTGCGGGCCGGATCGATGACAAGTCCCAGGGCATTGGAAAATGACGCGAAGTTTTCGGGAGAACGGAGATACAGGGAAGGCTTGAAGGCAGAAAATCCCCCGGCGGCACTTACAGGCTCTTTAAGAATTCTGGTGGCTCTTTCGTTGTCATGCTCCAGAAGCGAATGCGCCATGACATGGGCAATCACATAGGCAGTTTCATCCTGGTTCCCGATAGTTGCGGGGAGACAGTTGCTGACAATAAAAGTGCCGTCATTAATCAGGGCGGCATTAACACTGCATTCCCGGAGCATTTCGGTACGCCACTCGGACCTGAGGCCGGCAAAGGCTCCATCAATGGATCGTGTCAGATTCCGGATATGACACTCCACCGCACGGCGCTGGGATTTTTCCCCCTTTGCCGTAATGTTAAGAGTATTTAACTCCTTATGATAGGCAGCGGTAAGACTGCTCATTTCAGAATAGTCAAAACCGCGGGATCCGCCCTTGTGGCCGCTGATGGAATTGCATCCTGCCGCAGCAAGGCCTGTCAGAAGCGTAACTACCAGAAATTTCAGGGATTTCATAAAAGCTTCCTGCTGAGTATCTCAGTGAATGGTGATTTAAAAAAAGCCAAAGCATAAGCTCCGGCTTTATGAACAATTTAACAGAAAATAACGATCCGGAAATCAGCTCTTCAGCTTGAAAAGCTCGGCGACCTTCTTGACGTCGATCTTGGGATCCAGTGTTCTGGCCTTTTCAATCCAAAATCTGGCCTTGGCATCGTCCTTGTCCACGCCGGCTCCGTTCTTGTAGAACAGGGAAAGAGCAACCATGGCGGGAACCAGATTATTGTAGGCAGCCTGTTCCACCCAGTAGGCAGACTTTCTCATGTCGCGTACTTCGCCGTGCCCGTTGGCAATCATTATCCCCAGATTGAACTGTGCAATGGCCACGTCAACGTCTGCGGCCTCGCGGTACCACTTATAGGCCTGATTGAAATTCTGATTTACGCCGAAGCCTTCCTTGTAGGCATATGCCAGGTAGGTTTTGGCCATGGCATCATCATGCTCCTCAATGGCCTTGTTCAGCCATTTGATGCCTTCGGCCTTCTGGTTGGCGTCACCGTGGGTCACGTAAAGCTCACCCAGCTTGGATTCGGCTCCCACGTGATCATGAAGCGCAGCCAGACGATAGATGTTCATGGCTCTCTGGTAATCCTGCTTTACACCGATACCGTTCTCGTACATGGTTCCCAGAAGGTACTGGGCTTCCAGCATGTTCTGACCAGCAGCCTTGCTGATGTAGTCAACAGCCTCCGCTTCCGTAAGAGCCCTGTTGGCTTCCTTGTCGCCGTTAATAAAAAGGCGGCCCAGCTCGAACTGGGCGAGAGCACTTCCCTTGTCGGCGGCCTTTCTGAGGTTTTCAATGCCCAAAGAAGGATTGCGCATTACGCCGAGCCCCTGGAAATACATGATACCCACATAGTACTCGGCATCGGTATTGCCGCCCTTGGCGGATTTTTCGAACCAGGACATGGCATTAGGATAGTCCTGATTCTCGTAAAGAACAGTGGCAAAAAGCACCTGGCCGTCAGTATTGTTAAGGAGTGCGGACTTTCTGGCCCAGCTGAGGCCGAGCTTCTGGGACTCCTCGTCCTTCTGATTGAGAAGCCATTTGGCATACTCGAACATACCTTCCGGATCACCAGCCTCGGCCTTTATCTGAACGTCTCGCACAGCATGATACTTGTCCAGGAAGTGAAGCGCGCGCTCTTCCTTCCAGACCGCTGCCTTATCAAAATAACTGTAGGCCTGTTCGAAACGGTCGTGCTCGACAAGGAAAAGACCGTACTCGTATTCCGCATCGGGTCTCCCGGCGTCAGCGGCGCGCTGCAACCAGCCCAACGCTTCTTCAATGGGCATCACCTCGGGATGGGAATCATTCATTGAATAGAGTGCGTACATGGCGTTGTCGTCATTATTGTTGTTTGCCAGATCGGTGAAGATTGTTTTTGCTTCATCGTATCTTCCTTCCTTCATTGCGGTCTCGGCATCTTTGAATGTTTTTCCACCGCATCCGGTGATCGCAATGGCGGAGATTAATACAAGTGCGGCAATCCTCGTTAATTTCATTTTTCTTTTAACCTTGTCTAACATCCATCCTGCAGCGGATTTTCACTCGTAGAGCCGCAGAGGAATCGCGACTTAATCCGCTGTTACTGCAAAACCTTTATCAGACACACAAAGGGAAGCCGTGAAAACCGGATTTCCTCAGGATCTGCATAAGTTCAAAGGTAAATGTTAGCACATTATCCTTTATTAAAAAAGAACGATATAACCCCGAATACGCTTTTTTGCGACTTTCGGACAATTATTCCCGGCACAACTGGCATTTTCAGAGGCCGGAATCCCGGTTCTTCTGCCCGAAAAACGGTTTTCTCAGCTTCTGTGCCCCGTTCCCCTGCTGAATTTCCGAGACTCTGAAACAGGACTGTTATTTTCTGACAGCCGGAATTGCATGTTATGATGAGTTCCGTATTACCCGAATACCATTTTCTCATTCGGAAAGCAGAACGTTGAGGGGTTGATTATTCATATTTTTGTGTAAGGGGCCTTCCATGAACAGACACAAACCGGGTAAGCTTTCGATTCCTGGTACTCCGTATTTTCTTCGGAAACTTACGGAAAAGGTATGGAACGACTGCTTTGACAGGGTCGGTTATATCTCTGTCTCTGCGGGGGACGAGCCTTGCGGCTGCACCTCCCGTGTTTACAGAAACAGGCACCGGGAGTTTGTGATGCCGGATGCTGACGGGCGAACTGAAGTAAAGTGTCCGGCACCGGATTTTGACTGGGAGAAGGTACTTTATGACAACCTGGCCGGGCAGCCCCCAATTATGAATACATCTGTTCAGAGGCCGAAACTTGTTGTTTTTGCAGGCCCCAACGGTTCCGGAAAGACTACGCTGACTCACGCCATAGCCGGACTTAAACTCCTTCCGGAACTTTATCTGAACCCGGACGATATAGCAATGGAACTCAATCCCGGGGACTCATGGGGAGCCAGAATCACGGCCGGAAGAAAAGCGGCGGAACTCAGAAAATCATATCTGGAGGATTGCCGATCATTTGCAACGGAGACCACCCTGAGCGGCTTCTCCGAGCTATCTTTCATAAGCAGGGCAATCTCTCTGGGCTATCATATTAGTGCCTTTTATGTGGCCCTTGGAAGCTCCGCGGACAATATTGCCCGGGTGGAAGCGCGGACCCTTGCCGGCGGACACCGGATACCTCCGGGAGACATAATGAGAAGGAGAGAAAGATCCCTTAAAAACCTCCGGTTCCTGATAGACGCTCTCCCGCAGATAGTCGTGATTGACAACACTCTGAAATATGAAACAGTACTCAGAAAGGAAAACGGGAAAATTTCCCGGATTTCTGACGGATTGCCGTCATGGTTTACCGAAAACATTTCAGATGAAAAGATCCGTGAATACCGTCTCGAGGCGGGGGCCGAGCCGGATGACGGCAGGATTATTCAGACTGGAACCTTTCCTGCGGTTTAATTTTGCGGGAGCACCTTCTGAAACCGCGGACTAAAATCAAAAAAATGTGATAAAGCTCGCCGGTTTCATGTAAAATCCCTCATTGAAACCTTTCCTTGCCGGGAATAGCCGGCAACCTTTCTACTCTTACACCAACCAGCGGGAAGCAATGATGTCCAAGCCTGTCAGAAAAATCGGGATTTTCAGCAGAATTCAGAATCAGTCAGTGGCCAAAACCCTTCGCAGCCTCATTTGTTTTCTGAGGGAGCACGGCGAAGATGTTTATCTGGAAAAAGAAACCGCCCGCAAGCTCGGCACGACAGAATCCGCCCTTCCCTTTGAAAAAATTCCCGAGGTTGCAGACCTTATTGTGGTAGTGGGCGGAGATGGGGCTTTCCTGGGCGCCAGCAGAGCCGTGGGCCTTTCCGGGATTCCCATGGTGGGCATCAACACCGGACATCTGGGTTTTCTTACCGATATCGCCCCTGACAACTTCCGGGAACCTCTGACAAAGATCATGGCGGGGGAGTACTATCTGGAACAGCGTTTCATGCTGAATACCGGCATTCTCGAAAACGGTGCGATTACCCAGAGCTCCCTGGCTCTTAACGAGACGGTCATTCAGGGCAATCTGGCCGCTCACATGATCGATTTCTCTGTATACATTGACGATAATCTCATGTACACCATCAAGGCGGACGGTCTCATTATTTCCACACCCACAGGTTCCACGGCCTATTCTCTTTCCGCCGGCGGTCCTATTGTGGATCCTTCGCTGAACGTGATTGTTCTGGTACCGATGTTCCCGCACTCCCTGAACTGTCGCCCGTTTGTATTCCGGGCCACCTCGGACGTCAAGATCAAGTTCGAAATTCAGGACTGCACCGAGGACATCATTGTAAGTTGCGACGGTCAGGTTGCCATGAAGACCAGCAGCTCTGCCAGCATCCTGGTGAGGAAGAGCCAGGAATCCATTCAGATCTGCCATCTTAAGAACTATGACTTCTTTAACGTACTCCGAAGCAAGATTGGTTTTGGCGAACCCATCAGGCACCCCGAGGTACGGGAGGAAATCCCGGAAAACAATGTTTCCGATATCGCAGAGGAACCGGAGGCCGAACTGGATATGCCCGAACCCCTCTGATGCAGGATATATTTGATTTTATACCAGTTTGCAGGTTTCATAATTCAATGTATGGGTGGAGTGCAAAAAGTCTGAAGACATCATTTTTGTCAAAAACGGATGGCAATTTTAAAGGCCTTGTTGTATCGGACTAAGGCAGAAATCAACTTTTTGCACTGGACTCATAAATGGTCCTAAGGACCAATTCAATACAAAGGAATCTGAAAACAAGGAGCTTCTAAACTGCTACAGGCAGCGCGGACTCTTGTAAAATCCAAGACCTTGATTTTGACGCCCTGAAAATACTTCTTTTCAGGGAGGAAAGGAGCAGGAGAAATAGGCAGCTGAAGATAATGCTTCCGATAAACCGGCCAGGCCTGACCTTAAAAACAGTCCTGAGAGAAAGAGACTCAATAAAAGCAAAACGAATAACTGCATACTGTTGTGAAACAGCAGCAGGCAAAGCTTTTTTCAGTGATTTCATACCCGTACAAGTAATGCGGGATCTCATATTTTAATTGAAAAGAAGCACCTGATTACTCCCGTGCAGCGAAATCTGAGGAATCCATGGCTGATCGGGAATCCCCTCCCGAAGAATTGCGGAATCCCGAAACTCTCGAAAGGCTCGATTACTGTCAAATCCCCGAAGCCTGCATCATTACAAGGGAAGGGGTGGAACTTCCTGATAAAACACTACGGGTGGCAGAATCTGTATGAAACAGACAAAATAAGAGGATGGTTTGATGAAGAAAGCCTTCCCGTTTTCAAAGAGTCCATGGAACATATGATGAAGATTGCCCCTGACTAATTCCGGATGTGAGCTCCTTTGCACTCCCTCCCGTTTATTTCCGGCCAATCCTGCACAGTAACTCAAACCCTGCAACCGCAGGATATCTGATTTCTGAAAACTCCAGGTCTTCCACAAACCGCTTCTCACTCTCTCAGACCAGTTTCTTCGCAATGATTCCGAGATTCTCCTTTATACCGTGAGACGAAAAAGTCGGCCTCGCAATTATCGATTGAAAGCATATCTTTGCAATCTCTTTAAAGGAAAAGTATCAAATCCGCCCCCGAACCATCAATGATAATCTTAATACCTGGTGTTGAATTTCTACAAACACGATCTACATACATCTAAAATGTTAACATAGTCGGTACATCATGTGGATAGTTATTATCATACATATACTGAAATAGAAATCATATTGTATTTGCGATTTTCCTTTACAAATACAAAGCACCCTTTATAATAAGCGCGTTGTTAGTAATACAGGAGGTAAAATTGTGAAAAAAATATCTGAAAAACATCACACACATGATACCATTAAGAATTCGGGCTCCAGTGGTATTAAATCTGATCACGAAGCATATCAGCTGTATCGAAACATGAACATTTACGATACTGTCTTTAAGCTTTTTTTTCAGAATGTTGAGAATATCAGAAAATTTTATGTATCATTAACACATCAAGAAGTCAGGGTTGAAAATATTGAAAAGGTTACCCTGGAGGAAGGAACATCCTTTGATTCACAATTAAAGAATGACCTTGGATTCCTTGTCAAAAACGACCAGGCACAGGATGAGTTTGTGATTCTGACAGAGGCCCAAAGCACCTGGAATGACAATATGCCGTACCGTTTTCTGGAATATGTTACGACGATCTTCCGTGAATATGTGAAATCGCATAATTTTGACAAATACCATGGGCGTATATATTTACCCCGAGCGCGCTTCTATCTCATATACACGGGGAAACAAACAATTCCCGACAAGTTAAGATTTTCCGAGACGCACTACAGAAATGTTCGCACTGATAACGATGATCTTAGTTTTGGAGTTACTGTTTTCAGCACGGAATGTGCTGATACTGTGCAGGGTCAATACATTGGTTTCTGTAAAATAGTATCAGCTCTCAGAACAACCACCAGAGATCATGTAGAATTTGTCAGCATGGTTCTGAAAGAATGCTGCAATAAAGGGTACAAGCTTTTCCAAAAGTTTATCGAAGACAACAAAGCGGAAATGGAGGAACAAATGGAACAGGTATTTTACAACGAACGAGTATTTAGCGATTATATTCAAACGAGAGAAAAAGTTGCGGCTAAAAATGCCATTGAAAAAGCTACCCCGCAGATTGCAAAGGACGCCGTTGAGAAAGCTACTCCGCAGATCGCAAAGGACGCCGTTGAAAAAGCTACTCCGCAGATCGCAAAGGACGCAACTGAAAAAGCCAACCTGAAAATGATTGTTGATCTTTATAAGGATCATCTAATCAGTGTTGAGGTAGCAGCAAGTAAACTCAATATGAATGTTCCGGCATTTGAAGAGATGTTGAGTGAGATTGCCTGACCGTATTTTTCAGAATTTGTACCTGCATCATATTAAATTCAGGGGAAGTTACCTCCCCTTTTTTACCTGCTTTCAACCATATGCCAGGATTTCCAGATGCAGCCTTTTGAAATACACAGGAATCCCTTTGCGAGAAAAGGGCCGAATGACAGATTGTACGGGAGAATGAAGTAACAATCAGGAGTTCTTGCTCTGCTCATTTCATCTGAACTCATCTGACAGCTCCTGAGGTCTTTCTCATCCGTAATGACACATGAGGCTTATTAGGAATTATGTCGCCCCATCATCGGGGTATAATCCAATCAGGATATTTATCCCTGGTACCAGACACCCACTTTAACATGACAATAAAAAGGGCCCTGCACCCGCAGAGCCCTGACTACCTGAAAAAAACGAGCCTAATCTTTCACTAACCGCGGCTCGCCGTCTTCGGAAATTTCTCCGCTGTCTCCTTCAGAAAGCTTCCTGTCATCATCCTTCTTCACCTTGTAAACACTGAAGGTATGCAACATGTCCTCGGCTCCGTTGGAAAGGCTGGCACAGGCCTTGGTGCATTTGTTCATGTCAAGAGCAATCTCCCGGGCACTTTCCCGCATTTTCTCAACGCCTTCCTGAATAATGTTGAAGGTCTGATCCTGCTCGGCGGTAGCGGAAGCAATCATGGTAGTCATATCCGATATTTCCCCGATGTGGGTATTCATTTCGCGAAGCGCGGTAGCAATTTCCTCGACAAAATCAATAGTGCGGGTACAGCTTTCAGAACTGCGCTTCATCATATCCACGGCGTTTTCGGTTTCGGTCTTGAGAGAGGTTATTGTCTTCTCAATCTCGGTGGTGGACTCCTTGGTACGGGAGGACAGCGCACGCACCTCGTCGGCTACTACCGCGAAGCCACGGCCGTGTTCGCCGGCACGGGCAGCCTCAATGGCAGCGTTAAGGGCCAGAAGGTTTGTCTGATCGGCAATGCCCCGAATGGTTTCCACCACTGATGCAATGCCCACGGTAAGATCGTCAAGATTTTTAATGGCCACGGAAGTGCTGTCAATGTCCTTCTTGAGCACGTCTACGGAATTACGGGCATTGCTGGCGATATTAACGCCGTTCTCGGAAAGATTATGAACCGACGTAACCTTGGTGGCGGTATCGCTGGCATTTCTGGAAATTTCATCCGTTGCACCGTGCATTTCCTTTATGGAATTTGCAAAATCGGCGGTTACCATCTCCTGGTTGCGTACCTGTCCTTCCACATTAAGAGTTGCCTCGTTACATGTGGTAACTCCCTCCATAATGGAGCTGCTCATGGTTTTCGCAACACCGACCATTTCCGCCTGCTTCTGCATGAACTCGTTTACATTGCGGGACATTACACCGATTTCATCCTGGGAATCAGTATCAACAGTAACGGTAAAGTCATTGTTCCGGCTCATATTGCTGATGGCTCCGGTAACTCTGTCAATCGGATCCGTAACATATTTTCTGGCCGAAATCTTGACAGCAAAGAAGAACAGAACCATTAACACCAGAAGAGCAATAATCTCAATTGTTTCGGAATTTGTCAGTCCTTTCAGAATGGCATTCTGATCCAGAATAATCACAAATTTCCATCCGGAATTGCCTACCGGGGAGGCTACCGCCAGACGTTCAACACCGTTCCTGTTGGTGTAGGGGGAAAAGCCGTTCTTTGATTCGGCCAGCATTTTCTGGATAAAGGCGTCAGTGAATGCAGGATCAAGATCAGAACTTTTCCTGCCCAGATATTCCGCATCCCCCCAGGTTATGATGGAATTGTCTCCGTCCAAAAGGAGAAGCCGACCTTCATGGGGAAGATCTATATCCTTGGCGGTTATTGAAATATTGTTTGTGTGGACGTCAATCCCAAAAACACCGTTATCCTTTCGGACAATCCAGGATACAACCCAGTCACCGACGGAATCCTCAAATTCCAGCTTGTCCATGATAACCCGGTCGGTGGCTCTGCCGTACCACTCCTCCTCCAGCGGCTTATACTCCTGGACATAGGTCCCGGCAGCAAATTCCTTTTCGGACTGATCGCTGGCATAGATCTTGCCGGAATCATCGGCATAATAGACATCTACATTGTTAGCCCTGGCCACGGACATCATGAATGTCCTGTCCTTGTAAAGATCCGTTTTGAGCTTTGCAAGACTTTCCAGCAGCCTGGCGTTAGCATCCTGCCACTTCGCAAGTTCTCTGGTATTTTCCAGAAGCATGGAATTAACCAGCTGATGGGTATCTTTGAGGGTGCGAGACTTTTCAAAAAAATGACTGTTGATGACAACGGCTACAAAGAAAACCCCCAGGGGGGCAAAGGCCAACGCAAAAACCTTCGAACGGAGAGATCTCAGCATAACATCTCTCCATAAACTAGACTGACAAGCATATTCGTAGCTCACTTGAAGAAACCGACACTGCACAGCAGCAACCACTATAACTGAAAAATTCTACCATAGAGAAGGGATCTACCGATCTCCTGTCTCATGATTTAACCGGGGTCAAATTGCATTTGTGTGAAGTAACCTGATAATTTTGAAGGAAATGATCCGCTGAAATAAACGGAAAAGAGAGAAAACCCCGGCAAATCAGGGACAGCGGCTTCCCAAACACCATAATAACGATAAAAAAAGAACAGTGCGGAAAAGCGTAAAAAGAAAAAAAGCGATTTCAGGATCCTGGCTGGTCTCCCGCATTCCATGGTCCGGTTTGTACGGAAGCTTCGGGAGACCGGTGTACCCCTCAAAAAAATGCAGCCGGATAGCCCTCCTGTTCTTCGGAAAACAGGATATCCAGACACTTTTCAATCATGATCCCCTTGAACTTGTCTCTGTTGTCACGGTTCCGGTTAACCATTTCCCGAACCAGCCTCATGGCTATGCCGGTAGCCTCCGGGAAATTCCGTCCCTTCATGATAAAACCCATCAGGCATGACAGAAAGATATCGCCGGTTCCCGGGAAAAATACCGGGATCTTGTCATATGGAATCGTGAAGTATTTCCCGGTGGCCGCATCATACCCGCCCACCATGTCGCTCCTGTCAATCCGAAGGCTGGTGATTACCGCAGAACCGGCACCGAGACCGCGGAGATCATCAATAATGTCCCGAAGCTCCTCCCGGGTAATTTCCTCATGATATTCCCGGCCTGTCAGAAGTACTGCCTCAGTATAGTTCGGAACGGCATAGTCAGCCACCTTCATAAGTCTCCGGAAGGCCGCCACGGTTTTATCGCTCATGCCGTTATAAAGGGTGCCGTTATCGGCCATGATGGGATCCACGAAGATTTTGACTCCGGATGCGGACTGTTCCTCGCAGAAATCAATCAGAAGATCCGCCTGATCCCCGTTGGCCAAAAGTCCGGTGGCAACGGCATCAAACCTGAATCCCAGTTCCTTCCATACCGCAATGGTATCCTTCATGTAGGGAGTGGTGTCCTGAATTCTGAAACGTCCGTAATCCAGGGTATTGGACACAATGGCAGTAGGCAGGTTGTAGATGTCATGACCCAAGGTAGTCAGCACCGGAATCATTGCCGAAAGAGCCACCTTGCCATAGCCGGCAATATCATTTATCAGTAATACCTTTTTGCCCATGAGAAAAGTCAGTCCTAGCGGGGACCCCGAATGCCAGCAACAGGATCGAAAAATGAAAATAACACTGCTCCGCAGCCGAAGCTGGCAAAGATGCGGAGTACGAAAAAACTGCGCCTATTTTAAATAAACCGTGACATACTGCAAGGTTTATCTTGCAGAACCGTCATGACATCAGCAGCTCCCGAACGGCGATTTTCTGTCTCCTCTTACTTTTTCAGGCAAAAATGATCCGCCGCCCCTTCGAAGGAGCGGCGGAGAACTGACATACAAAAGAAGCTTCAGAGGGGTATGTTACCTGATCCGAATCCACATCGCCGGACGGACGGTGTTATCCTCGAAATCGGCAAAATGGCCAATCACCCCCAGATCCCCCGTGGACAGCACATATGAGGCATACCCCTGAAAAAATCCCGGCGTTCTGGTCCACCACCCCACATTGCCGTTGTCGCGATCCCTGCGGGCCCGGTGCAGCACGGCCAGCGGGGCCGGTGCACAGGTACGGGAAGATACCTCCGGAAAATACCTGACAACCTCGTCATTGCTGAGCAGGAAAACACGATCCTCTGTGGAATTGCCGCCCCGTGTGGGATACTTTGCATTGTCGGGGTTATCCAGTCTGACCTGAATTACCAGATCCTTTTCGGAAGCGGAAAATACTTTCTGATAAAATTCCCCGTTCAGCCATTTCCTGATATCGCTGTTTTCCCAGGTGATATCTGTAAGAACTGCATGATAGGGAATGGCGTCGGGGCACTTTTCGGTAATGACCAGAGCCCGGCCGTCCTGAACATCCAAAACCTTCCAGGCCAGCGGTTCCGCGGTGCCGTTTTCCGCCCCCGGCATGGAGCCGATGGTTAGCGTGCCGCCCTTTTCCGGTGTATCCGCCAGAGCTTCCGGCATAACACCCGTAAGTGCCGGAATCGCCATCCCCAGCAATGCCGGAAAAAGTCCGCCTTTTCTGAATGCATTCATATGCTGTCCTCCCTGAAAAACATGAAAGATAACCCCGTTTCCGGTAATCCCGGTCCGATTTGCGGTAGCAGCTGCTGAAAGCCTTAAACTCATCGGAGATCCGACCGAAAATACCCTCTCTTCCGAAATTTTAGCCCGGGATTTCATAAAAAGGCACCAATCATGACAGTGTATTCAGGAAATTTGAACACCATCTGCTATTTTGAAGGAAAAATATGCTAACTTCTGAAAAATCATGAAAACAAGGGAGACTTACCATGACTCTTTCCGCAGGAACCCCGGCACCGGATTTCAGACTTCCGGATCAGCACGGCACCATTCATTCCCTGGCTGATTACCGGGGAAAACGTCTCGTCCTGTACTTTTATCCCCGGGACATGACTTCGGGCTGCACAAAACAGGCCTGCGGCTTTTCAGAACGAATGCCATTGTTTCAGGAAAAGAACACTGCGGTTATCGGGATCAGCAAAGACAGCACTTCATCGCACCTCAGGTTTCAGGAGAAATACAGCCTGGAATTCCCCCTCCTTTCGGATCCGGATCTTGCGGTTCATCTTGCCTATGACGTGATTAAACTCAAGGAAACCGCATCCGGAGAAAAACCAGGGACACTGAGGTCCGCTTTCCTGATTGACGAAGACGGCATGGTGATCAGAGCTTTTTACGGAGTCAGAGCTGCCGACAATCCCGAGGAAATGCTGAATCTGGTCAGATCGGCATAATCCCCAACAGCCCCGGAAAACTCTCTATTTTTGCTCCCTGATTCCGTCAGGTCCTGTTTCCTTTTTTCCGAAAACTCCCGAATTTGTTAAAATACGGTCCGGAATTACAGGAAAGGCCGGCGTTTATCCGGGGAGTTTGTTATTAATTATGTTGGAATCTCTTGTTATTGAAAACTATGCCATTGCCCGCAAGGTATCCCTGAACCTTCAGAAAGGAATGAGCGCCATAACCGGCGAAACCGGTGCCGGAAAATCCATCGCCATAGATGCCCTTAATCTTCTTCTGGGCGGCCGTTCCGATGCCAGGGCCGTAAGACCCGGGGCCGCAAGTGCCAGCATCTGCGGCACCTTTTCCCTGAGCGACGCCCCGCGTGCTCTGGCGTTTCTCCGGGACAATTCATTGCTCCAGGAGGATCAGGAGCTTTGCATCATCAGGAGATCCATAGCCGCCGGCGGACACTCCCGAAACTACATCAATGACTATGCCGTCAGCGTCAAAATGCTGAAGGAACTGGCTCCCTTCCTCCTGAACATTCACGGGCAGAACGACGGTCAGCTCATGCTGAAGTCAGAACGCCAGATGGCCTTTTTGGACGCATTTTCCGGACTGGGCCCCGAAGTCAGCGATGTGGGTTCTCTGTATCACACCTTCAGGGATGGCAAAAACCGTCTTATTGAGCTGGCCCGGAAACAGGATGAAACCCTGGCGGAGTACAAGCTGACCCACTATCAGATTGCCGAGCTCGAAAAGTTTAATCCCGTGGAGAATGAATTCACGGAAATCTCCAACGAATATGATCGCCTCAGCAACGTGAAGGTTATCGGAGACGGCACCCAGGAAATCCTGAACGCCCTTAACGATGACGACACGGGGGTGCTTGCCCTGACCGGAACTCTTTCCGCCAGACTGGAGGGGCTGGCAGGCATAGACAGGTCACTGAAGCCGGTGTCAGACTGTCTGGAATCTGCCCGGCTTGCCATTGAGGACGTGGCAGAGCAGCTATCGGACTACAGCGGAGGACTTGAGGTGGATCCGGCCCGGATCAGTGTTATCAACGACCGACTGGCCCAGTATGCCGACTATGCAAGAAAGTACGGCGTCAAGCCGGAAGAGCTTACCGGAGTGCTTCGGGATCTCCATAAAAAGGCTGATGGTTTTTCATCCATAAAGGAACAGATCGAGGAATGCAAGGCGGCAGTTATTCAGGCCAAGGAAAGCTTTCTGACAAAGGCCAGGGAACTCAGTGCCAGACGTCGGGAAAAAGCTCCTGCCTTCGCCGCGGAGATTACCCGCATGCTCCGGGAACTATCCATGCCGG
>Ga0310695_10009009_pt1 | contig 15213 bp, 15 predicted proteins | sample RumenRJG_04DNA_FD_203882 | JGI IMG/M metagenome (GOLD analysis project Ga0310695, IMG submission 203882) | Bovine rumen microbial communities from Lethbridge, Alberta, Canada - RJG_04 (v2) (version 2) | ecosystem: Host-associated > Mammals > Digestive system > Stomach > Rumen | place: Canada...
TGAATGAATACGTGGTTGTTTTTGGCGAAAATTTATGTAAAAAAATTTTGGAGGTGATAAAAACAATTTCTACTTTTACAAACGAAAGTTTGTCATGCTCTTTGACATACTGAAAATAATAGGATATTTGAAAAGTCTTAGATACATGCAAGAAGTATGGGTTTGAAAAAGGCGTAGAACAACTTACGCGTGCTTTTTAACGAATTTTTACATTCGGTGAATTTTGAAAGAAGACAATCCGAAAATGGTAGCAGAACTTTACATAAAAAGTAAAGTTTACTATATCGAAATTGTCTTAAAATTTCTTAAAATCTTTTAAAATTCTGTTAAAATAGAACCCTAACTCTCTGACGCTCTGACAGTTTTAAAAGTTGCTGTCAGAGAGCATATTCCATTAGAACAAGGATTAAGACGCTTCAGCCTCGAGCCTTTGGATCTTGATCTGCTCCGTCAGAGAGCATATTCCATTAGAACAAGGATTAAGACCACCCGACTGGGGATTTATGCTTTTTTAGAGCCGTCAGAGAGCATATTCCATTAGAACAAGGATTAAGACTCCTCTTTTAATCTCTGCCAGTCCTGTATCAGCTGGTGTCAGAGAGCATATTCCATTAGAACAAGGATTAAGACCTGCCATTTTTATGTATTTTAATTAAACTTGAAAGAGGTCAGAGAGCATATTCCATTAGAACAAGGATTAAGACATTAGATAGGAAAAATTTAAATAATAATAATAAATAGTCAGAGAGCATATTCCATTAGAACAAGGATTAAGACTTTTGTCGTTAATTATTTTTTCTATTTCAGACATTTTTTTGTCAGAGAGCATATTCCATTAGAACAAGGATTAAGACCCTCTGCGGCTGTTGCCTCGGCCTTAGCCTCTTCTTCGTCAGAGAGCATATTCCATTAGAACAAGGATTAAGACTGTAATCAGGAGTAGGATTAGACTCTTCGTCATATTGTCAGAGAGCATATTCCATTAGAACAAGGATTAAGACCTATACGAGGGAGAAGAAGCGTTAATATCTTCCAATTCGTCAGAGAGCATATTCCATTAGAACAAGGATTAAGACTTTTGATATAAATTTGTTGGTGATTGACTTGAATGTCAGAGAGCATATTCCATTAGAACAAGGATTAAGACTAAGCGGTGCATGGTTGGGGACAACATAGGCTGAAGGTCAGAGAGCATATTCCATTAGAACAAGGATTAAGACGTTGAGTTTTACTTTTGTTTCATAAATTTTTTTCTGGTCAGAGAGCATATTCCATTAGAACAAGGATTAAGACCTCTACCTGGAACCCAAAATGGGGAATTTCTTTTTGTCAGAGAGCATATTCCATTAGAACAAGGATTAAGACACACACAACCTCGTCTTTTGGAAGGTCGTACACATTGTCAGAGAGCATATTCCATTAGAACAAGGATTAAGACTACAACGGGAGAAAATCACGCCTTATTTCCGCATCGGTCAGAGAGCATATTCCATTAGAACAAGGATTAAGACGGTTTCTCACCACGACGATATTTCTGAAACTCTTTTACGTCAGAGAGCATATTCCATTAGGACAAGGATTAAGACAACAAAAATCAAGGTTACAACGTTTTATATTTATAGTTACATCTCAATCTTTCACGCTCAGTAGAGCAATAATAAACAAAGCATTAACTTTTAAAAACATATTAAAATTATGAAAAACATTAAAATCATTTTGACAATTATTTATTGTGTAATAGCAAATACTACATTTGCACAATTTGAACCATATAAATTCAGTGAAAAAGAAAAAGAAGAGTGTTACTTGTGTGCTTTTTTAGATGGATGTATACCCAATCTTACACATATATACTGTGAGAACTCTTACATTTTGTATAATCCTAATGAATTTGATTTAGAAATAGTAAAATATGCCAGACATATAGTGCAAGATGATAATTTAAAAATAATTGCGACTAAATTGTGTTTAGGTGAATACGATAATAAATTTATACATATTAAAACAGAGTATAATTTAAGTTACGATGATGAAACAGGTATAACGGATACAGTATTGGTTAATGAATATTACGAAAGTATAGTAGACAAAGATTTCATCATGCGTAAAAGTTATTATGTAGAAAGAGATGAATACGGTAAATTAAAACCCAGAACTTATGATGATTGTGATAAAAACTGTTGTCATAGAGAATATTATTTAAAAGACCCTAATAATATATTCTTAGAGTTTGATAGTTGGGTAGCAGAATTTGAAATTAAAGATATATGGGGAGAATAAAAAATATTTTAAAATAAGCAAGTAGTACAGAAATGTATTACTTGTCAGAGAGCATATTCCATTAGAACAAGGATTAAGACTCTTTTTAAATTGTTCCTTTTTTTTGGAGGAGATTAAAAAAAATAATAAAATAACACACGAAAAAAAATAGACTTACTTTTTACGGCAATACATATTAAAAAAAAATAAACATAAAAAAAGCGTCTTGGAAAACTTTCCAAGACGCTTTTTTTATGTTTAAGGTAATATAAAATCAAAGCATATCCTTTACACCGAGATTGCGCCCTTTATTGTTGGGTGGCATTGATAGTTTTCTAACGTGAAATCTTCGTATTTGAACGAAAAAATATCTTTGACTTCCGGATTAAGTTTCATTGTCGGTAGCGGATAAGGTTCGCGCGAGAGTTGCAAATTAACCTGCTCTAAATGATTGAGATAAATATGCGCATCTCCTATGGTGTGAACAAAATCCCCTAATTCAAAACCGCATACCTGAGCCACCATCATCGTCAAAAGTGCGTAAGATGCTATATTAAAAGGTACGCCCAAAAAACTATCGCCACTGCGTTGATAAAGTTGGCACGAGAGCCTATTGTTATTGACATAAAACTGAAACATAGTATGACATGGCGGCAAAGCCATATCATCAACATCAGCGGGATTCCATGCTGAAACGATATGACGGCGCGAATCAGGATTCTTTTTCAATCCTTCGATTAAATTTTTAATTTGATCAACCTCAGTGCCTTGCGGAGTTCTCCAATGCCGCCACTGATAACCGTAGACCGGACCTAAATCGCCGTTTTCGTCAGCCCATTCGTTCCAAATTCTTACGCCGTTGTCTTGAAGGTATTTGACGTTTGTGTCCCCGTTCAAAAACCATAACAACTCGTAAATGATTGATTTTAAATGCACTTTTTTGGTCGTAACGAGTGGAAAACCCTCTGAAAGCGGAAATCTCATCTGATAACCAAAATAACTGATTGTTCCCGTACCCGTGCGGTCTTGTTTTTTTGTACCTTTGTCAAGTATTGTTTTTAATAAGTCAAGATACTGTTTCATTTTTTTCTGTTTTGAATTTCATCGCGGATTACAGATGCAAACTCGTAATCCTCTTTTTCTATTGCTTTTTGAAGTATTTCGTGCAGTTCTCTGTCTGTCATGATTTCAAGGTTTGGTTTTGACACCGAATAGTTCGGGTTATCAAAAACATAACCCGCTTTGCTCAAAACTACTTCGTATGTGTAAATCGGACAGCGGAATTTTAACGCAATTGCCACCGCATCCGAGGTCCTTGCATCAAGCCTTACAATGTCATCGTCGGAGGCTCCGGGTATGCGGCAGACTATTTCCGCATAAAAAATACCTTTTTCAACGTTGGTTATAATGCTTTCAACAACCTCAATATTAAATGATTGCGCAAATCTGAAAACAAAATCATACACCAACGGACGCTGTGGCGTAATGCCGTCCAATTCGATGGCAATCGCCTGAGCCTCCGAAATTCCTATCACAACAGGCAATTTCCGATTACCGCCCCTTTCCGCTAAAATCAGCGTGTAGGCGTTCTCGTAGTTGCCTTGATTGGCTATTTCTTCTACTGACAGAGCTATTTTTTCCATAGAAAAACGTATAAAAAAAGTTTTAGCAAAAATAATAAAAAAAACTTGAAAAAAAAATTTGGTAATAAGAATAAAAAGCAATAATTTTGCAGCACTAAAAAATATTTTTAATCCGTCGGAAGGTTTTTTAAGCGATTGACGAAAAACGTTACCGCCTTACCGGCACAAATTTAATTACAAAATGTACGCAATAGTAGAAATTTTAGGTCAACAATTCAAAGTTGAAAAAGACAAAAAAGTGTATGTACACCGTCTTAAAAACGAAGAAGGCAGCAATGTAAGCTTCGATAACGTTCTTTTAGTAGACAACGAAGGCGATGTAAAAGTAGGCGCACCGAAAGTAGAAGGCGCAAAAGTATCTGCTAAAGTTCTTAAACATCTCAAAGACGACAAAGTTGTCGTTTTCCACAAAAAACGCAGAAAAGGTTATGCTGTTAAAAGAGGACACCGTCAGTTTTTAACTCAAATCCTTATCGAAGACATCAGTCTTTAATTTTTTAAGGTAATCTAAGCGTTAGAAAAAGAGAATTTTAAAAAAAATTATTGTTGAATTTTACGAAAAAATTTTAGAAAGAAATGGCACATAAGAAAGGTGTCGGCAGTTCGAGAAACGGCCGCGAATCACACAGCAAACGTTTAGGCGTTAAGAAATACGGCGGCGAAGCAGTTATCGCCGGCAACATTATTGTTCGTCAGAGAGGTACTCAGCACTATCCCGGCAAAAACGTTGGTATGGGCAAAGACCACACTCTTTTTGCTTTGACGGACGGTACTGTAAAATTCGAGATTAAAGGCAAAGATAAGAGCTTTGTTAATGTAATCGAGAACGTTGAAAACGCAAAATAAACATAACCGTTTTCCGTATTGGAAAATCGGATAATATATGTTAAACCTTTTTTCAACTCCTGAGCTTAATTTTATCTAAAAAATGGCTTAGGAGTTGTTTCTGTAATCATTTAAGTTCATCATGCTGTTAGTAAAAACGATTGTAGACAATCCGGAATTTGTCATTGAGCGTTTAGCAATTAAAAACCGTGATGCAAGGGCTTCGGTTGAAAAAATAGTTGCTTTGGACAAAGAAAAACGTGAAATCCAGAAGCAATTAGAAGACAACAAAGCAGAACAAAATGCTTTAGCTAAAAAAATCGGCGAATTTTTCAAAGCCGGCAACAAAGATGAAGCCGATAAAGCCAAAAACCGTTCTACGGAACTCAAGAATATTATCAAAGAGCAGGAAGATAAGTTTCAGGCTTTGGACAAAGAATTGAACGATACGTTGGTTCTTCTTCCTAACCTTCCTTACGAACTTGTTGCTCCCGGCAAATCGGCCGAGGATAATGTTGAAATCCGTCGCGGTGGCGAAAATCCTAATTTTGAGGGTTTTGAACCGCTTTGCCACTGGGATTTGGCTAAAAAATACGATATTATAGATTTTGCAACTGGTGTTAAAATCACTGGTGCAGGATTTCCCCTTTACAAAGGCAAAGGTGCAAAACTTCAACGCGCTTTGATTAATTTCTTCCTTGATGAGGCAGAAAAATCAGGTTATCAAGAAGTTGAGCCGCCTGTTTTGGTAAATGAGGCTTCGGGTTTCGGTACGGGTCAGTTACCTGACAAAGAGGGTCAGATGTATCACTGTGAGGTTGATAATTTGTATCTTGTTCCCACGGCAGAGGTTCCCGTTACGAATATTTACCGTGACGAAATTCTTGATGTTAAGCAACTTCCTATCAAACATTGTGCTTATACACCTTGTTTCCGTCGTGAGGCCGGCAGTTATGGTTCAGACGTTAAAGGTCTTAACCGTTTGCACGAATTTGACAAAGTGGAATTGGTTCAAATCGTTCACCCCGACAAGAGTTACAAAGCGTTGGACTTAATGGTTCTTCACGTTGAAAACTTGTTGAAAAAGTTGAAACTTCCTTACAGAATTATCCGTCTTTGCGGTGGCGATATGAGTTTTACCTCTGCTATGACCTACGATTTTGAGGTTTGGTGCGCTGCTCAAGGCAAATGGCTTGAAGTAAGTTCGGTTTCTAACTTTGAAACATTCCAAGCTAACCGCTTAAAACTCCGTTTCAGGGACGAAGGCGACAAGAAAACAAAACTTTGTCATACCCTTAACGGTTCGGGTCTTGCATTGCCGAGAATTGTGGCTTCGATTTTGGAAAACTATCAGAAAGGCGACAAAATCGAAATTCCCGAAGTTTTAAGACAATATACACATTTTGATTCTATTGAATAATAGTATTATTTTAAAATACTGACTATTAGTTTTTTTCTAATAGTTTTTGATGAAGATTTTTTGTCATAGTATTAAGTTCTGCGCTCTTGTCAGGCAGCCTTTTTTAGGATGTTTGCAGGGGCGCAGTTACTTTTTTTAGCTTTTGATGTTGTTATAATAAAAAAAACTCCAAAAAAATATTTTTTGTATTATCTTAAAAAATAAGTAGTTAAATAGTTTTATAAATAAAAAGTGGCTGAAAGTGGTTGAAAGTGGTTGTAAAATGAATAATTATTTCTAATTTTGAGTGTTTTTTTTAAATGAACTATCATGTGCATTTTTACGGGAGATTTTCAAATAAAAATTGACGCAAAAGGGCGTTTTGTCTTGCCTTCCGCATTTTTAGAGCAAGCGGAGAGCGAGGGAGGGCGTACTTTTGTTATCAAAAAAGACATCTACGAAAAATGCTTGATACTTTACACACAAAGCAGTTGGCGGGAGAGAGCCGAGGCTGTCAAAGCCCGTCTTAATCCTTTTAACAGACAACATAACAGCTTTTTGAGGGAGTTTTTCAAAGATACGGCAGAGGCCGCTTTGGACTCTAACAACCGATTATTAGTTCCGAAACGGTTGGCGGAGGAGGTTTCGCTCGAAAAGGACATTATCGTTATCGGGTTAGGCGACAAAATTGAGCTTTGGAGTGAAGAAGTATTTAATAATTCACGGGTTTCACCTCAAGAGTTTGCTGCTATGGCGCAGGAACTTTTGGGTGGGGACTTGAATTAGTTTTTTGTTATAAGGAAAAAAGAAAAAACTTAAAAAAAATACTATGGCTGAATATTTATATCATACTCCCGTTATGAAACGGGAATGTATCGAAGGCTTGGCGATAAAACCCTCTGGTGTTTACGCTGACGTAACCTTTGGCGGAGGCGGACATTCAAGAGAAATTCTTAAACATTTAGGACCTCAGGGTCGGCTTTTTGTTTTTGACCAAGACTTAGATGCAGCCGATAATGTTCCTCAAGATGAGAGAATTGTGTTTTTCAGAAGTAATTTCAGATATTTCGCGCAGTTTTTGCGGCTTGCGGGCTGTGAAAAAATTGACGGCATAATTGCTGACCTTGGAGTATCGAGTCATCATTTAGATGTTGCGGACAGAGGTTTTTCGTTCAGATTTGATGTGCCTTTGGATATGAGGATGAATCAAAATGCGGGTTTTGACGCAATGGAGCTTGTTAATACTTATGGTGCGGAATCCCTGAAAAAAATATTTTTAGAATACGGGGAAATCAAAAACGCATGGAAACTTGCTCAAAACATAGTTTCTTATCGGGGAACAAAAAAAATCGAAACGGTCGGCAATCTTATTGAAGCTGCCGGCAATTGCGTTCCGAAATTCAATGAAAACAAATACCTTGCTCAAATGTTTCAGTCTATTAGGATAGAGGTTAATAAGGAAATCGAGGTATTGCAAGAGTTCCTTTTAAGGACTGCCGGGGCGTTGAAACCGGGAGGAAGGTTTGTAATAATGACTTACCACTCGTTGGAGGATAGACCGGTGAAGAATTATCTTAAAACCGGAAATTTTCAAGGTAAGGAAGAAAAAGACGTTTACGGCAATTTGATTTCGCCATTTGAACTTGTTAATCGCAAGGTGATAATACCTTCGGACGAGGAGCTCGAAAAAAATCCGCGTTCTAGGAGTGCAAAATTAAGAATTGCCGAGCGCACTGTTTATTAATGAAAAGAACGATAAAAAAATTAGACTCAAAAATTAAATGACGTTGGACGAAGATTTATTAAACAACGAGGAAAACGACAAAACAGATGAAAATCAAGAAAATGAAAATGACCGGCAAATTCTGAACGAGGCTTACGATAGAGTTTCGTCCTCGGGAAAAATTCCTTCGCTTGACGATTATTTCAATACGGGGCAGGAATTAGGCGATCCTTTCAGTATTTCTGATACTCAGGGCGGTATCGGAAAGAATTTGGGCGATCCGGATTTTTCTTCATTTCGTTTCAATGACGATGGTGTTAATTATGAAAACGAGGAGGAGAATCAAACCGAAGAGCCTGAGGCGGGAAAGCTTCAAGAGCCGGAAACGTTCAATCTTAAATCCATTATCGACGGAAGTTTTTTCGTTCAGGAGAGATTTTCCAAAATTTTCCCGTTTATATTGTTTTTGGTTGCAATAGCGATAGTGTATATTTCAAACCGTAATATTGCCGAATCGCTGATAAAACGAAATATTGTTTTAAGGCAGGAGGTCAGAGAGTTGAAAGCGGAATCTATCACGATAGCCGCCGAACTTATGAATATTAGTAAGGAAACTGAAATTGCAAAACGTATTGCGCAAAAACAATTAGGCATTTACGAGCAAAAAGAACCGCCTAAAATTTTTGTTATTGAAAAGTTTAAGAGGGCTGATTCCTTGAAAACTTCCGTTAACAAAAAGGATAAAAATGCGAATTACTTCAAGGATTTTGAAGACGAATTTAAAAAATGAACGAATGACGGAGTCGAATATAAAACGGAATATAACTATCAAATTGTTTTTGATATACGGCTTAATGGTGTTGGCTTTGATTGCTGTTGTCATCAAAATTATTGCTCTTCAGTCTCAGGACCCTGATACATGGAAAGATCAGATGCTGACAATCAAAGAGAGTGCTATTGAACCGTTAAGAGGCGATGTTTGTGATACTTACGGAAGGGTTTTAGCGACCTCCATGCCGCTTTATACTGTCCGTTGGGATTTAACGATAAAGCCTTTGGATACCTCGTATAATAAGTATATTGACACTTTGTGCGCTTGTATGAGCGGACTTTTCAAGGACAAAACCGCTAAAGAGTACAAAGAATATTTTGAAGCGGGTCGCAAATCCAAACGCAATACATATTTCCTTGTGAAAGACAAGGTAAGTTTTACGCAGGTTAATGCGTTGAAAAAATTTCCGATTTTTAAGTTCGGAAGATATTCAGGCGGTATTATCATAGAACAGAATTATTCGAGGGTTTTGCCGCATAAATCTTTGGCACAAAGAACAATAGGTTATGTTAATAGTTCTGGCTCGGCTGTCGGAATGGAAGGTGCTTTCAATGATATTTTGTACGGAAAAGTCGGCATGAAACTTCTTGAAAAACTGCCTTCCGGTGATTATCACCCCGTAAATTCTTTTTATGCGGGGGAGGACGAAATTGAGCCTGAGGACGGTAAAGATGTTATTTCTACGATTAACGTTAATATTCAGGATATAGCCGAAAAAAGTTTGTTACGACAGCTTACGCGGCATCATGCAAAACATGGTTGCGTTATTGTAATGGAGGTTAAAACGGGAAAAATCCGTGCGATTGCCAATCTTGATATGCAGAAAGATAGTGTAAGTTACGGTGAAAAATTTAATTCAGCCGTCGGAACGGCTATGGAGCCGGGCTCGACTTTTAAGTTAGCTACGCTTATAACCGTTATGGAAAAAACGGGTTGCAGTATAGACGATTCGATTGACATTGGCGACGGAACTTTTACGATTTATAATCATACGATTAAGGATGACCACTTGATGGTCGGAAAACATTCCATAAGGGAAATTTTTGAAAAATCTTCTAACGTTGGAATGTCAAAACTTGTTTACGAAACTTTTAAGGATAATAGTTCCGAATTTGTGGACAGGCTTTATCAAATGCACCTTAATAAATTAACGGGAATAGAAATTCCTGGTGAGGCAATGCCTTACATAAAATATACTGACGATAAATTATGGTCGGGTGTATCTTTGGCGCAGATGTCCTACGGTTATGAAGTATCGCTTTCACCGCTTCAGACTTTGGTATTTTATAATGCCATTGCTAACAACGGCGTTATGTTGAAGCCTCATTTGTTGGAGGCTGTACGTTCGCATGGTGAGATTACGAGTATTGTAGAGCCGGAGATTCTTAACTCGTCGATTTGCAGTAAAGAAACTTTGGAAAAAGCTCATATTTTGTTGAGGGGAGTTGTGGAAAACGGAACGGCAAAAAATATTAAATCCGATAAATATTCAATTGCAGGCAAAACCGGTACGGCTCAGATTGCAAAAGGTAAATCGGGTTATAAAGATGAAACGGGTATTTCGTATTTGGCATCGTTTGTGGGATATTTCCCCGCCGAAAAACCGAAATATTCATGTATCGTCGTAATCAGTACGCCGACTAAGTTTTCATATTACGGAAGTACTGTTGCGTGTCCTGTGTTTAAGGATATTGCTGACAAATTGTATTCTCAGGACAAGGAATTGCATGTTGGCAAAGATTTTTATTTGCTCAACGGTAACGACCAAAGGCATTTACCCGTAGCTAAGGGCGGCGACAGAGCAGTGTTGGACAGACTTTTCAGCACGTTTAATATTATGGCAGAAAATGTTGAAAACTCAAATACGCCTTTTGTTTATACCTCCAAAGGTAACAATGCGGTGAGGCTTGACCCCGTTTCAACGCGCAAAACCGTTATGCCTGATGTCAGGGGTATGGGATTAAGAGATGCGATGTATATTTTAAGAACTAACAATCTTAACGTTACGGTTATCGGTAGGGGCATGGTCAGAAAACAATCTGTTTCTCCCGGTGCTGCTATTAAATCTGGTACGAAAGTAACGATTGAGTTAGGATAAAAAAATTGACAATCAACAATTAAAAAAATTGAAATATTATGGAACTGAAAAAAATATTTGAACGCATTAAAATACTTGAAGTTCACGGCGTTATGGATAATGTAGAAATCCATGATGTTACGGCAGACTCAAGGAAAATCAACGATAATACTTTGTTTGTTGCCGTAAAAGGAACAAAAGCTGACGGACACGCTTTTATCGGTGATGTCGTTAAAAAAGGAGTTAAAGCTGTGGTTTGCGAGGAATTTCCTCAAGATTTTTCGCAAAACGTTTGTTATATCAAAGTTGAGGATAGTCATGACGGTTTAGGAAAAATTGCATCAGCTTTTTATGGCTATCCCTCAGAAAAACTCTCGCTTGTAGGCGTTACGGGAACTAATGGCAAAACAACGACGGCTACATTGCTTTATCAACTTTTTAGAGCTGCTGGTTTTAAATCGGGTTTGCTCTCTACAGTTGAAAACTATGTTGAAACCGAAGTTTTCCCGACCTCTAACACAACGCCCGATCCTTTGACTATAAATTCGCTTCTCTCGAAAATGGTTGAAAAGGGTTGCAGTTATTGTTTTATGGAGGTTAGTTCGCACTCCGTGGTTCAAAAAAGAATTTCGGGCTTAAAATTCAAACTCGCGATTTTTTCAAACATTACGCTTGACCATTTGGATTATCACAAGACGTTTCAGGAGTATATCAAAGCTAAAAAAATGTTTTTTGACAATCTTGATGAAGAGGCTTTTGCGCTTACTAACGGTGATGACAAAAACGGCAAAGTCATGGTTCAAAATACTAAAGCCCAAGTCAAGACTTACGGTTTGAAAGGTTTTTATGATTTCAACGCTTCGATTTTGGAGTGTGGTTTTGAGGGTATGCTGCTCAATATTTGCGGCAAAGAGATGTGGAGTTTCTTGCCGGGAGTTTTCAATGCTTATAATCTTTTGGCGGTTTATTCTTCGGCTGTTTTGTTGGGATTGACTCAAGACGAGGTTTTAACGAAATTGAGTGCATTACATTCTGTTAAAGGCCGGTTTGATATAGTTAATATTAACAAAATAACGGCCATTGTGGATTATGCGCACACGCCCGATGCTTTGGAAAATGTGTTGAATACGATTAACAATATCAGAAAAGATTTGTGTTCGCCCACGACACTAATAACGGTTTGCGGTTGCGGTGGCGACCGTGACAAATCGAAACGTCCGTTGATGGCGCAGATAGCTTGCAAACTTTCAGACAAGGTGATTTTAACTTCGGATAATCCGCGTACTGAAAATCCTGATAGCATTTTGGACGATATGTTTGCGGGGCTTAAAAGTGAGGATTTAAGAAAGTCTGTTCGTATAACAGACAGAAAATCAGCTATTCAGACGGCAAGCATGATGGCAAAACCCGGCGATATTATTCTTATTGCCGGCAAAGGTCATGAAAACTATCAGGAAATTAACGGTGTTAAACATCATTTTGACGATAAAGAAATTGTTACGGCGGCATTGTCGTAGAGTTGTTGTGTACAACGTCTGAAAAAAACGGATAAAAATGTTATATTATTTATTTGACTATTTACAGCAGTTTAATTTTCCGGGAGCGAGATTGTTCAGTTATATTTCGTTCCGTTCAGCAATGGCGGTTATTATATCGCTTGTTTTCACGATGTCGGCAGGAAAAAGGCTTATTGGATATTTGAGAAGAAAACAAGTTGGTGAAACTGTCAGAAGCCTTTATCTTGAAGGTCAGAATCAGAAAGCAGGAACGCCGACAATGGGCGGAATAATTATTATTGGTGCGATTTTGTTGCCGGTGATTTTGTTGTGTGAATTAGGAAATATTTATATTATATTGCTGATTTTCACAACAATATGGCTTGGCATAATCGGTTTTGTAGACGATTATATCAAAATTTTCAGAAAAAATAAAGACGGTCTGAAAGGTACGTATAAACTTATCGGTCAGATTTTCTTGGGAATTGTTATCGGTACGGCTATTTATATGAGTCCCGATATTGTTGTCAGAGAAAACGTTAAGATTGAAACTCAAGACGTTAAGGAACTTTTGGAGGAGGCTCCCGTTCAAAAGGCTGTTCCCGGACAGCATAAAACCTATTCTGACGTTAAGTCTTTGAAAACCACCGTTCCTTTTCTGAAAAATAATGAGTTTGATTACTCAAAAATAGTTTGGTTTTTAGACAGCAATAAATACGGATGGGTTGCCGGAATAATTTTTATTCTGATTGTAACCTTTATTATCACCGCAGTGTCGAACGGCGCCAATATCACCGACGGTATTGACGGACTTGCCTCAAGTACTTCGGCGGTATCGGCTGCCACACTGCTTGTTTTTGCATACGTTTCGGGCAACGTGATTTTTTCGCAGTACCTTAATATAATGTACATTCCCAAAGCGGGTGAATTAGTGGTTTTTACTTCGGCTTTTATCGGTGCGACGGTTGGCTTTTTGTGGTACAATGCTTATCCGGCTCAAATTTTTATGGGCGATACCGGAAGTTTGACCATAGGTGGAATAATTGCCGTTTTAGCGGTTTTAATCAGAAAAGAACTTTTAATACCGGTTTTCTGTGGAATATTCCTCGTTGAAAATCTGAGTGTTATGTTACAAGTTTGGTATTTTAAGCGGACAATTAAAAAATATGGTCAGGGATTGCATTTGTTTTTGATGGCACCGCTTCATCATCATTTTCAGAAAAAAGGTATGCACGAATCTAAAATCGTTGCAAGGTTTCTGATTGTTGCAATTGTTTTGGCTGTGGTTTCAGTATTAACGTTAAAGATAAGATAATGAGTAAGATAGTAGTTTTAGGAGCAGGCGAAAGCGGTGTCGGTGCGGCACTTTTAGCAAAGAAAAAAGGTTTTGAGGTTTTCGTTTCGGATTTCTCAGCGATTAAAGATAATTTTGTATCGGAGTTGAAGTCTCTTGATATTGATTTTGAACAAGGCGGACACACCTTGGAGAAAATCCTTGATGCTCAAGAGATTATAAAATCACCGGGTATTCCCGAAAAAGCTCCTGTTATAAAAGCTGCAAGAGAGAAAAATATTCCTATAATTTCGGAAATTGAGTTTGCCGGACGTTATTTGGATAAAAATACCAAAACAATATGCGTTACGGGTAGCAACGGCAAAACAACGACTACTGAGTTGATTTATAAGATGTTGAAAGATGCAAAAGTAAACGTAGAAATGGGCGGAAATATCGGAATGAGTTTTGCCCGTCAGGTTGCTTTAGCTAAAGAAAAAATTGACTATTATGTTTTGGAACTGTCAAGTTTTCAGCTTGATGATATGTATGATTTTCGAGCAGATGTTGCTGTTTTGTTGAATATAACACCCGATCATTTAGACCGTTATGACGGAAAAATGGAAAATTATGCGGCATCAAAATTCCGTATTATTCAGAATCAAACGGATGAGGACGGTTTCGTGTATTTTGCTGAAGATGAACTTATTGCAAAAGAAATTATGAACCGTGGTCTTAATCAGAAACTTTATCCGTTTTATATCACAGAACAGAATACGCAACTCAGAAAAGGCAGTTATGCCTATTTTGACGAAGATACGATTGATATGAGGACTTCTGACGGTGAGTTTTCTATAATTACCAATGTATCAGAGCGTTTCAAATTGAAAGGCGTTCATAATTATTGCAACGTGATGTCAGCATTGCTTGTTATGCAGCATCTTGGTATTGACATAACGGGTGCGCTTCTTACCGCTGAAAATTTTTCTCCGATTGAGCATAGAATTGAGCCTTCAGGTGTTTTAAACGGTGTTAATTACATTAACGATTCCAAAGGCACTAACGTTGATGCTGTAAAATGTGCATTACAATCGGTTAGCGGTAAAGTCGTTTTGATTTTGGGCGGTGTTGATAAAGGCAACGATTATTCGATGATTTATCCTCAAGTTGATGAAAAAGTTGTGAAAATTGTTGCAATGGGCGTTGATAACACTCCGATTCACAAGGCTTTTGACCAAAAACTTCCCGTTTATGATGTCAGAAGCATGAAAGAATGTATTGACAAATGTGTTGAAATCGCTGAGCCGGGGCAGACGGTTTTGTTATCGCCGGCGTGCGCAAGTTTTGACCTCTTTACTTGTTACGAGGACAGAGGTGAACAATTCAAAGCCGAAGTTAAACGAAGAATTGGCAATTAACAATTGACAATTAACAATTGACAATTGACAATTAACAATTGACAATTAACAATTAACAATTGACAATTGACAATTGAAAATTGAAAATTGAAAAAAAGTGAAAAATGAAAATGAAAAAGAATTATTTTTTGTGCGATGAATAAGGTTTTTGATTTTTTGAAAGGCGATAAAGCGATTTGGGTGATGATAATGATCCTTTCGCTTGTGAGTATAGCCGAGGTTTACAGTTCAACCTCGATGTTAGCTTACAAGTATAAAGGAGGCAACA
>Ga0310695_10009010_pt1 | contig 15212 bp, 10 predicted proteins | sample RumenRJG_04DNA_FD_203882 | JGI IMG/M metagenome (GOLD analysis project Ga0310695, IMG submission 203882) | Bovine rumen microbial communities from Lethbridge, Alberta, Canada - RJG_04 (v2) (version 2) | ecosystem: Host-associated > Mammals > Digestive system > Stomach > Rumen | place: Canada...
GTCACCGTCCGTTCCCACGATGATGGTGCCGTCCTTGTCCTCCTGGAAGGAGGAGCAGACCTCTGTCGGGAACCCAATGTCCCCTGAGAAGGTGACCCCGTCTTCGCTCTTCTTGCTGTAGGACCAGATGCCGGAGTTTTGCGTGCCGATCCATATTTCACCATTGTTGCCCTTGGCCAATCCGTAGATTTTTTTGATCTCATTCTGCGCCTCGCCGTAGGGGATGAGGTTCTTGTAGCGCGCGTTGGGGGAGATCGGGTCGTCGGTGTACCATAGTCCGTCACCGTCCGTGGCAAACCAGTACCGTCCGTCGTCCGTTTGGATCATCTTCATGACGCTATGGAAGGGGATGGATATCCGTTGTATCTTCCCCACCTCTTCCAGGGAGGTGTCTATGAGCCATAATTCATTGTTCAGGAAGGTGACGACCACCTTGCCATCCCCCAAAGGGATGATGCCGGAGACATATCCGCAGCCATCATGTTCGATGTCGAAGCAGCGCACGAGTTTCCCCTGCTCATCGATGACATAGATTTTGTTGATGGAGCCGACCCAGAATCTATTCCGTTGGTCGACGTACATTGTATTGACGAAGTCTATTTTCAGTGCTTCGAAGGCGGGGAACCGGGAGTTGAACGCATCGGAAGCCTTGTCGTAATGGTAAATACCCCCGTTGGTCTGCAGGTATTGTTCTCCCTTTTCGGAGATGTAGACGGCCCTGACTTGCGTGTAGCCAGTACTATCCAACTCGGCGGGCATTCTCTCGATGAAATCGTCCCTATTTCTATCATACTCTTGGAATACGCCACTGAATCCGCCCACGACGATGCGGTCGTGACCGATATGCCCGACGTACATGATGTCGTTGCGGTGCAAGTTAGGGTAGTCTTTCTTCTGATGATGTTTGAAATTGATTCCGTCGAACCGCTCTAATCCGAAATCCGTAGCGATCCACACGAATCCAGTGGAGTCTTGCGCGAGGTTGAACACCCTGTTGGAGGCCAGACCATCCTTTGTGGTGAAGTGCTTGAAACGGGCATACTCCTTCGTCTCCGTGGCAAATATTATTCCGTGGAGTGCTATGAGCAAGTATAATGTCAGGATATGTCTCTTCATCACTTTCCCTCCCGTTACGAATCAACTTTGTAAATATAATTGTTTTTTCGGGAATAATGTGCTGTCTAATCCTTTTATGAATATTCAGTGCATCTAAAAAATGTGTTTTTCAATGTGTGTTGTGTTATAACATGACAAAGGCACAGAACTTGTCCGTGCCTTTGTCCACCACTATAAGCAAATAAAGATGAAAAATGACCCCTTATTTGATGAATTTGAAGCTACCGCCGTTGTTTGTCCTAACGAGGTAGACACCTTGATTCAATGAAGAAATATTCACGCCCTTGCTATCCAAAGAACCGGTCATGAGAATCTTACCTGATACGTCGCTCAAGTTGAATTCCGTAGCCTCAGCGCTTTCGTTGCACAAATACAATCTGTCGTTGTCCACGCAGATGCTGTTGTTAATGGCGAGGATGTCGTTTACTAATACATCGCCACCTTCACCACCTTCGCTGCCATGTGCTTGTGCGGCTGCCTTCTTTTCCTTGATCTTATTGAGGAACTTAACCATGTCGCCAGTCAAACTGCCTTCCACACCGTGGCCACCACTATGAGGATGGTATTCACAATCTTGTACGTTTTTTGCGATGAGGTTGTCATAGAATTTCTTACCCTCACATTGTGGAACGATGTTGTCGGATGAACCATGCGCCACGAATACAGGTGCGTCTGTTTCGTCAATGAAGGTGTTTGCGCCAAGCAGGGCGTGCCTGTCAGGACATCTGTTGTTGTCGCATCCACCTACCATATCGTTCTCTGGTGACATGTTGATTGGATTTCCGCAGCCTTTGTCACGGCAGTCTACCGGACCAGACCAGTCGCATACCGCATCTACCCAGCTGCTCTCGTTGGTGTATCTACCAAGGTTACCTTCGATGTTCATGGTCTCGGAACCAACGGTGTAGTTGTCCTTCACGTTTCTGGTCACACCCATCAAGGATGCCAAGTGACCTCCTGAAGAGAAACCGGACACTGCGATGAAGGAGGTGTCTACGCCCAACTCCTGTGCGTTGCCGCGCAAGTAGCGGACAACCGCCTTGATGTCGTTGATTTGCGCAGGGTAAAGCGCATCATTGTAGGTTCTATGGTTAGGAGTCACGAGGATGTATCCGGCTCCCAAAGCTGCGGTACCTACAGTACCCAAGTCTGCGGACCCCTTGGAGTTGTTACTTCCCCATGCACTACCGTAGATGTGGATAACTACCGGGTGAGTAGACTTGCCGTCATCTTTCGGGAAATAGATATCCATTTTGTGTCCGACATGGTTATCTCCTACATAATCAATGTCGGCTTTCTTTTGATAGTCGCCGATGTTGCCGGAGTTGCCGCTACCTTCACCACCGAAGTTGAAGCCGCCACCGCCCCATTGGCCGCCGCCACCGCCCCATTGGCCGCCACCGCCGCCCCAATCTCCCCATTGGGCGAACGCATTCATACTACAAAGACTCAATGCTAAAATTAAAATCCTTTTCATGATAGTAAAAATTTAAAGTTCGTTTAATTAATTGTAATACTTAAAATCCTATACATTCTACTCTTAGAAAACAACATCGCAAATGTATGGTCTCTCGCCAAACTTCTTCGGTATTATTCAATCAATAACTAAGAAAATTCGATTATTACGTGAGCGGATTGTGTGATTGTATTTTTGTAATTTGTTTATTATTAATATGTTGTGATGATTGTTTTGTGTTGTTGCCCAAAAATGATTGGAATGGTCTTGGTATTAGTTTTCAGGTTGTTTTTTTCTGACGATCGATTAGAAACGCTTCTTAGGAAGGTTGTGGTACCATAAAAAAGTTGGCGGAAGAATCTCTCCTCCGCCAACTTGCTTATTTCCCCGATTAAGGGTGTTATCTCTTCAAAGCGACTATTTTTGTGTTCCCGCCTTGTTTAGGTTTGGCGAGGTAAGAGCCTATGTTGAGGTTTTTGCCTTTCATTGCGCTTTCGAGATTGTTCTCGGTCGCTGTAACGTTGGTTACGAAGATGCCCTGCAGCGTGTAGATGTCATACTCCTGTTCTTCGTTGAGGGAAAGGGTGTTTTCCACACCCACGTCGCTGTGTTCGTTGACAGCCTTGAACTCAACCTTGTCGATGTTGACATAGTCAGCCTCGATGGACACCTTGAGGATGTGCTTGCCTTTCTCGAGTTCTCCAGTCTTTCCGGTGTACTCCCTGAATGTTTGCCAGTCACCAGAGTTCTTGACCTTGACAGCCTCTGAGATAGCCTTCTCGTCGATGTAGAGCTTGAAGGAAGAACCGTCGCTACCGGAAGCCGCGTATGCGGTCCAAGTGTACTCGTCGTCGTACTTCACCTCCAACGTGTATTCCGTCCATTCGCCAGCCTTGGTCCATCCGATGGCATACTCGCCTTTGCTGAACTCCTCGATGTCCACACCATCCTTGCGGTATCCATCGCCTTCGTTTTGCTCGTCGCTGTCATGGAAGGCCATGCCTTCGCCACCCTCGTCGTAGTTCTCCATCTCCACAGCGCCAGGCAATACGCTAGCCACGCCCTTGTAAGGAGATTGCGGAGCTTTCACTTCGAAGGATTTCTTGGCGGAGTTGTAAGTCTTGCCCTTATTGTCTGTCATGACGGCACTGAATTCGTACTTGCCGATCTCCAAGTCCTCGACGCTCACCTCGAATGGTTCTCCGGTTACGGTCTCGATCAGTTCGCTTCCTTGGTAGAATGCGATGGACTGTACGTTCGTGCCTTCCGGCAAAGTGGCCTTGGCGGTCAATGTGACAGTCGCAGGAGCCTCACCGATGTTTGGAGAGAGGGAGAGGGAAACACCTGTAGCGGAATATTTACCGCAGGCGGTTGAGTACTGTTTGAAGAAGGCCCACAATGCATTAGAGGTGTGGAATCCATTGTTGGATGGTTCATGTCCACGTCCGTTGACAGAGTAGAGGATTACCTCAGTGTCGCATTCTCCGTCCTTGTAATGGAGCTTAGAGTAACCATTTCCTGTTGTCTCTTCTGGCGTCATGTTGCACTTCATCGCTTGCGCGAATTTTTTCAAGTAGTCCTTTATACCGCTGTAACTCATGATGTTGTCAGCCGTTCCGTGAACTTCACAAATCGGCACAGGACGAGAACTTGATGTATTGGCACCCATCAAATTGTACCCGGAGATTGGTCCGAAAGCGGCAATTTTGTCGGCAGCCTTGTTGAGCATGTAGTAAGTAAATGCACCACCCAGCGAAAAACCGGACATATAGACGCGCGTTTCGTCAATGTTGTAGTTTTGTTTAATCTCATCGATGATGTCCAACATGAAGTTCACGTCGGTCATGCCGTCGAGGTCCCAACCCGTTTGGAATGATTGTCCCCATGCGGTACCTGCGATTCCCACTGGATAAACCACTACGAAATTGGCTGTGTCAGCTAAATTCGGCCATTGGGTATCATTTTTTTGACCTGCATAATCGCAGTTCATTCCGTGGCATGAAATGATCAGCGGACGGTTGTCCGTGAGACAATCCGGTACATAGAGGAAATATTGTCGGCTCTTCCCTCCTGTCTGAATGGTTTTCATACCATTGAATTTTGCGGCCATAGCAACCACGCTAAAGAGTGCCGCGACTAAAAAAATAAATGTTCTTTTCATGATAAAATGTATTTTGGGTTATTTAAGAATGATCACTTCCGATCGTGTACCTCCTTTCTTCCTAATAGCGTAAGAGCCCTTCGCAAATTTCTTTGCCTTAAGAGCTTCCTCGACGCTCGTTCCGGAGATGTTGATAACACTAATCAATGTTCCGTTCAATGAGTATACTTCGTATTCGCCATCTATATCTGCGCTATTTTCCAAAGAGAGGAGACCCGTCTCAACGTGTTCGTTAACCGCTTTGAACTCGATCTTGTCGATGTTCACATAATCGGCCTCGATACCCACCTTGAGGATATGTTTTCCTTTGGAGAGCGAGCCCGTCTTACCGGTATACTCCCTGAAGGTCTGCCAGTCGCCTGAGTTCTTGATGCTGATAGCCTGTGAAATAGCCTCGTTGTCGATGTAGAGTTTGAAGGAAGAACCGTCGCTTCCGGAAGCTGCGTAGGCGGTCCATGTGTACTCGTCGTCGTACTTCACCTCCAACGTGTATTCCACCCATTCTCCCTTTTTCGTCCATCCGAGCGCGTATTGTCCTGTTTCGAACTCTTCGAGGTCTACGCCTTCGTTCTTACGGTAGGCGTTGCCCTCATTCTTGTCGTCGCTGTCGTGGTAAGCCATGCCCTCGCCACCTTCGTCATAGTTCTCCATCTCCACGGCGCCAGGCAACACACTTGCCACACCGTTGTAAGGGGCTTGCGGCGCCTTCACTTCGAACGATTTCTTGGCGGAGTTGTAGGTCTTCCCTTGGTTGTCCGTCATGACGGCGCTGAACTCGTATTTGCCGATCTCCAAATCCTCGACGCTCACCTCGAATGGTTCGTCGGTTACGGTCTCAATCAGATTGCTCCCTTGATAGAACTCGATGGACTTCACGCTTACGCCCTCCGGCAGGGTGGCTTTGGCGGTCAAAGTGACAGTCGCTGGAGCCTCTCCGATGCTTTCGGAGAGAGAGAGGGAAACACCTGTGGCGTTAATCTTGCCACATCCATTCGTGTAGTTACGGAAGAAATCCCACAAAGCCTTCGTGGTGTGGAACCCGTTGTTGGTCGGCTCATGGTCACGGCCTTGTACGGAGTAGAGGATCACCTCTGTCTCGCAGTCACCGTTCTTGTAATGGGTCTTTTTACAGATATTGTTGGCTTGCGTCACCTCGGGTGTAGGGTCGCAGTTGTCCTTTTGGGCGAATCCTTTGATGATGGCTTCGATGCCGTTGTAGTTGACGACGCTGTCGCTCGTTCCGTGCACGTGACATATTGGTACAGGGCGAGAACAATCATAGTTTGCTCCCCACAGATTGTAGCCGGAAATCGGTCCGAAGGCGGCGAACTTGTCCGCCACATTGTTGATGATATGGTAGGTCAACATACCACCCATGGAGAATCCAGTGATGTAGACTCGGCTCTCGTCTATCTTGTAGTCTTGGGACATCTTTTTGATGATGTCCAGCATGAAGTTGATGTCGGTCATTCCGTTGATGTCCCATTGCGTGCCATCCGACTGAGGATATACCACAGCGAAGTTTGCGGTATCAGCGACCTTCTCCCATTGTGCCATACCCTTCTGGTAGGCGATGTCCTGGTTCATGCCATGCACGGATATGACCAAAGGCCTATTTTCCGTGTAGCAATCAGGCACATAGATGAAAACCTCCCTCGATTTCCCTCCTGTTTGGATGTGCGTTGTCTGACTGTATTTTGCGGCCGTAGCAACCACGCTAAAGAGTACCGCAACGATAAGCAAAAATGTTTTTTTCATGATAAAATGTATTAGTGGTTATTTCAATGGTCATTTAAGCATTATTAGTTCAGACCGCATACCGTCCAATTGGCGGACCACATATAACCCGTTTGCGACTTGGTATGCCTTGAGTCCGTCCTCAATGGTGGTCCCAGAGATGTTGTAGACACCTATTTTGGTCCCTAACATTGAGTATACTTCATATTCGCCATTCACAACTTTATTGCTCTTCGCGACAAAGATGCCTGTCTCATCATGCTCGTTGACTGCCTTGAACTCGATGTAATCGATGTTGGCGTAGTCTCCTTCTATCTCAATCTTCAGAATATGCTTTCCTTCCTCCAATTGGGTGGTTGTACCCTCCACGAGCGAATAGGTCTTCCAGTCTTCCCCTTGAGGCACTTCGATGGTTCCGCCTGCGATGTCCTTTCCGTCCATGCTCATGTTGAATGCGGAACCGCTCGCGCCTGAGGCTACCTTCGCCGCCCATGTGTAGGTGTCGGTGTATTTGACGTTGACGGTATATTCTATCCATTCGCCTTTGGCCGTCCAACCCAATACGTAGCCACCTTCTCCGTTGCTGTCGATGTCGACGCCCTCGTCGGCTCTGAAGTCACTGCTCCCGGCGCCCTGGTTCTCGGCTTCGTTGTCTTCGTAAGCATAGCCTGCGCCACCGACATCATAACGCTCCGCCTCCACTTTCCCTGGCAATTCCTGGGCGATGCCTTCGTATGGACCTTGCGCCAAGCGTGCGTTGATCGTCACTGTAGGCGATTCGAATGTCTTGCCTGCATTGTTGGTCAAGATAGCGTGGAACTCATATTTTCCTGGCTCAGGAATCTCGTACTCGAAGGTGTAAGGAGCCTCTGTCGCACTGCCGACCAGCTCTTCGCCTAAGTAGTAGTCAGTCTTAGTGATTCCCTCCTCTGATGTCTTGACGGACAATGAGATAGTGGCAGGAGCCTCCACGCTGTTCTCCGAGGCGATGATGGAGACGTCAGCCTTCTTGCACATCCAGTAGTCGAACTCGAAGTCGCCTGAATAGATGAAGAAGATATCGGAGACGCCCGAAATCGCTTTCGTAAGCGTTGCGGTCACCTCTTGCAGCCGTCCGTTGGTGTTAGGGACTGGAATGTAGCCGATTACATCTCCGTCCACTTTCCCTTTACAAATCTTGATGGCACCCTCTTTCTTGGAGGATACGTAAGCGGAAATGATGCTTGCGCCCTCGCCGAAGTCCACACCGGCCACACCGGTCCAGTTTCCTGCGGCACCAGTGGTCACCAACATGTTGGAGCCGCCGTTTTTCGTGTCGATTCCGGCCATCCAAGCCATGGTTTCCGCCTCCACCTTATCGAATGGGTTCACGTATTGGATCTGATCCACGCCGGAGAGGGTTCCCTTCGCCCTGTTGAAGGTTGCGGTGCTCTCGTCCACCGAAAGGTAATCGATGTTGGTGGAGCGGTAGCCGAGGTCTTGACCTCCAAGCCTTGAATCCTTCATTTGGAGGAGCAATGCGTGGTAGGTTACATACCACTTGTCCTTGAACTTGAAGGCGGCGTGGTGGTTGTTTCCGCCGCTACCCCGGAAGAACTCGCTATGGTTAGGCAGGAACATTCCTTTGTAGGTGAATGGTCCCATCGGATCCTTGCTTGTCATGTAGCAGATTTGCGCATTGCTCATAGGGTTGCCCGTGCAATCCCAGTTGGAGCAGTAGCTGTACACGTAGGTGTCGCCCACCTTGTTCGCACCGGCATCCTCAAAGAGGTAAGGTGGATTGATGGCTTTTGGGCTTCCATCCAAGCTGGTATAGTTCGAGCCCAATTTCACGACACGTGCGGTTCCTGGGTCTGATGCCTTACCTTGAGGCACACCTCCACCGAAGTAGAGGTAGGCTGTTCCGTCATCGTCCATGAGGACGGCCGGGTCGAAGAGCCACGTCACCGTGTTGCAAGTCGGCGTACGGCTGGAGACCAGTTCGGCTCCGATAGGATCCGTCCAAGGCCCATATGGTGTGTCGCTGGTGACAACACCGATACCGCTACCGTTGTTGGCGAAGTAGAGGAAGAATTTCTCCTTCCCATTTACTGTGGCGTGCATGGCGGTAGGCGCCCATGAACAGTTTGCCCATCTGGCGGCGCCCGAGCTTCCGGCGACAGCCATGACACCATGGTCGGTCCAGTTGACCATATCCTTGGAGGAGATACAGTTAATCGTATGGATCTGTTCGTATGAGTTTTTCACGATGCTGTTACCGCTGTATTTGAAGTTGTCGCTGGTCATGTAGATGAATACCTCATCATCATAGACCATCGCGTATGGATCCGCACCATAGCGTTGCGTCATCAACGGGTTATGGTCGGATTGTGGTTTATATCCGGATGCAGCGCGCACCCCGCTGAAATAGCTTTCAGGGTTTGCGTTTTGGGCAAATATATTGGCCGACATGGCTACGCAGGCGCATGCCACAATACCTTTGCCGAGTAAGTTTTGAAATGTGTTCTTCATGACGTATGGTTTTAAATTTCTGTTCTCCTTTTTTCTCGGATGACACACTTGTCATCGGTGCAAAAGTATTCATGAAAACTACATATCTCTGTGAATTAAAATTCAAATAATAGGATTTTTTTTTCACAAATCCATCCCTTTTCAATTCACAGCACCTTAAAAGTGTTGCATTTCAGTGAATTAATCCAAAAATGCTACGAATCACTTGTTTTTTTAGTTGAAAGATCTTCTGCCACAAAAATATACAAATTTTCACACATCCAAACTTCTCGTCGATTTTTCATCTAATTTTTGCAACATTTTTTTCATGGTCTCTCCTAAAACAGGGTGTGTGAATTCGGGAGCGATCTCCGCCATGGGACGTAAAACGAAGTCTCTTCGTTCGATGAGCGGGTGGGGGATTGTGAGGTTATCGCTACGGTAGATTATGTCGTCGTAGAAGAGGATGTCGACATCGATGATCCGGTCTTCATACCCTTCCTTGGTGTGTACCCTTCCCATCTCCCGCTCGATGGCCTTGGCGATGTCCAAGCACTTCTGGGGATCTATCTCCGTCTCTATCTGGATGACGGCGTTCAGGAAGGTGTTGGGGGACTCAAAGCCCCATGGCTCCGTCTCGTACAGGGAGGACAACGCACGTATCTCGCCCATCACGGATCCGATGATGATCGTCGCATCCGTGATGTTCTTCTTTTTGTTTCCGATGTTGGTGCCGAGCCCGAGATAGACGGTTGCCATGAGGGGAAGTGCTTAGTTCGTTTTGAAGTTATATTTCACCTCCGCAAGTTCGGAGTTCGCCTTCACGATTTTCTCTTTCAGTCCTTCCTTGTACTTCGCGAGCTTGTCGGCCAAGTTCTTGTCGCTGAGCGCCATCATCTCGACGGCCAATATGGCGGCGTTTTGCGCACCGTTCACGCCCATTGTCGCCACGGGTATTCCCGGAGGCATTTGGATGATGGAGAGCATGGCGTCCAGTCCGTCCAACATGCCCTTGATAGGCACTCCGATGACGGGCAACGTCGTGCTGGCGGCGATGACACCCGGCAATGCGGCGGCCATTCCTGCACCTGCGATGATCACTTTTATGCCTCTTCCTTTGGCGGAACGGGCGAATTCTTCCACTTCGTCGGGCGTCCTATGGGCGGAGAGTGCGTTCATTTCGAAAGGCACTTCCATGTCGTCCAGGAATTTGGCGGCTTTCTCCATGACCGGGAGGTCGGAGGTGCTGCCCATGATGATGCTAACCAATGCGTTCATTTTCTTATGTTTAGCTATTATGTTTGTATAAAACGTTTGTTCGATTAATCCATGAACAAAAGTAGACAATTATTTCCTGAACGCAAAAGGATTTTTGTTGCCGGAAGGGTTGTGTATGAGTGATGGACTATGTCGATGATTGCCAGGAATGGTGGTTGGGTAGTTGTGTTGTGGGGACTATCCCATATTTATTATTTATTTATTATTTTCAGTGTTCCCCATGTTCGTCAGAGTGAATTTTAATATACCATTCCCATGTGTAGACTGAAGATATCGGGTCTGATTGGATGATTTTCTGTAGGTCTTTTTTTATATCCTCGCATTCGTCTAGGTAGAAGATTTTGTTGACAGGCAAGGCGAAAATGGCCAAAATAGCAAGAATCATTAACCCTCCTTGTATCTTATAGAGAGCATCTCCTTCTCCTAGTAGAAAAGCGAAAAACATAAATGCCCATATCAAAAGCATCGCATATGTGGCGATATATGCCACTTCCGAATAATGGCAAGTGACATTTAAAGATTCATTGTCACAGGTGATTCGGATGTGTGGGGAAAGCATATTTCGCGAGTTGTTCTGTTTCGCATAAATGATATTCTGTTTTTTATCCCAAGAACATAAATATTTTGGCTTTTGGGATAAATAAGCCGAATAATGCATGCTTTCCAATTCCGCATACAAATGTTCCATGTCAACCATTCCATATTTAAATTCGCAATAGTTTTTCATTTCATATTCAGTTGTTTACAAATTTATTTCCTGGTTGACAATGTGTTGGACGATGTGTAAAGCTATTCCTTTTGCTTTTCACACCTTTGCTTAGCCATATAGGCGGGTAATTGGATTACGGCTCCATCTCGCTTGGCTTTTCCGCATCGTCCGTGAAGTCGGTCGCCAGTCGCAGACCGATGATGCTGGAGGCGTAGTTCGGTTCGCTCTTGTTTCGGCAGGAGACGCGGCAGAAGATGGCTGGTCCTTCGAAGTAACCGCCCCTGACGACCCGCTCTTTCCCCTCAGGCGCGCCTTCCGGGTTGATCTGTTCTGTCTCCGTGTCGGTAGGGTAAGGTCCGTACCAGTCGGAGCACCACTCCCAGACGTTGCCGCTCATGTCGAAGAGGCCTATTTCGTTGCCCTTTCGTTTGCCGTTTGGACGTAGTTCGCCAGCGTTATCTTTGTACCATGCGACCATCCTGCATTCTTCGCTGCCGCTGTATTTTTTGTTCTCCGAATAGATTCCGCCCCTTGCGGCGAACTCCCATTCCGCCTCGGTCGGGAGACGGTAGCTTGTTCCCATGAAGTTGTTGAGTTTGGCGATGAATTTTTGGGCGTCATCCCAGGATATGTTGGTGACGGGGAGGTCCTCGTCGCGCACGTCGCTAGGGTTTTTGCCCATAACCTCCCTCCATTGCCTTTGCGTGACGCAGTATTTGCATATGGCGAAGCTTCTCACGAAGACTGGGTGTGCAGGCTTCTCGGGGGCGAAGCATTCGTCTTCCTGTTCGGCGGTGCATCCCATGGTGAAGGAGCCACCCTCCACGAATACTGTTTTGAATTTCAGGATCGCCTTTTTCCTCGCGATCTGGTCTTCCCTGTATGCGTTGGACTGCTGTTGCTCCTGAGGGGCGGCGGGCTGCCCTTTGGCCGCTTTTTTGCCTGCGGCGTATGCTCCCGGGATGGATAGCGCCGCCGCGAGTAGTATGGTTGTGAGTCGGTTCATCATGTCATCATTCGTTGTCGGACTCTTCGTTGATGAGGATTCCGTTTTTAGTGAAACATAGTTCGATTTCGTTTGGCTTGTTCAGTTTGATACGGTAGCCGTAGCTTTTCTTCTCAATCTTTCGGATGAATTGGTCAGGGTATTTCTTCGCCACGTATTTGGTCATCGCACTTGGTATCTGCTTCAGGAATTTCTCTGGTAACGTCTTGTTTTTAGTCTTTATGGTGTACCAATTGCCTTTCCTGTCGAACTCTATTTCTGTTTTGTCGTCCAATTCCACTTCAATGTCTCCGTCCACGTCCACGTAGATGGTCGACACCTCCGCTCCTTCGAATAGGCTGATGATGTTCTTCGCCACGGATGGCACACGTTTGTCTTCCGGGTCGTTGCTGATGAGGTCTCCATCTTTGGTGAAGCATAGTTCGATCTTATTCGGCTTGTTGAATGCAACCCTGTAGATGAGTTTGTTCCGCCCGAAGTTCTTCTTGGTGATCTTGCGGATACTGGCTTCCGGGTAGTTCTCTTTGATGTAGGAGGACATGTTCTGAGGCAATGACTGTAGGATGGAGGCCGGCACTTCTGTCTTTTTGAAGTTGATCTCCTCCCACTCACCGTTTTCGTCGAAATCTATTTCCGTGCCGTTCTCCAGGATGGCGGTGTACCCCATCTGTGTGATGGTGTCCATGATTTGGGTGATAGATACATCACTGTAGTGCTCCGAAAGGAACTGTGCGGCTTGTTTAGGAAGCTTGGATTCGTTGACGTCGTTGCAGGCGATCAGGCTTGTGCATGCCAATCCGAAAAGGAATGCTTTAACTATGGATGTCCTCATATGTTTCACTTTTATGTTTGTCTCCTCAAAGTTATATTTTTTTTCAATCTTTTTTTCTATTGCATGGTATTTTTCAGAGTAAGACCTGTTTTCTTGCGGTGAATGGTGGTTCATTTCGTATGACGAATAGGGACAGGCAAGATATTTTTCCGTACATTTGTGGAGGATCAATACTTAATCTTATGTTTCTGATTTTTGATGCGGGTTCCACCAAGACGGATGTCCGTCTGGTCAAGGAGGATGGTTCACATCTCTCCGCCGAGTTGGCGGGGATCAATCCTTTTTTCATGGATGCGGGTGCCATACGGGACGAGCTGAGCCGTTCCTGCGGTATATGCGTCCCGTCTGCCGTCGACTCCGTCTTCTATTACGGGGCGGGTTGTGTGGCGGATTACGAGCCTCTTTTCGTCGACATACTCTCTTCCCTCTTCCCGAAGGCTAGGGTGGAGGCGCATAGCGACTTGTTCGCAGCGTGCCGTGCCACGTTGGGTGACGGAGCGGGTATTGCATGTATAATGGGTACGGGCTCCAATTCCTGTTATTACGATGGTTCCGTTGTGGTGAGCAATGTTCCTCCGTTGGGCTATGTGCTTGGTGATGAGGGGAGTGGGGCGACCATGGGCCGGCAGTTGGTCGGGGATGTCCTGAAGGGATGTGCCCCCGCGGATGTGTGTGAACGCTTTTGGCGGTGGTATGGATCTGACCGTAAGGCGATTATGGATGGTGTCTATAGGGGCAGTTTCCCCAATCGTTTTTTGGCCACGTTCTCACGCTTCTTGGCGGAGAATGCGGACTTGCCGTATTGCCGGGTTGTCGTGGAGAAATCTTTTGTCTCTTTCTTTGAGCGCAATGTGTTGCAATACCCTACGAATGTGCGGGAGATGGGTTTTGTGGGTTCCATCGCCTCCCATTTCTCGGATATCCTGCGGGAGGTGGCCGGACGATACGGGTATGTCGTGCGCACTATCGAGGGGCGGCCCATGGATGCCTTGGCGGCGTATCACAAGGGAAAATCATTTCCTGCGTAGCGTCACGAGCGGTATGATCATCTCCTCGATGGAGATGCCTCCGTGTTGGAAGGTGTTCTTGTAGTAGGATACGTAGTAGTTGTAGTTGTTGGGGTAAGCGAAGAAATCGTTGTTCCCCGCGAAGATGTAGGTCGAGCTGACGTTGAGGATAGGCAGACCGATTTTCTCCGGCTGTTTGATGGCCATCACCTCTTTCGGATTGTAATCCAGGTTCTTGCCGATTTTGTATCGTAGGTTCGTGTTGGTGTTCTTGTCGCCGATCACGCGGATGGCTTTGTCCGCCCGGATGGTGCCGTGGTCGGTCGTGATCATGATTTTGACGTCTTGTTGCGCCAAGGCCTTGAAGAGGTCCAATATAGGTGAATGCTGGAACCACGACTTGGTAAGCGAGCGGTAGGCGGCTTCCGATGAGGCGAGTTCCCTGATCATCTTGGAGTCCGTGCGGGCATGTGAAAGCATGTCCACGAAGTTGTACACGGCCACATTCAGTTGCTTGCCAATGTGTTGGGGTAGTTCCGTGACAAGTTTCTCTCCCGCCGAAGGATCGTTGATCTTATGGTAGGAGAAGGTGTATTTCTTCCTGTAACGGTCAATCTGAGATTGCAGCAACTCCTTCTCGTAGATGTTTTTCCCTTCGTCATCGCCTTCTTCCACCCAGTATTGAGGGAACATCTTCTTAATCTGTGCGGGGAGCAGTCCGGCGAAGATAGCGTTCCTCGCATATTGTGTGGCAGTCGGGAGGATGCTGCTGTAGAGCTCTTCGTTCTCCACGACGAAATCGTTGGATAGTAGGTCTTTGATTACCCTCCATTGGTCTAGACGGAAGTTGTCCAGTATGATGAGGAATACTTTCTCTCCGTTGTCCAGCGCCGGGAAGATGCATTTTTTGAAAAGCTCGTGACTGAGCATCGGACGTTGCGCGTCGGGTGTGAACCAATCCTCGTAGTTCTTCTTGATGTACTTCACGAAGGTGGAGTTGGCCTCCTCTTTTTGCATCCGCAGCAGGTCTTGCATTTGGCTGTCCGCATTCTCCAATTGTATCTCCCAGTATACCAATTTCTTATATACCTCAGCCCAATCCTCGAATTGTGAAGCATCGTTGATGAGCATACCGATCTTGGCGAACTCGGTGCGGTAGTCGTCCGTAGTGGTAGTGGAGACAATTTCCGTCTTGTTGATGTTCTTTTTGATGGAAAGCAGGATCTGGTTCGGGTTGACGGGTTTGATCAGATAGTCCGCGATTTGTTTTCCGATGGCTTGTTCCATTAGGTTTTCCTCCTCGCTTTTGGTGATCATGACGACGGGCACGCTGGTGTCCTTCTCCTTGATGAGGGAGAGCGCTTCCAACCCGCTGAGACCCGGCATGTTTTCGTCGAGGAATATGATGTCGAAATGTTGT
>Ga0310695_10009013_pt1 | contig 15203 bp, 14 predicted proteins | sample RumenRJG_04DNA_FD_203882 | JGI IMG/M metagenome (GOLD analysis project Ga0310695, IMG submission 203882) | Bovine rumen microbial communities from Lethbridge, Alberta, Canada - RJG_04 (v2) (version 2) | ecosystem: Host-associated > Mammals > Digestive system > Stomach > Rumen | place: Canada...
GAGCGGCTATGCACATGCCCGAAGAGCTGCCAGACATCAGAGTACGAACCTCCATAACACAGGAACGGGTTATGATTCAGATACAGCTGCTGCTCCTCTATTATGAGGTGATACTGCATCGTTACCTCTTCAAATAGTCTGGCGAAGCCTGGGCGCATGTTCTTCAGGTCGTGATTACCCATACAAAGATAAATGTGGCCGTTCAGACGTTCTCTGACCTGCGCCCATATTGCCGAACCTCCCAGGCAGAAATCACCAAGGTGAAAGACAATATCGTCCTTACCGACTGCTCTGTTCCAGTTGTCGGTCATCACCTGGTCCATCTCTGCAACTGTCCCGAATGGGCGGCTGCAGAACTGACGTATTCTGTCATCATTGAAGTGATGGTCACTGGTAAACCAGATGTTACTTCCATCCTTGAATTTAAGCATGTCAACCATATCAATCTGCTATTATATGTTGTTTTACTTATTCTCTTGTAAAAGCTGCCACCGTCGCACTACAGAACACGTTTCGTCCCAGACGCTTTGCTTGTCAAAGGACTTAATCACGTAGCCAACAGTAGCAGCTCTCCGAAACGTTCTAATAGCAGTCAGGACTGGCCGCTCGGCTAATGGGTGGCCGTAGTATGATGTTTCTATTGCCATAAATATCAATATTTGTCTGCGTTAAGTTCCGAATTGAATACAATCGTCTTGTAGGAGTCGGCGAACTCCACCGTCTTCGCCTTCTTCGGCTGGCCATTGATGAAACTCTTCAGGGTGACGGTCACAGGACTGACAGAAGCAGAATTGCCGTGTCTGATCGTAGCCGTCAAGGTCATCTGGTCACACTTGGAATCTGTTTCGATGATGTAGTCTCGCAGTTCCTCTCCAAGAAATGTCCCGTCACCTGATATCTGTCTGCCATTCTCGTAGAGTTTTACATAGCCGCGAGTACCGTCACCGCAGACAGCCACAAAGGCGAACCTGGCTTCCCAGCCGGTGAGGTCGCCATCGACGGACACCTCGATACGGTGAACACCCTCCGTCGTCTTCTGGTAGCCGTCGGGCAGATCTTCATCCTTGTCGTCACCACCACAGGCGGTAAACATACACATGGCCATCATGGCCATAACTGAAAAAAAAGTTACTCTTCTCATTTTGATTTCGAGTTGTTGCCCCAAGGACAGCCTGTTGGGGCTGTTTACGTCTAAGAGTGAGCTGTCGTCTTTTCCCCGATGCATACCGCACCATCCTTTCTGAAATCAGCCCACTACGGTAGCTGACAGAGTTACAGATGCGATACAACGCACACGAGTGAAGACCACTCCTTGATCATTGATTTTGGAACTGGAGGTTAAAAGGAACCTCGAAAAGTGCAACTAAGGGCGTTGCTCCAACAGAAAACTCGTGGTTGCCCAGTTCTTCGACAACTCGAAATCTTTTATCGCCTTCAACTTCAGTTTCTGGGCGGAACACCTTATTGGCACGGCCAGGTATTCGCTTGCAAATTTACTCTATTTTTTCGAGATGACAATCAAAAACAGGCAAAAATTCATTTTTACACCCTGTTTTTAACTGTTTAGGGTCTTGAATTTGTTAAATCAAGAGATTTATTTTGCTCAGTTTGGGACATAAAAGAGTTTTTTGTTCCTTTGCGCCAAAAAGGAATGAGTATGGAAAGTGTAAAGTTAGATCCAAAGACCATCGATGCCATCGCCCGTAAGTCGGCGACATATGTCTTGAATAGACTGAAGAAGAAAAAGAATAACGATAAGGAGATGGTCACTGCCGCCGAGGCCGCCAGGATCCTCGGCATCTCACAAAGCTATCTGAGAGCCATCAAGGACAACTTCCGCTATGTCAAGGGAGGCGGTTCGAAATGGGGCAGGATCCTTTTCGAGAAGGACTCGCTGATAGAGAACTATATCAAGGAGAAGTCAGACAAGAAATAATATAAAACATCTAAATGTATAGCGTATGAGGATAAAAGAGATGGCAATAGTTGCTGCCGCGGAGATCAACGAAGACCGTTGTGGCAGTTATGTGAGAGGCTTTTCCGATGGGGCAAAAGCCATAATCAATGAGATAGAATCTCTCATGGATCGGGATAACTGGCTTGAGACACACCGTATCTCCATCTGGAGAAAGCTACAGCAACTAAAAGATGATCAGTCATAAAAAGTTAATAACCAATTAAATAGATAAAGATATGAAACAGAAATTGTTTTATTCCCTTTTGCTGGTCAGCGTCATGACACTGACAGCTATCCTGTCTTCTGGTTGTACTGAAGAAGAACCGGAGATGTTCACGACACAACGTATCGTCATCAACTATACAGACTCTGTAGTTGATGCAAGTATTTCACCTGAAGCAAAGACAAGGTCGCAGTCTGGCAGTTCAACACCTGCTGGCGGTGTCCTTACAAGCAAGTCGGGTAAGAAATTATATCTCAGCTGCACGGAAACCGCATGGCCGTTGGAAAAGACAGCTACAACGCGTGGAACTAAGGTCACTACAGCAGGTATCTCTAACTTAGGTGTCAGCGCATCTGTATATCCGGCGGCAAGTTCTTATACCTCTGCAGGATGTGGATCATACTTCTATAAGGAATCTGTATCATCGGGTACTCCGATGTCGTATTACTGGCCGACAACGGACTATAGGATCTCCTTCTTTGGGTATTACCCGTATAACAACGCGGCCTTCACCGTACAGTCTGCTGCCAGTGCTACCGGTGCGCCGACATACGCCTATACCGTGCCGTCGGCCATCGCCAGTCAGCAGGATATCATGACAGGACAGGTCACCGACCAGCCCGGAGGATCGTCATCACCTGTCAACATGACGCTGGCACACCGATGCTCTGCCATTCATTTTAGCGTTACCAACGACCGTTCGGAGACTATCACCGTGAATTCTATCAGCATTGAGGGCGTGAAGTATTCAGGAACCCTTAATGAGAATACCTGGACACTGGGCGGTGGGGTGAACAGCAGTTCGACGAATCCGTTCACGCTGACACCCAATACTTCCGTTGCCGCAGGCGCTACGGCTGACATCACAGGAACCAGCAATGTCTTCCTGATGTTGCCACAAAGCTTGCCTGCAACAGCTAAGCTGAAGGTGGTTGTGGATGATGAAGATTATGAGATGGAGATAACTGGGACATGGCAGGCTGGGAAAGCATATACTTATACTGTTAGTTTTAATTCCTATGATTATTATCTCAACGTAATCGGACCTTCTGATTATACCTATTTAGGAGGGACGAATACATATTCGATACAATCGTATAAACAGAATAGCATGGGAATACAATCTCCAGTACCATGGATGGTGACATACGACACCGACGGTGATGGTGTATTTGACGATGCAAAACCCTCATGGCTAACTGTGTTCACGGCATCCTCAGACGGTAGCACAACGGTCAGCAATTATAATGCCACCGTTGAAGAACAGATAGAGACGACTTCCACCAGTACAGCACCATCGGCTCTGTCTTCTGCTCTACCGGTCGGGAATAGCGAGAATTATTATGACCTTTCGACTAATGGAAATACTACTCCAATGACAACAGCGAACTGTTATATGGTTCATGCCCCTGGCTATTATAAGCTTCCGTTAGTCTATGGTAACGCCCTTAAAAATGGAATGGACAATACTGTAGCATACGCTCCGGGAGGAAGTACTTATAGTGAATACTGCGCAAACTTTTTCAACCATGCCGATTCTAAAATATCTGCGCCTTGGATTACCAAGAGCGGCAGCGGTGTAAACGGCGGCATGAACATCACCGTGGATGGAGCACAGCTTATCTGGCAGGATGTGGACGGTCTTACCACCGACTTTGTTATCGACGGAGATTACCTGAAATTTCAAGTCCCAGCGGCATCTATCGCGGAGGGTAATGCGGTCATTGCCGTCAAATCTGGTTCTACCATCGTCTGGTCATGGCATATATGGGTTACAGCTGAAACATATACAGACTTGACTACTGTGGATACAGACAGTCACATCTACTATGTTACTCCCGTTAATCTCGGGTGGGTAGAATCCGAAAGTATTATCAGAACAATCCATGAAGGTCGTGCCTGCATTGTTAAAGTTTCACAGACCGATACAGATGGACTTGAAAGAACATTCGAGGTGACACAGTTAGAGAATATTTCTGTTACAACCACAACAAACGGTAATTCACCTTTCTACCAGTGGGGACGTAAGGATCCTTTTGTACCATGTGACTTTCCTAATGATACAGATAAAACCGTCTATGTAGGTTCAGGGGTTAACTCAAGGGGATGGGATTATCAGGCAAGTACGGGATCTACGATAGGTACAACTATTAAGAATCCTTGGAAACATTATTATAATAGCAGTAAAAAAGGCCCTGTGAAAACCAGCTATTATAATATGTGGGATGCTCAGAACAATACCACGAATAACGTGACCTCAGCAACGAAGAAGACTATCTACGATCCGTGTCCTCCTGGATTCTGCGTCCCGACGGGTAATCTATGGTACTATTTTGGAAACGGCGGTAGTCGTAGTGATCCGAATTGGGATTCGACCAACAAAGGAAAGACTTGGACGCTTAACGGTGCAAACATATACTTTCCGGCTGTCGGTTATCGTAGAAGTAGCAGTGGTTACTTGAATGACGTGAGAAATGGAAGCGACTGTCACTCGGCCACTCCATACAACGCCAACTATGGTAGAATCTTGACCATCTATAGCTCATCTTGGAAATGGACTTACAGCGAAAGGGCTTTTGGTTACCCTGTTCGACCTGTCGCTGAAGAGTGACATAAAAAGAAAGTGTCATGAAGTGAATTAGGAAGATATATAGTAAAACTCCATTTTGGGTAATTATTTCTTTTCATTTGCGGTCATCCTCTGTCGTGAGACACAGGATGACCATTTCTTTCGCGCGTACCTTATTATAATTTCAACCAATAAATGCCAAATTTCGGCAATATTTTTGTTTTGTTGCCAAAATTTTGAGTACCATTGCATGGTAAAAATCAGCCGTTTTCAAAATAATTATCGAAAATGGCTGATTTTTCCTTTTTCTCACTCCTTCAGTAAAGATGTAAGCATCACACCTCTTCACTGGAAAAAAGCATTAAAATAGTTAAAAGTCGCAGGAAAAATGACATCGACTATTGCAAATGTCGCTGGAAAAACGTATCTTTGCACCGTAGAAATACAAGAAAGTGTACACGGTAGCCCCTGTCGCTTCCGTCTGCACTATAAAAAAGATCAAATCGAGTCCCATCTGCTTGCAGTTGGGACTCGTGCTTTTTCAACCGTCGGCCAAATCTTGGCTGGCAGTCTGCCTGCTGGCAAATACCTCTTCGGCAACCATGTGGGGATATGCCACCTACTCGTCGTAAATCAGGTTGATGCCAAGAGCATCCTCCAGTTTCGAGAGCGTATCAAGTGACATATTCTCCTTACCCTTCAGAATCTTCGACACGTACTATTGGGTGCAGTCCATGCGTTCAGCGAGGGCCTTTTGCGTCAGTCCCTCCTGCTTCATCTGCAACAGCACCTTCACGGCAATCTTCTGTGAGTGCCGCAGCCACGGACAGTTATCGCGTCTCCATTCTGCTTCCTCGCGCCATGTTGATGGCGTTTCGCTCTGGTGAGCTTCGAGGAATTCTTGTGTTTCCTTTTTCATAGCCTCCTTTTCCTTATGATAGTTCTGACAGGAAGTCCACAAATCCGTCAGCATCATTAGCCTGAAATCATAATAGCTGACTTGTTTTAGCCCAATAATAGTATGCCTCTGGCAATCCAATGCGCAACTTATTCAGTTTGGTTGTCAACACTGGCGCAATCTGTAAGTCCTCACTAAAAGGAGTGACGGGGAATCGTTCGACGGTTTTCTGTCCTTTTTCAATAAGAGTAGCCAAATATGCAGCTTTGGAAGCATCAATGATTGCTTCTTCTATGCGGTAGGCACTCTTATACATAAATGGCTTGATACTGATAATTCCCTTTTGCAGCAGAGCGAACTTTTCCTTGTCAACAAAACCTCTCGTGCTGATATTGAGAGCTGTCTGCCTGATGTCTTGATAGATTTGTGTAAGGTCATGCCCCAGGTTGCGGTAGCCAAGTTCCACATCGGCAATCGCCTTGAAAGAGCGAGATGTGATATCAAGATCCTGCATCCTGTCGAACAGGCGGCCTACGTCATAGAGCTGCTTGATAACCTCCAATGTGGACAGCCTGTCTTTCTTATAGTATGGTATGCCCGTCGTTTCAGGTGCAAAGGCAGTAAGCTTGTCACCCAGTATATCCTCAACCGATGGTACGGTGACTTTCTGCGGCTCACCATCCACTTTGATGAACGGACTCACGATGTCAATGGTGTTGGTCTTGTGATAGTGACAATCCTCATATAGGACATCCAACAGGATGAAAGACGTTGCGTCAGACTGGCCTTTGAAAGCCACCTGATAGAAAAACTTTGAATGACTCTTTGGTACATCCTTTCCAGCCTGACGGCGTTCTACAAGCTGATACTCCAAGAAACCACTTTGGGCATAGTCCTTCAGATAGTCCTCGATATTTGTTCCAGGAGGACACATAATATCAACGTCAATCGACAATCGGTGTGAGCCGTCACCGAGAATCAGCATCAGGCTCGTACCGCCTTTGAAATGGAAAGGACAGCCGGATGCTGCCAACATTTCAAGGAGGGAAAAGGCACGGATGACTTTTTCTATGAGATTCTTATCATTGTACTTCAGTTCGATGGATTTCTGTGCTATCCACTCTGTGGTAAAACATTCTTTATTAATCATTTGAATTGATGGATTTGATGATGGTTTCTATTTCTTTTCTGATTCCCCGACGACTGGCATAGCGTAGCAGGCGGCTTTCGTTGATGGTGTATAACGACATGGCATTGCGGAAGATGTTAAAACCTTCGGCTTCCTGTAGATAGAAGAAATCTGCATCTTTCTGTAAATCTACTAACAGTTTTTCCAATGTCGGCACCAATACACCATTACATTCCTGAACGGGGGACTCCGTGATAAGTGGCTTCACGAAAATGGCGGACTGCGACAAATCTATATAATTATATATAAGATCGCGTGTAGGACGCAGATAGGCCGTCCGTCCCTCGTCCCTCAAATGATTGAATACAGCAGATGTCGCTTCTCGCTCAGTTTCAATATAGGTAATGTTGTTTGCAGCCAGAAGGTGTTGCAAGGGACTGATGACACTACCATCGTAGATACAGAAATGGGCAAACGGCCAATGCTGTTTCAGCATTTCGTTCAGTTGTTGTTGATCATCTGTTGGAACTATAGCAAACTGCTGCTTGTCGGCCTTGGCATATTTTCCATGTCCTATGCGACGCAGTTGCCCCGATTCGGTCAGCTTCGTCAGATACCATGAAACCGTCTGACGGGAAATGTCCGCTTCCCCATCAAGATGTGCATAAAGGTCATGCAATCCAAAATCAGAGTGCAAGGCCGCATAATCCATGATGTCTTGACTATAATTCTTCATCCTTTATCAACCTTATCATAAAGTTTCACGCTGCAAAGATAAGCAAAATTTCGGCAATAAGCAAGAAAATTGCCGAAATTTTGTATTTTTCTGATAAAAATTGCACAATATATAGTCACACGAAACTTTTGTCATTCATTTATTATCAAACTTAGCCATCGGATCTGATTTAGCAGAATCAGCTATGGCAATGTAGGGTTTCATAGCGGCATAGTCGCTATGTCCTGTCCATTTCATTACTATCTGCGGAGGTATGCCAAGCATTAGGGAGTTACTCTTTTCAATTTCGTAGTTGCCAGTCTATTTAGGTCCTATTGGTTTATGGATATACGTTTGGCCGTAATTACATAATTTAACAAATTTCAGCCGTCGGCTGACAACTGTTAATATCTGTAAAATCACTTGGCATACCCCTCCTGCTCATATCCCATATGATACTTGTTGATCATATCCACAAGAGGCTGCACTCTGTTGTCGGTTACTTTTATGTTCTTGTATTTTTCCTCCTGCGAATAATACAGTGAGGAATTTCCGTGTTTTGTTATTCGTTCCTCGATGTTATCAGGAACCAGGAATGAGGCCCTGCCGCCTATCTCGTCAAAGAAATGAAGATAGATGTCTATTCCGGCCAGATCGAAATCGCCGAAATGGATATATCTGTTCGGGATACCTTTCATCCATTCCTTAAAGGCATTTGAGCTAAGTAGCCTTGACACAAAGAGATACCTTCCCGGCTCAAACAAATGGACATACCTCTCTATCTGCTTGAAACAGGTGAAGTTCTCCACATACATGATGGTTACGTCACCGTCTATCTGGAAGGTGTCATAGTCGCTGACAAACAGATAGGATCCCTTTATCAGGGGCAGTGCCCCTTGCTGGCCGTTCAGGGTGTAGGGAACAGTTTCAAGGGAGTTGACAAGGAACCCCTGGAAGGTGCTTGTCTTCTCTTCCTTCGTTCCGCCAAGCATTTTCTGGACATCCGTCCTGTCCTTTTCTTCTTTGTCAAGAAAGGCGATATATTCCTGAATGTCATTTATCTGCCATTTCTGACGGAGGACTTTCATTAGATACTCAGCATTCTTGACGACAGCAATCATCTTTCTTTTCCCCGTCCTGTCAAGGACGATGTATTCCTTGTCAATCAGTTCACGGAAGACCGGCCCAGACAGACTACTGAAGCCTATCTCCTCACCGGCCAACAGCCTCTGGATCTTTACAAGCTCTGCTTTTGTTGGTCTTCTTACTGCCATATCAGTTCTGGACGAATTGGGTGAATTTACACTTGTCGTTGATGTTCTGGATGAAATACACATACGTGTAGTCGGAGCCGTTCATCGTCTCAGGTGCAGCCTGCACAAGATAGATATTTCTCAAGGTGGCAAAGTCAAGAATACCTTTCCTGTTCTCTGTGTCGAGCTGGCCGATCTCATCCATCACACAATGGATGATGAAATTCTGCTGGGAGCCAAGGTTCTTCTTGAATACATCAATCAGAACAATGTTTATAAGCGTCCTTGCTACAAAGGACGTTCCTCTGGACCCGAAGGTCGTGAAGCTCATCGTCCAAGGAATCTCGTTATTATTCTCCTTTCCGCGAACATCTATCTCAAAGGTGTCCTTGACGGATATCTGCGAGCTGTTGTTTCTTGACAACCCGTCTGAGAGCTGCTTGATAAGGTCAATCTCCTTCCTGCGGATCTGGTCGATGCCCTCTATACCAAGATCGGGTGCAAAGACTCCTGGCGATTTATTCTCGATAATCTCCTTGTACATCATATAAAACTCCTTGAACTTCTGCAGCATCCCAAAGACCTCGTTTCCGCTCGGCCTGGTCCTGAACTGAATGAACCCGATCTTCGAGAAATTCAGGTTGGAAAGCTGCTTGTTCATCTTGCCGATGGTCTGGTCAACGATATACAGGTATTCCTGAGTTTCGAGACATTCATGGGCTGCCTCCTTGATGATGTCGTTGAACTTCGTATAGGACACCTCCTCGTTTTGCTCCCACCGTCTGGTGTTGATGAAGCTCTGAAGCCACTCGGCGAACTCGCAGTATTCGCGGGTGCTGTCATCACCGACGGAGAAGATGGTCTTGATACCGTAGATATTCTCAATAGAGAAATCCTTGATAAAGAAATGAACGTCCTCCTGAAGCTTCATGAGATCAGACTGACGGCGGGAAACATTATCGGTGATAGAGCTGATGATTACCTGTGCATCTTCCTCGTTGATCTCATAGTCACTTGACATGAGATAACTTGGACAGGCGTCTTCCTTCTGTAGGAATGCGGTCGTCGTCTCGATCTCCTTGGTGATGGAGGTCAGCTGACCTTTCTCACTGTTGATGATGGATAACAGGGAAAGAGAGTCCTTTTCCAGCTTCTCACAAGCCAGCTTGTGTTCCTTCTCAAACTCCTCCATCTTCTCTTTGGCAAGCTTGAGCTGGTTGTCGTAGTAATCCTTCTTACTGTATTCGTTGACGAACTCCTTGTACTTCCCGTAAAAAAGGATGTAATCCTTATTTTCGAGGATTAACTTCTTTTTGTTCAGCTCGGAGATATGTTTGGATAAACTCTCTATATGAGAGGTGTCAAGGCCTTTTTCAGATAGCTCCTTCATCTTCATCTCCTGGATCCTGACCTTCTCAGATGCTATCTTTGCTTCGTTCTCCTTCAGTTTTCCCTTCAGGTCATTGATGCTTGTCAGATACTGTTCCAGTCCCTTCAGACGAAGGTTCATCGTCTCTTTGGCAGCGGCCAGACGCTTCAAACGGCCATTCTCACCATTCTCCTCGTTAAGGGCCTCAGTAAGCTTCGCCTTCTCGCCCGTAAGCTTTCCAATCAGTTCGTTAATCTCACGGGCCTTGTTCTCCTTAATCTCCTTCTCCCTCTTAAGCAGTCTCTTCAGTTCCTGATCAAGGAGATCCCACTTGCGCTTTTCGTCAGCAAGAAGACCCTCTTTCTGACCTGACTCCTTGCGGTAGCCGCGTATCTTCTTATTGTACGACTCTTCAATTCGTGCAATCTCTGTCCGGAGGGCAATGTCCGGATGCTCTATCGCGGCCTTCACCGATGAGTATTCCTTATTGCTGTCAATAAGTATCTTTTGGAGGTCATCGATGCTTACGGGTGTCTTCCCGGTCTTCGAGAGGTCTATCTGGACACCATACAGGCTGTCACCTTCATCCTTCAGGGCAGGGGAGAGGTCTTTTGAGAACAGCACATCTTCATCGACAACCTTGCCGATGGTGTCTTCCCATCCCGGCACCTCGTTCTCCAAAAATTTCTGGAAGGATCCTTCAATGTTTTCGAGGCGCTTCTCCGTCTGGGAAATGACTTTCGTGAGTTCTTTCTGCCTCGCTCCCCATTCATTGAGCTTTTTGTCCTTGAAGCGAATCACCTCATTGTGACACTTATCCTGCTCTTTGTTGATAAGCTCATTGAAATCGGCTATAGCCTTTTCAAGATCGCCGATATTTTTCAGGTGCGTCTTCTGCTCGGCATCGATCTCCGCCTTCCGTTCAACGAACATGACCTCCTTCTCGTTCTGGAGAAGGGCGTCCTTCTGTCTGATAATCTCGTTTTGCTTGGCTTCGATGGCTGCATTAAGCTCAGAGATAATCTTGGAATGTTCCTCTTCTATCTTCCTGCACTCTGCTTCATAGTCACCCTTAATCTGGAGTCTTTCGGTCTTCTCCTTCTCTTCCAGAACGCGGATCTCCTCATTCCACTTCACTTGTAGCTCATTCAATGGGGCGAGGACGGATAGAAGCATTTCCTGATATTTCTTCTCGACATCACCTGTGGCAGAAGTCAACACCCTGTATTCCTCTGACAGGGCTGCCAGGGTCTTCAGGATGGTGTCTTCTTCCTTGAAGACGGCAATTATATCCTGTGCATCCTGACGGTGGAACTTCTTGTAATCCCTGTCAAGTGATTCAAGAAGACTCTTAAACTTCGTGATCGGCTCCTGAAGTTCCCTTATATGGCCGGAATAGCTTTCCCGTCTTTCCTTGAGCTTTCCGTCTATGTCATTCTTCTGGTTGACGTGCATGTCAAGCTTCTCCTTGATGGCGGTTTTCCTTCTGCTGTCGCGTGGGATGATATAGTTGAGCTTCTTCCATGCAAGCGAGATGGCAACATCCTTGTCGAGCTTACGGTTATATCGCTCGACAACCTGTCTGGCGGCACGCATCTTGATCTGGCCCTTCTCATCCTCCTCTTTCCAGAGAAGGATATCGCGCCACTGCTCGTTGACGGGCTGGATAAGCTGCTTCAGCTTCGTGATCTCCACCTTGGTGTCAGACAGGCTGAGAGCCTCCAGTATGAAATCCCTGATGTTCTTGGTCTCAATAAGCTCCTTGTTCAGGAAGACTCCCTGAACAGCCTTACGGAGTCCCTGCGCATTATTGGAACGGACAAGGGCGAAACGGCGGTATGCACTGTTAGATCCGCCATAGCATCCGAAGACAATATCACGGAAATTCTCCTCGCCCTTGACTTCCGCGAAATCTGAGGCCTTCCTGCCGATCTTGTCGGCAATATCCTCCCACCTCTCAAAAGCCGTGTCGGAGTCATCAAAGAAGTATTCACGCCTGTAGGGTTCATCGACATACCGTGAGTAGATAACATTGTTCCTACAGGAAAGGATAATCATATACCTGCCCTGGTCACTGAACATCTCATAGATGATCCATGAGTTCGGCTTGGGGAAATAGAAATTGCAGAAGTCCTGGGATCCCTCATCGAGGCCCAGCATCTTCCTGTTTCCGGTGATGAAATACACCCAGAGACGCAGAGCGGCGGTCTTTCCTGCGTCGTTCTCGCCGGTCAGGATGACATTACCGTATGTCTTGATTTCGGCCCTGTCAACCCTCATGCTGTTGATCAGGTTTATACTATACAGTCCCTTCATATGATTTCTCCTCCTCACTCCTTAGCGTTATACTCTTTACATAATCCTTGAAATAAGAGAATACGGATGTCACCTGATACACCGTAACATGGTCTTCCTCCCTCACAAACTCGTCCAGAACCTGTTTCTTCTTCAGGAAGTCAAGAAGTTCCTCCATGTATGCCTTCGTGTCGGGTACGGTTCCTTTCTTCAGCTTCAGCGGTATGGACATCAGCTTCTTAGGAAGGTTGACGCTTGTCTCTACCTTCTTGAACAGGTCGCTGTAATAGAACCTGCTGCCGGGCGCGAGAGACGGGATGACATCATAGAGGAAATCCACTATGTCAATCCACAGGTAATAGTCTTCCATCCGGCTTTCAATCGCCTGACGGGTGACCTTCGTCCTCGTCAGGTAGAAGCACTTGTCCTCGAACCTGAGAGTGCATCCGAAATTCCTGAAAAGCTCCTCATACTGGAGTCTGTTTACCTTCAGGTCGTCATACAACTCCCTCATTTCAGGATCGTTGAAATCGTCGGCAATGAAGCCGTTGTTATCATACAGTGTCTTCGTCACTTTCTGCGGATAGTCCATAACACTCTATTTTTTGGGGTAAACAACCAATATCTTCTTTCCGTCCCTCTCGATGTAGCTGTCCGTAAAGACCAGCTGCTTGTGAAAGACACATGCGAAATAGACGAAATAGTTAATCTTCTCATTCAGGGTCAGCTCCTGACCGAAATCGAAATCCTCTATAAAGGAGAAAAGGCTTTTGCCTGACGGGAGGAACTGGTTCATGATCTCCTGCGGATGATTCTTCCTCTTGTCAACGGCATAGGCCTCATTATACATGCTGTCAACCGGCCCGGCAGGCAGGTTTCTGAACATCTCGAGATCGTGACGGATCTTTGCCTTCAGCAAGGCATCCTTGATGAACGGAGATTCACGGATCTCCTCAAGGGGGATATAGAAGGGATGCTGGGAACCCGTCTCATGCCACAAGGCATAATCGGTTGAAAGGAATTCTCTCAGGTTGCTGTACTCCGGCGAAGACAGCTTCCCTTCATCTTTGAGAGCCTTGATCCTGTGGATCTTCTCTATCTCTTCAATCTTCTTGTTGACCTCGTTGAGATAGTAATTGATGGTGGCGAGGAGTTTCAGCAGATCGGTGCCTTTCTTGGAGAAGACTGCCAGACATTCGATGATCAGTGAATCCAGCTCACCGTCATTCGAGTCCCGCTGAAGTTTCTTGACGGCAGGCCCGAAAAGGAAACTGTCAACCTCGCCGATAAGGTCATGGAGTTTCTTGTCGGTATTGAGGAAACGGACAAGATGCTCCTTCTTCAACTCATTGTCTTCGGCATACTTGAACTCGCGTTCCACTGCGGCGTTCAGCTCATCGACACTCGATGACATCACCATGATAATCTCGCCAATATCATTCTTGACCCTCCTGAGATAGATGTCATGCCGGAAATCCTTAGAGGCGTTACAGTCCTCGATATCACTTTCGAGCTTTTCCTTGTATCTCATCACATCGTGATCGGAAACAAGATAGCCAAGGCTGAATGCCTTTGAAATCATCTCGTGGAACTCTGGGGTCAGGGAAAGCATCTCCTTTCCAAGGATATTGACGATATGCATGTCAATCAGTCCGTTGATGTCACAATTCTTATAGGCATCATCCTCGATGACCTGGGAAAAATACACAGGTTCGCTTGCCTGGAACAGTCTCGTAAGAAGTTCTTTGTTCCTGTTCAGACATAAGGCAAATTTACCAATACTGTATTCGTTAAATGATGCCATGTCACCTGATTTAATATTTGTTCACAGTTTGCAGCCAGCGGCTGACAAGTGTAAAGAACTGTTAATTGTATTTTGAAAAGGTATATCCGATGCAAATTTACGAAATTTTCTCCAATAAAAAGGAAAAACCATCTGAAAAAACACAAAAAATCATTTGTATATCCTTACAAATTGTCATTGTGTGTCAATTATATGTTAGATATCAGCGAAACGGTTTCCTCCTCCCACATACGGTACATGGTCTGCACCATGATATACTCCTTGCTGGAGGCATCGTATTCTGCAAGGCTCTTCGTCCTTTTATCGTCCACGATGAAGATCCTCTTCTTTATTGCGGTATTGCCTCCATCGTCTTCCGCGCTATATACGTGCATGACCTTGAAACCGATGAAGCGGTACTCCGTACCCGTCATCTCCATCAGTTTCCTGCCTTTCTCCTGTATCCTTGCAGAAAGGCTGTCAACCTTCTTGTTATAAAGGTCAGAGATGTCCTTGTATCGTCTGTATTGGATCCTGTCTGAATCGGTCATGTGAACGTATTGTTTGGTTTTCATGTACCGCACGGCCTCCTGGGCCTTCCTAACATATTCCAGATTCTCTAAGGTCATCTTGCTGATCTCCAGCGTCCTCTCATAGAAGACGGGATCATCAAACGGTGCAAAGGCACTGTCAACGACAGTCTCTATTGCCAGATAACTCTCAGGATGGGAGAGGGACTTCTTGACACTCTCCTGGATCAAGGTGTCCACCTTATTCTCGGACGGCTGGCTGCATGATATCACTGATAGCATTGCCAGTCCAATTAATATGACATGTTTCATTATCTAAATCTTTAATTCATGATTCTGACAGCATCCTGTATGCGGTTCCACCTTTCCAGGCAGTTTGCGGCGATGTCGCCCTTGTGGCGGTCGAACATACCTCTGGTATAGAACGCCCAGATGTCCTTCACACGGTAGTATGCTATGCTGAGGATCAGCTTGCGTACCTT
>Ga0310695_10009014_pt1 | contig 15201 bp, 16 predicted proteins | sample RumenRJG_04DNA_FD_203882 | JGI IMG/M metagenome (GOLD analysis project Ga0310695, IMG submission 203882) | Bovine rumen microbial communities from Lethbridge, Alberta, Canada - RJG_04 (v2) (version 2) | ecosystem: Host-associated > Mammals > Digestive system > Stomach > Rumen | place: Canada...
TCTCAAAAATGGAAAAAGGAGGTAAATATGTTATCGGCCCTGGACATCCTGAATGCAAGATCTAATCGCACCGGTACGCATGCCGGCGGATGGTTTGTTATGTGTGGAATGTGCTGCTGTAACTGTTGCCTCTGTGGAGGCAGTGCTTAGATTTGAACTTATTACAGGAGTATTTTTACCCGGAATCCTGTGATAGGTCCGGGTTTTTTTTATGTATATGGTGAACAAAAGGATCAGATCCGGGAAGAAAGGTGAAGTTCTTTTGTCTGTAGGAAAAAAATCAATATTACTGCGGCGGACAAGAAAAAATGATATCCGCGAAAAAGTTGATACTTTTTGAGAAAGAAGGAATGATATGGCTAATATTTATAAAGGTACACTTGGCTTGATTGGGAATACCCCGTTGGTTGAAGTCGTGAATCTGGAAAAAGAGCTGGATTTGGAAGCCACGCTTTTGGTGAAGCTGGAGTATTTCAATCCTGCCGGTTCGGTGAAAGACCGTATTGCAAAGGCGATGATCGAAGATGCCGAGGCAAAAGGTTTGCTGAAAGAAAACTCCGTCATTATCGAACCGACCTCGGGCAATACAGGGATCGGTCTGGCTGCTATTGCTGCTGCCAAAGGCTACCGCATTATCCTGACCATGCCGGAGACCATGAGTGTTGAACGCCGCAATATTTTGAAAGCTTACGGCGCGGAAATCGTACTGACTGACGGTTCAAAAGGAATGAAAGGCGCCATTGCCAAAGCGGATGAATTGGCCGCGGAGATCCCGGACAGCTTTATCCCCGGACAGTTTGTCAATCCTGCCAATCCGGCAGTTCATAAGGCGACTACCGGTCCGGAAATCTGGAAAGACACGGATGGAAAAGTTGATGTTTTCATCGCCGGTGTCGGAACAGGCGGTACAGTTACCGGGACAGGAGAATATCTGAAGGAGCAGAACCCTGCCGTGAAAGTCGTTGCGGTAGAGCCTGCCAGTTCCCCGGTTCTTTCTGAAGGAAAGTCCGGCGCTCATAAGATCCAGGGAATCGGGGCCGGGTTTGTTCCGGAAGTCCTCAACACAAAGGTCTATGATGAGGTATTCCCGGTTGTCAATGAAGATGCCTTCGCTGCAGCCAAACTGTTGGCGAAGAAGGAAGGCATTTCGGTCGGCATTTCTTCCGGTGCCGCCCTGCATGCTGCCATTGAGATCGCAAAGCGTCCGGAAAACAAAGGAAAAACGATCGTTGCCCTCCTCCCGGATTCCGGTGACCGCTACTATTCAACGGCTTTGTTTACAGAGTGATCATTGTGCCGAATCAGGGCTGTTTCATAAAAAACACTGATTCTTGCGGTTTAAGTCAAAGTGACCTGTTTTCGTTGACTCTTTTTGAGTCTGCTGAACAGGTCACTTTGATTCAGTGATTATGAAATGTTCAATGAATCAGCGCTTCTTCAGTTTTGACCGTTTCCGGATCCATGATGAAATGTCCCTGAAGGCAACTGTACGAGGATGATGGCAGTGAACATGATCAGACAGCCTGTCAGTTCCCGCCCTGTCATTCGTTCGTTCAGCAGGATCGCTCCGCCGATAACGGCAAAAACAGATTCCATGCTCATCAGCAGAGAAGCTACGGTTGGGTCGGTGAATCTTTGCGCGATCATCTGGAGTGTGTATCCGACGCCACCCGACATGATGCCGCAGTAAAGGATCGGGACAGCTGCCGAGCGGACCTTTTCCATCGTCGGATCCTCTACCGCAAATGCAAAGACCATGGAAATGCCGGCACAAACCGCAAATTGAATCGCGGAGATCCCGATCGGATCACCCAGTGGAGCAAAGTGATCACAGCAGAGAATATGCCCGCTGAACATGACAGCGCAAAAAAACACGAGCATATCGCCGTATGTCAGACGAAAGCCCTCATTCATGCATAAGAGGTACATTCCGAACATACCGATCAGAACGGCTGCCCAGACCAGTCCGGTGATCTTCTTCCTGAAAAAGATGAAATTGATGACCGGAACCAGAAGCATGTACATTGCTGTGATAAATCCAGCCTTCCCGGCAGTCGTATATTTGATTCCTGCCTGCTGCAGCAAGCTGGCAGATGTAAGAAAAATACCGCAGCAAATCCCACCGATAATGGTGTTCCTGCGGTAATTCTTTTGTTCTTCAGCCGGAACCTCGGAAGTCCTCTGCTTGTCCCTGAAGAGAAGCGCACTGATCCCGACTACGACAGCCGCCAGCCCCATTCTGACTGCGGTGAATGTGAATGGCTCGATCGTTTCCATCCCTTTACGCTGGAAGGCAAAAGCCATGCCCCATATCATTGCTGTCAGGAAAAGCAGCGTATTTCCCAGAGCTTTAGTGCTTTTCATGATCCGGCAACGATCTGAAAAACGGGATCCTCAGGGATCCTTCATTTATTCTCGATAACTTCAGCATAAATGCTGCGGATCGCGGCTTCATAATCTTCTTCGGCAACACCGACAATGATGTTCAGTTCGCTGGAACCCTGGTCGATCATGCGGATATTGACGTTGGCGTTTGTGATAGCCTGGAAGATCTTTGCTGCGATACCCTTGTAATACGCCATGCCCTGACCGACGACCGCGATCAACGCGATACCGTCCTCCACATAAAGGGTGTCAGGCTGGACAGCTTCCTGGATTTCGGCCAGCACCTGATCCCGGACGGGGGCAAGGTGGTCCGTGTGCAGGATCAGGGACATCGTGTCGATACCGGAAGGCAGGTGTTCGAAGGAAAGCCCATGCGAAGCGATGATGTTCAGGATCTTGGCTGTAAAACCAACCTCGCTGTTCATCAGATCCTTTTCGATCAGGATCGAGCTGAAGCCTTTATGTCCCGCGATCCCCGTGACACTGCCCGGGTCGGCATTTTCCGGCAGATGCGGGATGATGAGCGTTCCCGGATCGTCCGGCTCATTGGTGTTGCGGATGTTGATGGAAATGTTGGCCTGCTGGACCGGGAAAACGGCATCCTCATGCAGGACAGTCGCGCCCATGTAGGAAAGTTCACGCAGCTCGCGGTAAGTAATGATGCGGATCTGGCGCGGATTTTCCACAATGCGCGGGTCAGCGGCCAGCATGCCGGAGACATCCGTCCAGTTCTCATAAATATCTGCATGGACGGCACGGGCAACGATGGACCCGGTCACATCCGAACCGCCGCGGGAGAATGTATGGATCTTTCCATTAGGCAGGGAACCATAAAATCCGGGAAGAACTGCCCGGAAAGTAACGGTAAGAACCTTTTTCAGGTCTTCTTTTGTCTTCTGAAAGTTTAGTGAACCGTTTTCGTTGAAATGAATATAGTCTGCCGCGTCGATGAACTTATAACCGAGGTGGCAGGCAAAAACCTTTGCGCTCAGGTATTCGCCCCGACTGGCCATGTAATCCTTTTCCGGAGCTTCCTGCAGATGTTTGCGGATGGTTTCAATTTCGCTGTCGATGTCGAAGTCAAGCTCCAGATCGCGGATAATTTCCGCAAAACGTTCGCGGATCTGATGCAGCGCGGGTTCAAAATCCTCACCGCTGCTGGCGGCATTGTAGCATTGATAAAGCAGGTCCGTGACCTTGATATCGTCGGGTGTACGTTTCCCCGGTGCGGAGACAACGACATAACGCCGGTGCTGGGAAGATTTGATGATTGCGGTTACCTTGCGGATCTGGTTGGCATCAGCCATGGATGTACCGCCGAATTTTAAAGCGATGGTTTTCATTGATGAATTATTGTCCTACTTGATATGATTTCTAAGATACTGATCTATTATATCAGCATGTAATGCGGCAAGCTGTATGATCGTGAGGGGAACAGGCAGAAATTTCTGATTGTGCAGCGGGGCGGAACATCCGGCACCAATGTGGAAAAAGGAACCTCTGGCTGCGTCGATAAAGCAGCCGAAATCCTCCGTGGTCATAGTGGGATGATCCAGGACGACCACGTTTTCCGTTCCGAAAAGCTGTTCCGCTGTTTTCTGAACATGACGGGTCTCGGCTTCGGTGTTGACGATCCCTGCATAGCTTTCCCGGATGACGATCTCCGGGACTGTGCCGAAGGATGCGGAAATGCTTTCGACAGTTTCACGGAAAGCCTGTTTCAGCCTTGACCTGTCCTCTGCTCCCAATGTGCGCATGATGCCGTCGAACTGGGCAGTTCCGGCAATGATGTTGCCCGCGGTTCCGGCGTGAAGCATCCCTACGGTCAGGACGGCGGGATCGGTGATATATTTGGCAGGAAGGGTCCGCAATTCACTTACGATTGCTGCCGCTGCGGCGAGGGCATCGATCCCCTTTTCCGGCTGTGCCCCATGTGCGGACCGGCCGTGGAGTGTGACCGTGAACATATCGGAAGCCGCGTAAAACTTTCCATACCGCACGCCGATCACTCCCTGCGGAAGATCCGGCGTGACATGCGCTCCGAAAACAGTGTCCACACCCTCCATGCATCCGGCAGCGATCATGCGAGCGGCACCGCCGGAACCTTCTTCATCGGGCTCGAAGAAGAATTTTACCGTTCCCGGCAGGGTTTCCCGGATCTCTGCCAGCAGCATTGCTGCTCCGAGTGCGGCAGTCGTATGGATGTCATGGCCGCACGCATGCATAACTCCGGGATTTTCCGAGGAAAAATTCGCTCCGCTCTCTTCCGTGACGGGTAGTGCATCCATATCCGCCCGCAAAGCAGCGGTCGGACCGGGTCTCCCACCCTGCAGCGTGCCTACAATGCCGGTCTGTGTGACACGGGTGGTTTCTATTCCATGGTCTTGCAGGACATTTTCAATAAGCTCCGCGGTCTTATGTTCTTGATTGCCTAATTCCGGATGCCGATGGATGGTCTTACGGATTTCGTAAAGCCTCTCACTGTATTTTTTGGCTCTTTCAAACGTGTTCATAAAACAGACCTTTTCGGCTGAAGTTCCTCTCTCAGCAGGATGGAATAGAAAACTCCGGATCAACATCCAGTGTTGCAAAATAATCCTGAACGGTCTGAGCGCGGCGGATCAGCTGAAGGCTTCCATCCTCCCGCATCAGATATTCGGCGCAGCGCAGACGACCGTTGTAGTTATATCCCATGGCATGGCCGTGAGCCCCGGCATCGTGGATTACCAGAGTGTCGCCGGTTTCCACATGCGGAAGCGGACGGTCAACCGCAAATTTATCATTATTTTCGCATAAAGAGCCTACTACATCTACCGTCTCCGCGGCAGGGTCGTTTTCCTTCCCCATCACGGTGATATGGTGATAAGCCCCGTACATGGCCGGCCGCATCAGGTCAGCCGGAGAAGCGTCCACACCAACGTATTCTTTCCAGATGTGCTTTTTGCCGACAACGGAAGTTACCAGATAACCGTGCGGCCCGGTGATAAAGCGTCCCATTTCCGTGCAGAGCGGCAGTTCGATGCCGTTGGACCGCAGCATCTCGTCATATACCCGGTGTACACCCTCTCCCGCGGTGATAATGTCGACAGGATTTTGTTCCGGCTTGTACGGAATTCCGATCCCGCCCGCCATATCCACGAACGACAGCGTGATGCCCAAACTCTCCCGGATCTCAAGGACGAGCCCGAAAAGCTCCCGGGCAAGTGCCGGGTAATAGTCTTGTGCGAGCGAGCAGGATGCCAGCATGGCATGGATCCCCAGCCGGGAAGCTCCCTTTGACTTCAGTACCCGCAGTGCTTCGAACAGCTGCTCTTTTTTCATACCGAATTTGGTGTCGTACATATGACCCATGATGGCATTGTCGGCAAAACGAAACTCTCCGGGATTGTAACGGCAGCATACTGTTTCCGGAATGCCGCAGGCACGTTCCAGATTTTCGACCTGGGTGAGGTCATCCAGGTTGATGATCGCACCGGCTTCCCGGGCTGCCCGGTATTCCTCCGGCACTGTCTCGTTGGAAGTGAACATGATCCGCTGCCCGCTGATTCCGGATCCCTCCGCCAGCAGGATCTCCGGAACAGAGGAGCAGTCTGCTCCGCAGTCCATGGCGGAAAGAATGCGCAGGATCGCCGGTGTCGGCGTCGCTTTGACTGCAAAATACTCCCGGAATCCGGGATTCCAGGCAAAAGCCCTGTAAACGTCCCGGACGGTATTCCGGATCCCGCTTTCATCGTAAACATAAAACGGTGTTTTGTGTTGCGTTTTCCAATCCTGTGTCTGTTCGTAGGTAAATGGCAGCGTTTTGTTCATCTTGTTTCTCAGCTCCCGTGTCTCAGATGTTTAAAGGTTGCGCAGCATGGATTCCAGGGCGGTTTTCTGGGAGGTGCCGGCATCTTTTTCCTTGATGATGCGGGCGGGACAGCCAGCTGCGACCATGTTGGCAGGAACGTCTTCAATGACGACGGCACCGGCTGCGATGACGGCGTTTTCACCGATGTGAACGCCTTCGATCACAACAGCATTTGCACCGATCAGCACGTTATCCTCAACGATGACAGGTGTTGCGGAAGCTGGTTCGATAACACCGGCCAGGACAGCGCCGGCACCAATATGGCAGTTTTTACCGACGGTGGCACGGCCTCCCAGGACGGCACCCATGTCGATCATTGTTCCTTCTCCGACCACGGCACCGATATTCAGGATGGCGCCCATCATGATGACGGCGTTCTTGCCGATTTCGACCTGTTCCCGGATGATGGCACCGGGTTCGATCCGTGCCTGGATCCCTTTCAGGTCAAGCATGGGGATGGCGCTGTTGCGTCGGTCATTTTCGATGACGATATCCTCGATTTTTTCTGCGTTTTCTTTAAGAATCGGTTCCAGCTCTTTCCATTCTCCGAAGACGATCTTGTCTCCGCTGCCGAAGACTTTTGCACTGCCCCAGTCTATGGGGGCTTTTTCCTTTACGTATAATTTGACGGGAGTTTTCTTTTCCGCGCTGCCGATGTAATTGATGATTTCCTGTGCGTTCATCATAATGGTTTATCCTTTTCCTGCTGCCTGTCCCGAGAGGATCATGAGGCAAACATCTCTTTCATTGTATAAAGTCCGGCCGGTTTTCCGATGAGGAAGGAGGCCGCTTTCAGAGCGCCATCGGCGAAAAGCGAGCGGTTTTCTGCCTCGTGTTTGAGTGTGATCGTTTCATTGCCGTTTGAGATGATGATCTCGTGTGTGCCGACTTCATTGCCGTAGCGGAGCGAATGGATGCCGATTTCCTCAGGGGTGCGTTTCCCGTTTGTGTGACGTCCGATGTTGAAAACCGCATTCCGGCGAACATCATAAATGGCATTGGCAAGCATGAGCGCGGTTCCGCTGGGAACGTCCAGCTTGCGGTTATGATGTTTTTCGATGATCTCAATATCAGCCTCGGGAAATGCTGCTGCTGCCCGTTTGACGATATCGGCGAGCACGGCAATTCCCACGGACATATTGGCGGAAAAGAACACCGGGATGGTTTCAGATGCCGCCAGGATCAGTTCATGCTCCGCTTCTGTCTGACCGGTCGTCGCGATAACCACGGGAATATTCCGTTCGGTGCAGTAGGTCAGCAAGGCTTCGGTACTGCTGTGGTTTGAAAAATCCACAACGACATCCGCATCCCCTTTGTATTCATTCAGCGTGGCGTAAACAGCATTGGCGGGGTCGGATGCCAGTTCCGGGCTCACCCGGGCTTCAAGCTCTGCCCCGTATTTTCCTTCCCGTACCATTTGGCAGACGATTTGTCCCATATGTCCGCCGGCTCCGTGTACCAGAACTTTCATGTGATACCTCCTAAGCGATCAGACCGTGACCGCGCATGATGTCCAGCAGAACCTGTTCATGGGCGCTTTCCATCCGGGTCAGCGGAAGGCGGATGAAGTTTTCGCAATATCCCATGGCAGCCATAGCAGCTTTGACCGGGATCGGGTTGACTTCGCAGAATAAAGCCTTGATGAGCGGCATCAGGCTGCACTGAAGGTCTGCACTGCCTTCTATATCACCGTTGAAGAAGCGGGTGCAGATTTCCACGGTTTCTTTCGGCATGACGTTGGAAAGTACAGAGATCACGCCTGCCCCGCCCATGGCAAGGATCGGAGTGATCTGGTCGTCATTACCGGACCAGATGTCCAGACGTCCCTTGACGATGCCGGCGGTTTCCACAATTTTGGCGATGTTGCCGTTGGCTTCCTTGATACCGGTGATGTTCGGATGGTCGGCAAGCACGTCATATGTGGATGGCTCGATGTTGACACCGGTGCGGGAAGGTACATTGTAAAGGATCAGCGGTTTGTCGACCGCGTTGGCGATGGCAGTATACATTTCGATCAAACCGCGTTGGGTTGCTTTGTTGTAGTAGGGTGTTACGCACAGCAGGGCGTCATATCCCAATTCGCAGGCTTCCTGTGAAAGACTGATGGCGTAATTGGTGTCATTGGAACCGGTGCCTGCGATCATCGGGACCCGTCCGCTGACCCGTTCGATGGCGTAGCGCATCACATCGCGGTGCTCTTCGTCGGAAAGGGTGGATCCTTCACCGGTCGTTCCGGCGATGACCAGTGCGTTGATGCCGCTCTCGATCTGCCAGTCGATCAGGCGTCCGAAGGCATCAAAATCAACACCTGAAGCGGTCAGGGGGGTGACAATAGCGGTGGCTGCACCGCGGAAGATAGAAGCAGTTTTCATTGTAAAACTCCTGATAATAAAAAAAAAATTCTTCTACTGCAACCCATGGGATAAAAGAACCCGGCTGATACAATTGCATCAGCCGGGAAATCGTCTAAATTTATGCCTTTCGGCGTAAATCCAACAATTAATTCATAGCTCTCCGCAACTGCGACAGTCAAACGGATCTTATCCGCTTGCCCAGGGAGGGTTCGCTGCTTCCTCCCTTCGTCGGCGGCCCCTTTCACGCCCGGCAACGGCTTTGCGATGCCTTTCACCGGAGTTACTCTTGACAACCGAGCCTCTATCCTTTAATTGCAATATTCAATTGTTTATATAAAACCATCAAATCCGATTTTTGTCAATCGGATATGATGAATTCAACAGAAATTTGTGACAAAGCGGGACAGAGCTGCTTTCTAAAAGCCCTGTGCGCCGAAACCAGACTGCTACCCGAAGATAGAAAACAGCACGATCCCGATCAAGACAGCTGCTGTAATAAAGACAAGCGGGAGCCATGGTTTTCCCTTCCTGCTGCCGAGAGTGCATAAATGCGCTGTCTGCACTCCGATAAAAGCCCAGAAGCAGAGCATCAAGATGTTTTCCAGAAGTACCAGACCGGCTGCTTTTTCATAATCCAGGAAAGCAAACACTACGCGGAACAGCATATAGTCCGGCATCCCGTTCCGAAGGAAAAGATATAACCCATATCCCGCAATGCCGGTGAACAGGCAGCTGAGCACAGTACCTGCCTTTTTGCTGATTCTCATCCCGGCAGTTATCATCGGAATGTGCAGACCGAGGTGCAGCCCCATCAGGACAAATGACCAATGGGATAGAGCGAGATGCATCTGGCGGGCAAAAGATATCTGGACCATTCCGTATAGGAAGGGTACGGCATATCCGCTCATTGCCATCCCGCAAAACGCTGTCATCGCAAAAGACAACAGAAGTAAAACATTGATGAGCGTGGTAACGATCCGGTAAGGTTTGTATTTGCCCTTGAACAAGTTCTTATACCATCTCCGGTTCAGTATCTGATGGATAATGACAAGCAGTGTCATGCCCATGCCGATCCATTCATGGACTTTTTCGCCGGTCACTTGATAGGCCATCAGGAAAAGGAGCAGGACGGTCATCAGCGCGTCAACGATTCGTTTGATTATCATATCAGTCTTTGTTTTTTTCATTTTATTTCTCCCTTATCACAAAAACATCTGTTCAGGCATTCAGGAGTCTGAGCAGACATGTGCGGGTGAGGTCGTAGATGGATTGATAGACAAAATTGATCCCGGCATCTTTCATGGCCGTCCTCTGTTTTTCAGTAACTGACGTATAGGGATAAATGCCGAACATGAAAGGGAAAAAGACATAAATGATCTTCTCCCGCTCAGTATCATTCATATCCGGACAGAACTTCTTCAGAATATCGGAAATATTCTGTATGGATTTTCCGTAAGCTGTTTTGAACGAGGTCAGCAGTTCCTGACGGCTGTTGGCTTCCATATCATAGTTGTTCATCGAAAGCAGTTTGAGCAGCTGTTCCCGTTTTTGAATGGACTCTGCTATTTTGGTTGCGGTCTCTTCCTTTGTCAAACTCTCGTGATCGTTAAGAATGGACTGCAAGTCGGCGTTCCAGCGGTCATATTCCCGCTCATAAAGTGCGAGAAAGATCTCTTCCTTTGTCTGGAAATAGTTATAGATCGTTGGCCGGGAAAAAGAAGTCACACTGCTGATTTCTTTCAGCGTGATATCCATGAAGCTCATCGTTCGATACAGCTGTTCGCAGGCGTTGATGATTTCTTCTCTGCGTTTTGAGATCAATTCAGGTGTTCCTTTGATCATCTCTACTCCCTACTATAATAGCTCACTTTGCACTCCAAAGCTTATGCTTCGCAGGGTGCGGGATCGAGTGTACGTGTGTTTGCGAAAGCACTTGCCCGCACCGGATTTTCGGGGGCTGCCGCCCCCATACCTCCCCATCGCAGATATCAGGCTCTTAATCTGACTCACTCGCTTTAGCGGAGGGTATCTGTTATGTGTTGACGCATTGTCAATGAGATTATTGTACGACTATATTGACACTGTGTCAATATAGTTTTTTATAAAAGTGTTCAGATAGTAAAACGGAGAATTTAGAGCGTTGGAAACCAAAGACAGCCGAAAACGTTCGCTTTCGGCTCAAATTGAAGGATAGTTCCTGGTTTGTCTTATGGCGGATTGGTGAATGTGAATCTTTGGAACAGTTTCGTCATCAGATCCGGATCCCGGCTGAATTCGGACAGTCCGCGGATCAGGGTTGCTCTGTCATATTCCCTTTCAGACTCATCATACATTGGGTCTTCATCGTCTGGCCAGTCTTCATCGTCGTAATCGTCATCATACAGATCGCTGTATACCGGTGTGAGTATTTCTCGACGAGATCCTGTCCGGGCCGGATTCTGCTCTTTACAGAGTTCTTCCCTATCGGAAGACGCTTTCTCCTTTCCCGGTGTGTCGGGACATTGGTGCGGCTCATCGTTGTCTATCAGGCCTGACTCACGGAAATCGTCCGCGTCGTATCTAATGGCAGATTTTTCACCGGTATCTGAGGTATGAATTTCCTGGACAGTATCTACGTTTTCATTCTGCGCAGATAGTTCCCCGCAGTCACTTCCTTCGGATGATCCGGGAATTTGATCCGGTTCACTGAATGCGGATCTGTCAACGGGAAATGCACGCCCTTTTGCGGAAAAGCCTGAAGAAGCAGTTTCTTCGCTCTCCCGATGCGGAACCGTATTTTCTTTCATCTCGTGAAGGGTTTCGGCATGTTGGTGCGCCTGTTCTTCTTTTCTGCTCAGGTCCACCTTGACTTTTCCTGCCTTGATCATTTCGATCTTTTCACCGGTCGCGATCAGTCGTTTATCCAGTGCCGCCCAGCGGATGGAAAGACTCAGCGCATTGCGGTTGAACAGCAGATGTGACATGCTTTCCATATAAGATGAATAACACTTGCGGAAATTGAAAGCAGCCTTTTCCCGCAGCCAGTTGGTCGTCAGTGTGTCCAGCATCGGGAAGGATTTTCCCTCCTGATGTTCCAGGACTGCTTTGGTGATACAGACACCACCCAGCAGTCCGACCAGCTTTTCAAGCTCTGCGGATAATTTGTAAAACAGAGGTGAATGGCGGTTGGCATTAGAAAGCAGGCGGAAGGTTTCTATTGCTTCCATCTGCAGCCGCATGGCGCTTTCCTCAAATTCGAGGGGATCCGTGCTGAAGCATTCGGCAGGTTCAAACGGGAACCCGTAAATGTCATTGTCGCCTGACTTTGGCGCATGACTTTTCTGCGTATTTCTCATGGTGAAATGTTCCATCGCAAGTTTCATCAGTTCAGGGTTCAAACCTTCCATTCCGCACGGACCTCCTTTCATTGAAATATTTTCAGCTTTTAGCTGTCGGTTTTGTATTTCAGATCAACCAAAATTTTGTTGATCTGAATTTATAATAGCACTTATTTCTATAATGTCAAGTGAATAGTTACAAAATTCTAAAATAATATGACATAAATCCTGAAATTTATAATAATATATAAAAATAGTTCTAAATAATACAAATTTAGTTATAAGTAACTATTTTATTTATGAGTGTTGACATGGTGTCAGTATTGATTTACAATAACATCACTGACACGATGTCAATGGAAAACCGGAACAGCATACAAGGACGAAAATGAAGACTATTTTGGGTTAGCTTTCAAGAGTTTGGAATGGCTGATCCGGTGCCGGATAGAAGAAATAAGGAGAATATAATGACAGTTTTACCGAAGATCGCACTTGGTGCATGGGCATGGGGAAATGACGGAACATTTGGCAATGATTTTACCGCGGAAACACTGAAGCCGATTTTTGACAAGGCGATGGAAAACGGACTGAATCTGTGGGATACGGCTTATGCTTACGGTATGGGAACCTCAGAAAAGGTTCTGGCCGGATTTCTCAAAGGTCTGCCGAGAGATTCTTATCTGATCTCAGACAAATTTACACCTCAGTGTGCGGATGCTTCTTCCTCTTCCGCGATGAAGGATATGATCGAAATGCAGCTCGGGCTGATGGACCTTGACCGTTTTGATATCTATTGGATCCATAATGTCTGGGACGCGCCGAAGTGGACGGAAGAACTGGCAAAATATTATGAGGGAAAAGAAGATGTCCCGCTCCTTGGCGTCTCTAATCATAATCTTGCGGAAATCAAACAGGCAGATGAAATTCTGAAGGCACATGGGCTGAAGCTTTCTGCTGTTCAGAATCACTACAGCCTGATCAATCGCTCCTCTGAGGATTCCGGGATCCTGGATTACTGCAAAGAAAATGACATTTGTTTCTTCGCTTATATGGTCCTGGAGCAGGGGGCTTTGTCCGGAAAATATGATACGGCCCATCCGATGCCGGAAGGTTCCGCCCGTGCGGAAACCTACAATCCGGTCCTGGATAAACTGGAAGTCCTGAACGGTGAACTGAAAAAGCTTGCGGAAAAATATAATGTTGGAACGGCTCAGATCCCGGTTGCCTGGGCGATTGCCAAGGGAACACTGCCGATTATCGGTGTGACTAAAGTCTCTCATGTTGAAGATGCCGTGAAAGCTGCAAATGTTGTCCTGACTGATGAAGAGACCGCTTCCCTTGAAAAACTGGCAGACAGTCTGGAACTCAATGTGATCCGCTTCTGGGAAAAGGAAATGAAATAAAAAAAACTCTGAGAGGCATATATGGACTATATTAAACTCGGAAATTCTGATCTGAATGTGTCCCGCATATGCATGGGATGTATGGGGTTTGGTGATGCCGGAAGAGGGCAGCACAGCTGGACGGTTGACGAGGATCATTCCCGTGAGATCATCAAAAAAGGGCTTGATCTGGGCGTAAATTTTTTTGATACCGCGATTGCTTATCAGAGCGGGACGAGTGAACAATATGTCGGGCGGGCAGTCCGGGACTTCACGAGACGAGAGAATGTTGTGATTGCTACCAAATTCCTGCCCCGGACCCCGGACGAGATCGAAAATGGTGTCAGCGGTCAGCAGCATATTGAAAAAATGATCAATACCAGCCTCGCCAATCTCGGTATGGACTATGTGGATCTTTATATCTATCATATGTGGGACTGGAACACACCGATATATGACATTCTGGAAGGCCTCAACAACGTCGTCAAAGCCGGAAAAGCACGTTTCATCGGCATCTCCAACTGTTTTGCATGGCAGCTCGCCAAAGCCAATGCGCTGGCTGAGAAAGAAGGGTTCGCGAAATTCGTTTCCATTCAGGGCCATTACAACCTGATTTTCCGGGAAGAAGAACGGGAGATGGTTCCTTATTGTGAAGAGGAAAATATCGCGCTGACTCCTTACAGTGCACTTGCCAGCGGACGTCTTTCACGGAAACCGGGTGAGGCGGACACAAAGCGGGCTATGGAAGACAGCTATGCAAAATTCAAATACGATGCCACTGCTGCTCAGGATACCGTGATCATCGATCGGGTGGCCAAAATTGCGGAAAACCATAATGTGACGATGACGGAAGTTTCCCTTGCCTGGCTGCTGACAAAAGTTACTGCACCTGTCGTTGGGGCAACAAAGCTTCATCACGTGGAAGGTGCGGTGAAAGCCGTGGATCTGAAGCTTTCGGATGAAGAGATCAGCTGGCTGGAAGAACCCTATGTGCCGCATCCGCTTGCGGGCGTGATGGCTCAGAACAAACGAACCAGCGCAAATGAAAAACATGTCTGGTCTACAGGTGATCAGAAAATCAGGGAGGTAAGAAAATGAGTGAGAAAATTGTTCAAACCGCAGGACGGGATCAGCTCGGTACTTTTGCTCCGATGTTTGCCCATTTGAATGACGATGTCCTTTTTGGTGAAGTCTGGAATGAGAACGCAATCGATGTCAAAACAAAGTGTATCATCACGGTAGTTTCATTAATGGCTTCCGGCATTACGGATTCTTCACTGGCTTATCATCTTCAAAACGCGAAAGCACATGGTGTGACAAAGGCGGAAATTGCCGCGATCATTACGCATGCAACGATGTATGTGGGCTGGCCTAAGGGTTGGGCTGTATTCCGCCTTGCAAAAGAAATCTGGAATGAGGAAGTTCCGGAATTGACAGAAAAAGACAAATATCAGAACACGATATTTTTCCCCATCGGTGCCCCGAATGATGCTTTTGCCAGATTCTTTGTCGGGCAAAGCTATCTTGCACCGGTGTCGACAGCACAGGTTCCTATTTACAACGTTACCTTCGAACCCGGCTGCCGCAACAACTGGCACATTCATCATGCCAAAAGCAGCGGCGGTCAGATGCTCATCTGTGTCGGCGGACGGGGATATTATCAGGAATGGGGCAAAGAAGCTGTTCCGATGACACCGGGAACTGTTGTCAATATTCCGCCTGAAGTCAAGCATTGGCACGGTGCGGCTCCGGATTCATGGTTCTCTCATCTGGCGATCGAAGTGCCGGGAGAGGAATCAAGCAATGAATGGCTCGAAGCGGTTGACGAAGCGGTATATCTGAATCTCAAATAACCATTGGATGATTTCCAAAGGCCCGGAAACAAGCCGGCGGAAATCGCTGCTTCAGAAGGA
>Ga0310695_10009015_pt1 | contig 15200 bp, 12 predicted proteins | sample RumenRJG_04DNA_FD_203882 | JGI IMG/M metagenome (GOLD analysis project Ga0310695, IMG submission 203882) | Bovine rumen microbial communities from Lethbridge, Alberta, Canada - RJG_04 (v2) (version 2) | ecosystem: Host-associated > Mammals > Digestive system > Stomach > Rumen | place: Canada...
CTGGCCGCCTATTCTACACGGTGGAAATGAAATACGCGATTCCCGACGAAGCGCAAACAAGGCGCGACGAAGGAATAAAACTGGACTACAAGATTGTCGAAAGCGAAGGCGGCGAACAAGTCAACAAGATTCCCGACGACCTTTCCGTAGTGGAATTGGAAAGCTCAAAGCTTTACAAGGCTACGATAAAAGTCTCGTCGGCAAGGAACCGCGACTACTTGGCCTTGCGCTGCCCGATTCCTTCCGGCGCTGAAATTCTTGACTCAACCTTTGTCACAAGCGGCGCCGCGGCGGAAATCAAGACCAGCGGAGATTGGAGGCATTGGATTTCGAACAAGAACGTTCGCGACAACGAAATTCAATTCTTCTGGGACAGCTTTAAGACCGGCGAATGCGAAATCACCTTTACCTTTAGGGCCAGCCGCCGCGGAATTTACCCGACCCCGCCGGCGCAGGCGGAATGCATGTACGAGCCGGAAGTCTTTGGACGCTCGGACGGATACTTGTTCGTCATTAAATGAAAAAAATCATCGCGGCGCTTGCAGCCCTTGCGGCGCTCTTTTTGCTTTTCGCGCTCTCCCCTTATCCCGAGTTCAAGGAATTCAGGAATAAGGAAAGGAGCGTCCGCTTTTACGACAGGAACGGCATTCTCTTGCAGGCGACGGCGGTGGACAACGGCCTTAGGCGGGAATGGACTGACTTAAAAAAAATCCCGAAAAAAGTCAAAAAGGCCTTCCTTAAGGCGGAAGACCGCCGCTTTTACTTTCACCCGGGAATCGATCCGATTTCCGCAGCCGCCGCCGCGATCCAAAACGCAAGCGCAAAGAGAACTGTCCGAGGCGCGTCTACAATCACGATGCAATTAGTAAAGATGGCCTCTCCCGGCGGCCAGCGCTCTATGAAAAAAAAAATCGGCGAGGCGTTGAACGCGCTAAGAATCGAGGCGCGGCTTTCCAAAAATAAAATTTTGGAGCTTTACCTAAACTCAGTTCCCTTTGGCCAAAACTGCGAGGGCGTCACCTCCGCCGCCAGGACTTTTTTTGGAAAAGAGCTGGCCGACTTGACCGACGACGAGATCGCCTGCCTTGCGGTGATTCCAAGGCGGCCCGGCGGCTACAACCCGATCCACAACCCGGAGGCCTGCGCTTCTCGGGCGGCGGAAGTTTTTGGCCGCGACTACAATTCCTTGTTAAAAACCGCTAAGGACGCCGGCGCTTTTTCCTACCCATTTGAAATGCCCCACTACATCGAGCGCGTTAAAAGGCAAATCAAGGCAGGCAAAAAAAAGGCGCCCTTTGAAGTCCGCCTTAGCGCCAGCCTTGAAGTCCAAAAAACGGCCGAACGCTACATAAAGGAAGCGGCAAAGCTCGCGCGAGGCTCCAGAATAGCGAATTCCGCCCTGCTTTTGATCGACAACAAGGACAACTCAGTCTTGGCGTGGATCGGAAACGGCGACTGGTTTGACTATTCGCACAGCGGGCAAATCGACGGCGTCCTTTCAAGAATCCAGCCTGGAAGCTCGATGAAGCCCTTTTTGTACGGCCTCGCGCTGGACACAAAAGCCCAAGAAGGCCGGCCCTTTTTTACGCCCGCGACGGTTTTGCCAGACGTTCCGCAAGAATTTGGCGGACAAAAGATCTACATCCCAGAGAATTTCAACAACCGCTTTAACGGGCCCGTCCGCTTTAGGATCGCTCTCGCCTCCTCGCTGAACGTTCCGGCGGTTTACATATTGAACAAGCTTGGCGTTGACTCATACCTTTCAAAGCTGGAGGAGCTGGGCTTTGAAAGCCTTAAGAGCGGAGGACGGAGAGCGGACTTGGGACTCGCGCTTGGAGCGGGCGAAGTAAGCCTTTACGAATTAGTCAACGCCTTTAGCGTTTGGACGCGGGACGGAAAGGACGCAAAGGGAAAGCAAATTTATTCCAAGGACGCCGCCCGCCTTATTTGCTCGATTCTTTCGGACAAGGACGCGCGGGCCTTGGGCTTTGGCTACAACCAAGTTTTTCAAACCGACTATCCTTCAATCTTTAAGACGGGAACTTCCAATCAATACCAAAACATCACGGCGCTCGGCTCCACAAAAAAATACACGGTCGGCGTTTGGATGGGAAATTTTTCCGGCCAAACAGTAATGGGAAAAACCGGAAGCTCCCTGCCCGCTTGGGTCGCAAAAAACACGCTGGACTTTTTGGAACTGAAGAATCCAAAGCATGAGCCTTTTCCCGCTCCAGAAAATTGGGTCAAGGAAAAAATCTGCCCGCTTTCCGGAATGCTCGCGGGAAAAGACTGCAAAAATTTTGTCTTTGAGTACGTAAAAAAAGACGAGCCCCTGGAAACTTGCGACTGGCACAAGAACGAAGGCGGAGAGCGGGTCACAGTCTACCCGCCCGAATACCAGCGCTGGCTATTGAGCGAAAACATCGAGGCGCAAGTTGACCACACCTCGGTTCCGCTCACAATAACAAGCCCAAAAAACAACTCGGTCTTTTACACAAGGACGGCAAGCGCATTGACCCAGCTGGAGGCGATCAGCGTCGAGGCGATCGGCGGAACGGAAGACAGCGCGCAAGTCTATTACGACGGAGTTTTGCTTTTTGAAACGCAAAGGCCCTTTGTCTTTAAGCTTCCGACAGAAAAAGGAAAAAGAAGCTGCAAAGTCGTCTGCGGCGGCCAGTCAGCGCAAGTCGAGTTTGAAGTAAAATAGTTGATTGCAAATGAGCGAAAAGCGCGCTATAATGTTGGAATGAAAACAACAGCGTTAATTATGGCGGGCGGACGCGGAGAGCGTTTTTGGCCCAAAAGCCGACAGAGCCTTCCAAAACAGTTTTTAAGCCTTACAAACGACAGCCGAACGATGATCCAGCTTACGGTTGACCGAATAAAGCCCTTGGTCGCGATTCAAGACGTTTACATCGCGACAAACCAAAAATACAAGGCGCTCGTAAAAGAGCAGCTTCCCGGAATCCCCGAAGAAAACATTCTTTGCGAGCCGATCGGCCGCAACACAGCTCCCTGCATCGGACTAGGAGCCGCCCACATTCAAAAGAAAAACGGCGACGCCTTGATGATGGTCTTGGCCAGCGACAGCCTCATCAAAAACGACGGGCTTTTCGTGGAGACCTTGCGAAACGCCCTCGCGGTGGCCGAAAAAGGCGCAAACCTTTGCACGCTCGGAATCACGCCCAACTATCCCGAAACAGGCTACGGCTACATAAAGTTCGACTCGCAAAAAAAAGACGGCGAGGCCTTTGAGGTGGAGCGCTTTGTGGAAAAGCCAGACATCGAAAAAGCCAAGGAATACCTTGCCGACGGCTCATACCTTTGGAACAGCGGAATGTTCATTTGGAAAGTTTCTACGATTCTTTCCAACATAAAAAGTTTCATGCCGCAAATGGCCGACGGACTTGAAAAAATCCAGGCTTCAATCGGAACGGCGGACTACCAAAAAACTTTGGAAGAAGTTTTTCCGACGCTTGAGTCGCAGTCAATCGATTACGGCGTCATGGAAAAAGCCAAGAACGTTTGGGTTTTGCCCGGCGACTTTGGCTGGGACGACGTTGGCTCTTGGCTTGCGGTCGGAAGAATCAAAGAAAGCGACGACACCAATTCCACTATAGAAGGAAAAGTCGTAACCGTAAATTGTTCAGGCAATGTCATACTGGGCGGAAAAAAATTGATCGCCGCGGTCGGCCTAAAGGACACGGTTGTGGTAGACGCTGACGACGCGCTTTTGCTTTGCGCCAAAGACGCTTGCGGCGACATAAAGAAAGTTTTGGCCGCCCTGCGCGAAAAGGGCATGGAAGAATACCTGTAATGAAAATCGCGGTTGACGTCCGCATGAGCGGAAAAAGCGGAATCGGAGCCTTTATCGACAGCATGCTTCCCACGCTCAAGGCGGGCGCGGAAGTCGTTGAAATAAAGCCGGACATAAAGCCCTTTTCGCTTAAGGAAATGTTTTTCTTTCCCAAGGACGAGCTAAAAAAAATCAACGAATGCGACGCTTTCTTTTCGCCCTACTGCAACGTTCCAGGCCGCCTTTTTAGCCGCGGAATCAAGGTTCCGATTTTCACGACGATTCACGACGTGATATTTTTGGACCTTCCGCTTGCTGGAAAGCTTGGAACGCTTTTGCGCAAAATCATTTACCAAAGGGCAATAAACAAGTCGCGCGAACTCTTTACCGTAAGCGAATTTTCAAAGGGCAGAATCCTTGCGCGCCTAAAATGCAAAAAGCCTATAACCGTAGTTTACTCAGGCGTTCCCCTTTACAACGAGGCCCCGCTTGAAAAAGTTCAAAAGACCGATACGATTATCTTTGTCGGAAACATCAAGGCGCACAAGGGAATCAAGACCTTGATTCCAGCCTTCCTAAAGGCGCGCGAAATTTTGGTCCAACAAAACGGCTCGCAAGCCCAAAACGCGCCGCGCCTGCTTCCCCGACTGCTAATTGTCGGCTCAAAAGAAAACTTCCGCACAAGCGACACGGAATTGGACGCGATAATGCAAGACGCCGAAAAAAACGGAATCGAGTTCACGGGCTTTTTGCCTGACGAAAAGCTAAAAAACTTGATAGCGCAGGCGCGACTTTTGGTCCAGCCTTCCCTTTACGAAGGCTTTGGCGTTCCTCCCTTGCAGGCGCTTTATTCAGGAACCCGCGCGGTAATTTCCGACATTCCGGTATTCAAGGAAATCCACGGCCGCCTTCCCGTGACATTTTTTAAGGCCGGCAACGCGGACGACTTGGCGCGAAAAATCGTTCAAGAATACCAAAAAACGGAGCCGTTAGAACCCGTGGAGCGCGTTTACTCCTACCGTTTCAGCGCGCAGGCGGTATTGAAAAGAATCGCCGAATCGATTAAAATATAAGAATGATTATCACAAAAACGCCTTTCCGCATGAGTTTCTTTGGCGGCGGAACGGACATGAAAGAATTCTTCAACGAATACGGCGGAGCGGTTCTTTCAACAACTTTCGACAAATACTGCTATGTGACGGTGCGCCATTTGCCCCCTTTTTTTGACTATAAAACCGAGCTTTCTTATTCCAAGATTGAACGAGTGGAAGAAATAGAAAAAATCGTCCACCCCGCCGTCCGCGAGGCGATGAAACTTTTGGACACAAAGGACATCCGCTTGACCTACGAGGCGGACCTTCCGGCCAGAAGCGGCTTGGGAACGTCTTCCTCCTTTGCAGTCGGAATGCTTAACGCCTTTTACTGCCTTAAGGGAAAGTACGCAGACAAAAGGCTTTTGGCCGACCAAGCGATCCACTTGGAGCGCGACCTTTGCCAAGAAGCGGGCGGTTGGCAAGACCAAATCGCCGCGAGTTTTGGCGGCTTTAACAAGATAACATTCAAAGACAACTCCTACGACGTGACTCCGCTTATAATTTCGCCGGAACGAAAAAAGCATTTAAACGACAACTTAATGATGTTCTTTACCGGCTTCACACGCTTTTCGTCGGACGTGCAAAAGGCCAATCAATCCACGCCCGAAACAAAGGCCGCCAAAATCGAGCGCCTTAAGGAAATGCTGCGCCTAGTTGACGACGCGCAAAAAGTTTTGGTCGACGCAAGCGCCGACCTAAACGACTTTGGCCGCCTCTTGGACCACACATGGAAGCTAAAACGACAAACAGGAAGCGCCGTGTCAACTAGCGGAATCGACGCGCTTTACGAAAAAGGAATCAAATCCGGCGCCTTGGGCGGAAAGCTTTTGGGCGCGGGAGGCGGCGGCTTTTTGGTTTTCTACGTTCCCAAAGAAAAGCAAGCCGAACTTCGCGAAGCTATGAAAGACCTTCTTTACATTCCGTTCAAATTTGAAAACGAAGGAACAAAGGTCATTTACTACAACGCGGAGGAAATCTAATGGACTACATCAAAGAACTTATCGAACGCTACCCGGCCCTTTCGGTTTGCGAAAAAGACATTCGCGCCGCGGCCGACGCCATAATCAATTCATACAAGGCAGGCGGAAAATTGATCGTCGCCGGAAACGGCGGAAGCGCCGCTGACAGCGATCACATCACCGGCGAACTTCTCAAGTCTTTCGTAAAGAAAAGAAAGCCGGAGCAAAAATTCTTGGACGCGCTTTCCGCTATCGACTCGGGCACAGGAGCGTATCTTAGCGACAAATTGCAAGGCTCCCTTCCCGCCATCGCGCTGACCAACAATTCCGCCTTGATGACGGCAAGCTTGAACGACGTTGACGGAAATGTTTTGTTCGCGCAGCAAGTCATGGGCTTTGGAAAAAAAGAGGACGTTTTCTTGGGAATCAGCACTAGCGGAAATTCCAAAGACGTGATTTACGCGCTCGCCGTCGCAAAGGCTCTTGGCGTAAAAACCGTCGCGCTTACAGGAAAGACAGGCGGAAAATGCAAGGCGCTTGCCGACATTTCGATTGTCGTTCCCGAATACGAAACGTTTAAAATCCAAGAATTTCATCTTCCCGTATACCACGCCTTGTGCTTGACGATAGAAGAATATTTTTGGAAAGATTAGCCTAAAAAAAACTTCCGTGTTTTTTTTAGGCATCACAGTTTTGCAAGCAAAACTGTCAAAATTGCGGCATCCATGCCGCAAACGATTAGACCAACGGAGAATATATGAAAGCTGTCATAATGGCCGGCGGAAAAGGAACAAGAATCGCAAGCGTGCGGAGCGACATTCCAAAGCCGATGATTCCAGTTTTAGGAAAGCCCATTTTGGAATGGCAAATCGAATGCCTCAAAAAAAACGGAATCACAGACATCTTGATAGGAATCGGCCACTTGGGCAGCTTTATCCGCGACTACTTTGGCGACGGAAAAAAATTCGGCGTTGACATTTCCTACTACGAAGAAAAGGAGCCGCTTGGAACGGCAGGCTTTTTGTTCAAAGCGCAAGGCTTGGACAAAGACTTTTTGCTCTTGTGCGGCGACACGATTTTTGACATAGACTTTAACCGCTTCATAAACTTTCATCAAGAAAAAAAGGCGCTCGCAAGCCTTATGACGCACCCAAACAACCATCCCTACGACTCCTCGCTTATCGTCACCGAGATTGAATACCCGCAAGAAGGAAGCGGCGGCATGCCCGTTGACAGCCATAAAGTCGCGGCTTGGCTTGCCAAAGAAGACGAGCGCTTGTGGTACAAAAACCGCGTCAACGCGGGAATCCAAATCATAAGCCCAGAGCTTTTGGACCTCACAAAAAAGACGCTCGTTCCCCGCCACCCCGAGAATCCTGACAAGATTGACTTGGACCGCGACGTGTTGAAGCCCGCCGTAAAAACCGGCCGCATTTACGTCTACGACACGACCGAATACATAAAGGACATGGGAACGCCCGACCGCTTGGAGCAAGTTGAGGCCGACCTTAAAAGCGGCCTTGTTCAAGGCAAAAACCTCTCCAACAAACAACGCGCTATCTTCCTTGACCGCGACGGAACGCTAAACAAAGAAGTGAACTTTTTGACAAACATCGACGACCTTGAGCTTTTGCCGGGCGCCGCCGAAGCGATAAAGAAAATAAACCAGGCGGGCTATTTGGCAATCGTAATCACAAACCAACCGGTAATCGCGCGCGGCGAAGTCACGCTCCAACAATTGAACGAAATACACGCAAAGCTCGAAACCCTTTTGGGCCGCGAGGGCGCCTACATCGACGGCCTTTATTTTTGCCCCCACCACCCCGACAAGGGCTTTGAGGGCGAGCGGCCGGAATACAAGCGCGACTGCGAATGCAGAAAGCCCAAGGCGGGCATGGTTTTGCAGGCGGCGCGCGACTTTAACATCGACCTTTCGGCATCGTACATGATTGGCGACCGCGACAAGGACGTTGAGTGCGGAGATGCCGCCGGATTGAAGCAAAGCGTCCTTTGCGAGCGAAACGGAAACCTGCTCGACGCGCTTAATAATATCTCCTTGTAACGGAGCGAACGGAAATATGGAAAAAAAATTGAAAGTGGCATTGGTTCATGATTGGCTCGTCAATTACGGCGGAGCGGAAGACGTTGTCAAAACGATTTTGGAAATTTATCCAACCGCTGACATTTACACGCTCGTTTATGACCCAAAAAAAATGAAAAAGCATTTTCCAAACAACAAGATTTACACAAGCAAGCTTCAGAAACTTCCATTTGCGACAAAACTATATACAAAACTCTTAAAGTTCATGCCGTCAGCCTTTGAAGCCTTTGACTTTACAGGCTACGACTTGGTAATTTGCTCGTCTTCGTCTTGCGCCAAGGGCGTCATCACGCCTCCGTCAACCGCGCAAGTGGCTTATGTCCACACGCCGATGCGATACGCCTGGGATCTTTTCTTTGACTACCAGAGACGGAGCGGCTCTCTTACCCGATTTTTTATGAACAAGTGGATGCCGCAAATTAGACTATGGGATTACATTAGCTCTCAAAGAATTGACGCGCTTGCCGCAAATTCAAAATACATCGCCCGCAGAATAAAAAAATTTTGGAACCGCGACGCGCAAGTAATTTACCCCCCTGTCAACGTCGAATATTTCACTCCGGCAAAAAACGAAAGACGCGAAGATTTTTACGTTTTCTTTTCGCGCCTTGTTCCTTACAAAAGGGCCGACATCGCAATAGAAGCCTGCGCTAGACTTGGCGCAAAACTTGTCGTCATCGGCGGTGGAAGCGAATCAAAAGCGCTTAAAGCGCTTGCAAAAGGCCTTTCAAACATAACTTTCACGGGAAGAATAAGCGACGAGAAAGTAAGGGACTACTTGCAAAAATGCAAGGCGCTTATTTTTTGCGCGGAAGAAGATTTTGGAATCATTCCAGTCCAAGCCCAGGCTTGCGGAACGCCAGTCATCGCATTCGGGAAAGGCGGCGCTACTGAAACTATCGTGGAAAACAAAACTGGCGTCTTCTTTGCCGAGCAAACCGCGGAATCTTGCGCCGCCGCAATCCGAGCCTTTGAAAAGTTAGAAGCGTCGGGAATGTTTGACGCAAAAAAAATCGCGGCCCACGCCAAGACCTTTAGCCGCGACCGTTTTATAAAGGAATTCAAGGCCGCCTGCGAAGAAACCTTGGCCAAAGTCTGCGGCGAGAAAAAAAGCGCCTCAAAAAAGTAACGGCCCCGGCCCAGCCAGCCGACCGCTAGTCCAAAACTTCTTTTATGACCTCAAACAAGCGGCTCGCGGAGTTTTGCGCCGTAAGCTCTTTTAGCAAAGCGGCGGGCGTCGCGACAGGCTCCTCCAGCAATTTGCCTATGTCGACATTCGGATTGTCGGGGTCGATGTAATTCGCGCAATCCTTGTAAATTTCAGGAAGCGACGTCCTGTTTGAAACAACGATCCGCGCGCCGCAGCTCAAGGCCTCAAGCGGCGGAAGTCCAAAGCCCTCAAAGTAAGTCGGAAATACAAAGGCCTTGCACTTGGAAAGCAGCGCCTTAACCTCGGCGTCTGAAAGATAGCCGGTCATAAGAACATTTGGCAAGGCCTTCATCGCCTCCAGCTCCGGCGGAACCACAGACGGAAGCGGCTTCCCAGACACAGCGAAAAAGGCGTTTGGAAAAAGCCGCGCGTTCTCGGCGATCCATTTTAAGTTTTTTCGGGTGGAAAGGCTTCCAAGCGTAAAGTAAAATTCCTTTTCTTTTAATTGCGGAAGACGATCAAAAATCGAAGAATCCGGCGCGATGTCCTTGTAAGAGCCAAGACCGTCGTATATTACTTCGATTTTTTTGGGGTCGGCCTTGTAAACGTCGACAATCGTTTTTTTTGTGTATTCGCTTACAGCGATAATTTTCTTTGCCTTTTTTGCGATGCGGCGGTACATAACCTTGCTGTAAAGAAGAATCAGCTTGTCGCGGCGGCTCTTAAAGTCGGAAGGATAAAGCTTTGCGTAAATGTCGTGCAAAAACTCTATTCCAGGACAAAAGTACGGACAAGTGTTTGAAAAATCAAGGCTTACGCGGCGATTGAAAAAAACGTATTTTTGAAAATGGATTTGCGTCCACTTTGGGAAAAAAGACGCCGCGACAGGCAGCGTTACGCATTTAATGTTTTTGTATTGAGGAACGTTTTGGGCGTTGGCGGGCAGAACCAGCTCAACGCGGCTAGATCCTAGGCCGGCGCCGGCGTCCGTCTCTTCCGACAAAAGCGTATCCAATTCCAGCAAAGTGTCGGTGGCCACGCGCTCGATGCCCGTAAGATTTTTGCAAAAAAATTCACCGTTAATTGCAAGGATCTTTTGTTTTGCGCCTTTACTCACGCTCCGCCCCCAAATCAGTCGCCCAGCCATGCCGAAGCGTCAAAGTTAAAGTACTTGGCGCTTGGATCAAAAAGCGGATGCTTCTTGTCCTTTTCGGACAATATGGGTTCGACGCTTTGACCGGCGACTTGCGCGGCGCCAAACCAATCGACATTTATCGTTGGATCGTTCCACATAAGGCCGCCATCGTCTTCGGGATAATAAAAATCCGAACACTTGTAAGATGAAACAGCCTCATCGCTCAAAACAAAAAAACCGTGCGCAAAGCCTTTGGGAATGTATAATTGGTTTTGCTTTTCAGAATCCAAGACAAGCCCTTGCCACTTTCCAAAAGTAGGACTGTTTTCCCTAAGGTCAACGGCAACGTCAAAAACTTTGCCCTTAAGAACGCGAATTATTTTTCCTTGGGGATGGCGCTTTTGAAAATGCAAGCCGCGCAGGACGCCCTTTGCCGAGGAAGATTGGTTGTCTTGAACAAAACGCTCCTCTATCCCAGCCGCGGCAAAATCCTTTTGGCTGTAGGATTCAAAAAAAAAGCCGCGGCCGTCTCCGTAAACTTTCGGAATGATTTCAAAAAGGCCCTTTATGCCGATCTCTTTAAATTCAAATCCCATCTAAAACCCTTAGCTTTCTTGCGCCAAAAATCTAAGGTATTCGCCGTAAGACGTTTTGTAGCTTTCGGCCATTTTTAGCAAGTCCTCGCGTCCAATCCACTTGTTAAGATAGGCGATCTCTTCCAAACAGCTTACGTAAAGGCCGCTTCTCTTTTGAATCGTGGCGATAAAGTTACCAGCGTCCAAAAGGCCGTCGTAAGTGCCGGTGTCAAGCCAAGTGAGGCCGCGGCCCAACAACTCGACGCTAAGCTTTCCTTTTTCCAAGTAGGCGTTGTTTACGCTGGTGATTTCGATTTCGCCGCGGGCGGAAGGCTTTACGTCCTTGGCTATTTGAACGACGGAATTGTCGTAAAAGTATAGGCCTGGAACGGCGTAGTTAGACTTAGGCTTTTCAGGCTTTTCTTCGATTCCCAAAACCTTTCCATTTTTGTCAAATTCAACGACTCCGTAGGCAGTGGGGTTCTTGATGTAATAGCCAAAGATTACCGCTCCGCCCTCATTGTCTATTCTTTGCTTGGAATTCTTTAGCGATTCGCTAAAGGCCTGGCCATAAAAGATATTGTCGCCAAGGACAAGTGCCACGGAGTCTCCCCCAATAAATTTCTCTCCGACGATAAAGGCGTCGGCCAAGCCGCGCGGACTTTCCTGCACGGCGTACTCAAAGCGCATTCCCAGCCAAGAGCCGTCGCCAAAAAGCTCCTTAAAAACGCTAATGTCGCGCGGGGTGGAAATTATCAAAACCTCGCGAATTCCAGCCAACATAAGAACACTGACCGGGTAATAAATCATCGGCTTGTCGTAAAGGGGCAAAATTTGCTTTGACACGGCTTTCGTTATAGGGTAAAGGCGGGTTCCGGAACCGCCGGCAAGAACTATTCCTTTCATATTATGCAATAGTAGCGCGCTTTGCGCTTATTTTCAATAGTTGAATAAATGCGCGGAATTCACTATAATATATAGTAATTTTTTGCAAGCAACGGAGCGTCCGATGACATTTCTTTACATAGATCCCGGCACGGGAAGCATGCTTTTTTCCATCGTGATTGGAGCGGCGGCGACGCTTTTCTTTTTGGCAAAGGCGGCTTGGCTCAAATTCAAGCTTTTTTTCCGCGCCAAGAAAAACGGCGTTTCCGTCGCGGCCGACTCAAACTACAAAAAATACGTGGTTTACAACGAAGGCCTCCAGTATTGGAACGTCTTCAAGCCAATATGCGAAGAATTCGAACGGCGGCAAATTCCGCTTGTCTACTACACCTCGGCGCAAAAGGACCCCTGCTTTGACGCTGGCTATAAATTCGTCCAACCGGAATTCATCGGCGAAGGAAACATGGCCTTTGTAAAGCTGAACATGATCAGCGCGGGAATCGTTCTTATGACAACGCCCGGCCTTCAAGTCTACCAGCTAAAGCGCAGCAAGAACGCCGGCCACTACGCGCACATCCTTCACGCGCCCAGCGACGCGACTATGTACAGGCTTTTTGGAATCGACTACTTTGACTCGGTCTTGCTTTCGGGCGAATACCAAAAGGCCGACTTGCGCTATTTGGAAAAGCAGCGCGGAATAAAGGAAAAGGAATTGGCCGTGGTCGGCTGCCCCTACCTTGACACGCTAAAAGAAAAGATGGCATCGATTCCGCCGGAAGAAAAACATTCGTTCACCGTCCTTGTCTCGCCCAGCTGGGGAAAGAGCGCCATTCTTTCGCGCTACGGCGAGCGGCTTTTGGACCCGCTTGTCGCGACCGGCTGGAACATAATCGTCCGCCCCCACCCCCAGTCAAAGAAGTCTGAAAAAGAAGTCCTTGACCGCTTGGAAAAGAGGTACGCGGACGCGAAGAATCTTGTTTGGAACTACGAGCGCGACAACATTTTCGCGATGAAAAAATCGGACATAATGATTTCGGACTTTTCGGGAATCATATACGACTACACTTTCCTTTTCGACAAGCCGGTAATGTACGTCAACTCGGACTTGGACCTTATGCCCTACGACGCGTGGGACTTGCCGGAAAACGGAAAGAAGATTTGGCAGTTCGAGACGCTTAGAAAAATCGGCGTAGAGCTAAAGGAAGAACAGTTCGCCAACATCAAGGACGTGATCCAGTCCGCGAGCGACAGCGAAGAGCTGGCAAAACTGCGCGCCAAGGCCAAGGCCGAGGCTTGGATGAACGAAGGCGCGGCTGGAAAAGCCGTCGCGGATTTTATGCTTTCAAAGGTTCAGTAAAACAAAAAAACATAAACGATAGGAGAAAGAAAGAATGCAAGCCCTTATGTTGGCCGCCGGAATGGGAAAGCGGCTCGGAAGATACACAAAGAACGCCACAAAGTGCATGGTTCCCGTAAACGGAAAAACCCTGATTGAATACGCGATTGAGGCGCTGGTCAAAAACGGCATAAAGAAAATGGTCATCGTCGTGGGATACAAGGCCGACGTTTTGATTGACTTCATTCACTCCAAATTCAACAAAAAGAATTTGAACGGAATGGAAATCCAGTTCATCGAAAACAAAGTCTACGACAGGACAAACAACATTTACTCGCTTTACATGGCGCGCGAAGAACTTTGCAAGGACGACACGATTCTTTTGGAAAGCGACTTGATTTTCAAGCCGGAAATAATCACGTCGCTCATAAAGTCAAAGGACCCCAACCTTGCCGTCCTTTCGCGCTTTGAAAGCTGGATGGACGGAACCTGCGCGCTTCTTGACGAAAAGAACAACATCACCGAAATTTTGGACAAGGCGCGCTTCAACTGGTTTGAGACAAAGGACTACTACAAGACGGTCAACATTTACAAATTCTCAAAAGAATTTTCCAAGAACTACTACATACCCTTTTTGGAAGCCTATCAAAAGGCTTTCGGCAAGAACGAATACTACGAGCAGGCGCTCAAAGTGCTTTCCTTCCTTTCATCTTCATCGCTGAAAGGCCTTCCGGTTTCTGGCGACGACTGGTATGAAATCGACGACCCCGCCGACCTTGCCATCGCCACCACAAGATTCGCAAAGGGAAAGGACAAGCTTCATCTTTTGCAAAAAACTTACGGCGGCTACTGGCGCTACCCCGGCCTAAAGGACTTTTGCTACTTGGTCAACCCCTACTTTCCGCCGCAAAAAATGATAGACGAAATTCAGGCCAGCTTTAAAGTCCTTTTGACCCAGTACCCAAGCGGCGCCAACCAGATGAGCCTTTTGGCCGGAAAAATTTTCAACATAATCCCGGAACACATCGCGGTCGGAAACGGCGCGGCGGAATTGATTTCCTCGCTCGGAAAAAAAGTCAGCGACAAGGTCGCCGTGGTCTACCCGACGTTCAACGAATACCCGGAGCGCTTCACCAACTGCCAAATTGTTCCGATTGACACAAGCAAAAACAATTTCTCCTACACCGCCGCCGACATTCTTTCAACGATAAAAAAGCAAGGCGCGGACTGGCTTTTGCTGATAAACCCCGACAACCCCAGCGGCAATTTCCTGCCCAAAAAGGAAGTCTTGCCGCTTCTCAAAGAGCTTAAGAAAATCGGAACAAAAGTCATATTCGACGAATCATTCATAGACTTTGCCGAATCCGAAGAGCGCTACACGCTGCTTGACGAAAACGTTCTTTCCGAATTTGACAACTTGATTGTCGTAAAGTCAATCAGCAAAAGCTTCGGCGTGCCGGGCTTCCGCCTTGGAGTGCTGGCTACGGCAAACGCTGACTTCATAACTTCAATCAAAAAGACGAACGCGATTTGGAACATCAATTCCTTCGCCGAATACTACCTTCAGATTTACGAGAAGTACTCAAAGACATATTCGTCCGCCTGCGACAGCATAGCGGAAGAAAGGGAGCGCTTCTCAAAGGCGCTCAAGGCCGCCAAGCTGGGAATCAGCGTTTACCCCAGCCAGGCCAACTACTTGCTTTGCAAGCTTGACAAAAAGATTTCGGCCGAAAAGCTCGCTGAAACGCTCTTGGTGAAATACAAGATTTTCATAAAGGACTTGTCGTCAAAGCGGGGCTTTGAAAGCGGCCAGTTCATCCGCCTTGCAGTCCGCGACCAACACGACAACGACCTTTTGCTTTGCGCGCTGAAGGAAATTCTTAAAGGCTGAATTTTATGGCCGAATTCTTGTACGCGCTGATTATATATCCTCTTACGATAGCGATAGAAACTTCCTATCAGCTTGCCTACGAAATTTCGGGCAACGCGGGAATCGCGGTCATCGCGGTAAGCCTTGCCGTTTCCTTCTTGTGCCTGCCCCTCTACATTGTCGCGGAAGCCTGGCAACAAATCGAGCGCGACAAGCAAAAAGAAATGAGTTCGGGAATAGACCGAATTAAAAAAGCCTTTAAAGGCGACGAGCAATACATGATTTTGACAACCTTCTAC
>Ga0310695_10009016_pt1 | contig 15200 bp, 12 predicted proteins | sample RumenRJG_04DNA_FD_203882 | JGI IMG/M metagenome (GOLD analysis project Ga0310695, IMG submission 203882) | Bovine rumen microbial communities from Lethbridge, Alberta, Canada - RJG_04 (v2) (version 2) | ecosystem: Host-associated > Mammals > Digestive system > Stomach > Rumen | place: Canada...
ACTCGGGTCGCCCCTCATGCCGCCTGTCTTCCTAACTGACTGTCGATTTCTTGTCAGTGCGAACTCCTTTCATTTCGCAAGTTGCTATCGCGCTTTACTTGGCGCACCATTCCTATAGTTCTTTGCGACAGCTTTCACACTATCGATTACTGTACCAAGGCCATTATTGTTGACAGCAGCGATTAATCTACCTGCCATTCCCTTCTTAACATCAAATGAAGAAAAACATGTCAGCTCAAATTTCAATGCGGACGAGGTTCCCCAATGTCCCAGAAAGATTCTATTCATCAATGACAATCGTGATGCCTCAACCTTTTTTTTAAAACACTGCGAAATAAAATTGGCCCGCTTGATGTGTAATTTTAATAAGATATTCAATTGCTCTTCTGTAACCTTTATACTAGTCCATTTGAGTTTCAACCTCTTAATGCCACCAATTGAAAATTTAAAACTTAACTTGGACAAACATATATCCAACAGTGGAATACGTGTCCAAAAGGGTGTAACAAAAGTACTATGTTCAACGTGCTCACAATAAAAGCACCCCCCATTGCCATCAACTACGATAGCACCTTCAAACGCAAACGACTCTCTGTATGGCAACATCGCGCACAAGTCATCATAATCTGCAACATGTAGATGAACCACCCTTGATGGAAAAAACACGAGAAAAGGAGTGTTAAACATATGTTTTTTACTATTCATTTGAAATCCCAATTGTAAATAGGCGTAAAAGGAGTTAAATCACTATTAAGGAATTCGGTTTCTTCAGTAACTTCCTGTAATGATCCATTAAAAACATCATTTATAAACGTATGAACATTCTCATCTATACATTTATCTATCCAAGAATAGGCGGTAAAAGACACTCTATCAACTATATAGACATGAACCATTTTCGAACCCATGCTATATTTATACCAGTATCTCTGGTAAACAGAAAAATGAACAGTTGCATTTTTAACTGTAGAAAATACGGAACGCGAATGCCCTGCCGCAAGATGAACCTGATGTGCACTTAAGTTTAATGACGGGATAGGTTCAAAAACTGTAAAATTCCATGGCTGGTTTGCTATCGGCTCAAGCCATTTGTATTTTTTTATGAACTCGCCGGGGACAGTCCCCGCGCCGTGGCGAAGAGAGGACTTCGGACATCGGACGCCGGACTTCCGGACGCGGCTATGCGCGCCGAAGGACATTGTGATGAGTGAGGGAGTGGAAGAGTTGGGAATGGGGGAGTTGGAAACATTCTCCCAAGGAATCAGACTGTTCTCGCCGTTGTACTGAACTTGCCAAGTGCCAGTGGCGGTCTGGATCAGGGCCTGGTTGCCGTCGTCGTCGAACTGGGGAACGAATTCCTCGCGCAGAGACGCAGAGTCGCAGAGGTTGGAAATGAGGGTGTACTGGTTGAGGCTGTTGGCCGTGTATGTGCGGTTGATGCCGAGGTCAGTCGAGGTGATGCGGTTGCCGATGTTGTCGTACTGGTAGGCGTATTCGGTGGTGGCCGGCACGGCGGCCGTCCCTCCCAGCGGCGCGACGGTGGCGGCGCGCCCTGCCGAGTTTCGCATCGCTGGAATGCGTGCGCCAGGGAGGCTTCTATGGAATTGCTGTTTCACTGGGGAACATTGTAGCAAATTCACCTGGGGAACGCCAGCGTGGAGCCGTCCGCCGGCGCCACGTGGAGCGCGTCGGAGAACGCGCCGCCGTCGCCCATGAACGGGCCTGCGAGAAAGTATGCTGGCGTGCCGCTAGTCCTTGAGCGTGTCGCAGAAGTCCATCAGCCACGTCCAGTCGTGCGCGGAATAGCCGTGGCCCTCGGTGCGGCGCACGAAGGCGAGGTCTTCGCCCATGCAGGCGGTGGAGTAGTCGGCCGGATACGGCACGTCGGGAAGGCCCTTCTTGCCAAGGAACGTCCATGCGGGCGACGCGGCCCGGCACGCCAGGTACTCGCCCTCCGGGTCGAACCACTGAACGTCGTACCCCTGCACGAACAGCTTGCGCGGCGCGATCGAGGCGAGGAGCAAGTGCTGGTCGAACGTCAGCAGCGTGGCGGGATCCTTCTCGTACTTCTTGTACGCAGGGCAGTACCAGTGGCGGAAGCTGCGCATCTCGGTGGCAACGTTCTCGCCCCAGTCGCGCTTGGCGAGCGGACACCCCCCGCCGCCCGTCTGGTTGGGCACGCACGCCGCGAAGCGCTCGTCGCGCGCGGCCGCGAGCAGGGCGGTCTTTCCAAGGCGGGAATAGCCTGCCGCAATGGCCTTCTTCGCGTCGAGCTCCGGAATCTTGAGAGCGAGGTCGAGTCCGCGCGAAAGCGCCCACGCCCAGGCGCCGATGGAGGTGGTGTTGTCGTCGCGCGCAGGGTCGCGCTTCGGCCAGAGGTCGAACACGCCCGACCAGGGGGAGGGATTTCCGCCCGGGTTCACGTCGGGCGAGACCTGCGCGTAGCACGCCGTGACGAGCGCGTACCCGCGCGCAAGGATCATGTGCGCCGGAAACACGAACTCCACGCTGTTCATGTCCTCGTACCTTCCGCGCAGCTCCTCCACGCACTTGTGCGCGGGGCGCAGCGCGATCCACATGTCGGGCGTGACCACCTGCTTGTCGCGGATGAGCTCGTAGTTGCCGCCGTAGTTGAGGAAGATAATTGGCAGGGCCGGTTTCTTGGCCCAGCGCGGCAGCAGCACCAGCCAGTCGATCGCAGGGCCGCTCTTGTCGGCCTTGAACCACATGCGGTACTGGCGGCGTATTCCGAAGCCGGCGAGCGTAACGCCCTCCTCCACCTTCTCGATCACAACCGTCTCTGGCGCGGGCGGCTCCTGGCCGAACATCTCCTTCGCGAAGATTCCGAGTATCTCGCGCCGCCTGCGCGCCCAGTCCGCAGGCGTGGACACCTTCGTGCCGTCCGCGAACGTGAGCGGATCCTCAAGCGTGTACGGCGCGATCTTCGACTTGTCGTAGTTAGGCTTCCAGTAGTCTGGACGCGCCGCGAACAATCCCGCCGCGGCAGCCGCGACGACAGATGCAAAAAGAATCTTCTTCATCCTACAGCTCCTTCCATTTTTCATTCGTTCATTCGCCAACCACGACCGCCTGATCCACTCTTCTGAAGAGACCTTCGAAGCCCGGCTTCTCCTTGCCGCCGTTGATCATAAGGGCAAATCCCTTCGCGCCACCGGGCAGCGGCTGCGACACGATGTAGCGCAGGAACGCGCCGTCAGTCGAGTAGCTGTTGCCAAAGCCTGCCACGGCAACTCCGTTCGGACGCGAGAGCAGCAGCATGCGCACGTTCTCCACCTTTCCCTCGCCGTAGGGCACCGGATGGACCACCTTCGTGGTCATCCTTCCGCCCTCCACCTCCACGCGTATCGCCCTCACGCGGCTCGGCGACACTCCCAGCGACTTCGCGGTCGACTTCACGTACACCTCCGGGCTCGCGCTCACCACGTAGTTCTCCACGCCCGCCTTCTCCAGCGCGCGCCAGATCGCCATCGACGACGCGAAGTACCACTTCCTGTACACGCTCTCCACCTTCGCCTCGCAGAAGCGCACAATCGCGCTCTCCTCAACGCCCTCGTACACCTGGGCGTTGTATGGCCAGGCGAGCCAGCGGCCGATCGCGTTCATGCGCGGATAGTCCACGTCGCGGTACTGCAGCCAGCCCTTCTCGCCGGAATAAACCGGCGAGAGGCCGGCCTTGATCGTCTCCTCCATGAGGCCGGCGAACTTCTGCCTGCCGTCCTCCTCAAGGCCCTCGGTGATGTCGCCCTTCAGGATCGTGCCGTCGAAGTCCCAGAACGCCATCGGCTTGGCATCGGGCTTCACGGCCTTGATCTTCGCCACGTTCGCGAGCACCTCGGCCACAACGCCGTCCACATGCGCCTCCGGCCCGGCCGCCGCGAACGCGGCAGCCGCAGCAATCCCCATCATAAACAAAAATCCTATTCTTCCCATGAACCGCCTCCGTTCTGATTGCCCAATGCCTGGCACCTGCAAGGCGCGTCGCCGCTGCAGCGAGCGCTCGTCAGCAGCTGGCGAGCAGCTCGAGGATGGCGGCGGGGGCCTCTGCGGGAGGAACGATCTTCATCGCCTCCTTCGGGTCCTTGCGCGCCTTGATTTCCACGCCGCCCTTGGCGAGCCCCTTTGCGCCAACGACCACGCGCACGGTGAAGCCGATGAGGTCGGCGTCCTTGAACTTCACGCCGGGACGCTCCTCGCGGTCGTCCACGATCACGTCCACGCCCTTCTCCTCAAGCTGCGCCTCGAGTTCCGCGGCCACATTCGCGACGGACTCGTCCGCCGGGTCAAGAAGATCGATCACCACCTGGTACGGAGCGACTGCCGAAGGCCAGATGATGCCGTCCTTGTCGTGGCTCTGCTCGATGACGGCCTGCAAGGTGCGGCTTATGCCGATTCCGTAGCAGCCCATCACCATCGTCTTCTCCTTGAGGTCGTCGGTCTTGAAGACTGCGTTGAAGGCGTCGGCGTACTTCGTGCCGAGCTTGAACACGTGGCCCACCTCGATGCCGCGGCGGATGGCCATCGTCTTGCCGCAGTGAGGGCAGATGTCGCCAGTCTGCGCGACCACGAGGTCGGCGAAGTCGGCATCGGCAAGGCGCGTGTCGCGCGCGAGGTCGACGTTCTTGAGGTGGTAGTCGTCGCGGTTGGCGCCCGTGATGCAGCCGCGCGCCCCTGCGAGGGACTGGTCGGCCACGATGCGCATCGCTGTGCATGCGGGCCTCACGGGGCCCACGCTGCCGGCGTTTGCGCCAGTGGCCTGTAGAACGGTCTCGTAGTCGGCGAGCTCGAGCTTCCTCACGCCGAGGAAGTGGCGCAGCTTCACGTCGTTCACGTCGCGGTCGCCCGGCACGCACACCATCACAGGCGTGCCGTCGGCCGAGTACACGAGCGACTTCACGAACGCGCTTCCCGGCACGCCCATGAATGCGGAGACCTGGTCGATCGTCTTGGCGCCAGGGGTGTGCACCTCCTCGAAGTCAGGGCATGGGGCGTCGTCGCGCTTGGACACGCTGCGCTCCGCCTTCTCGAGATTGGCCGCATAGCCGCAGCCGTCGCAGAACGCGATGCCGTCCTCGCCGGAGTCGGCGAGCACGTGGAACTCGTGGGAGAACTTGCCGCCGATGTCGCCTGTATCGGCCTCCACGGGGTATGCCTTGAGGCCGCAGCGCGCGAAGATGCGCTTGTAGGCGTTGAACATCGCCATGTAGCTAGCGTCGGCCGCGTCGAGCGAGACGTCGAAGGAATACGCGTCCTTCATCAGGAACTCCTTCGAGCGCATGAGGCCGAAGCGCGGGCGTATCTCGTCGCGGAACTTCCACTGGATCTGGTAGAGAGTGGCGGGCAGCTGGCGGTAGGAGCTCACGATGTTCTTCGCGAGGTCGGTCACCACCTCCTCGGCCGTGGGGCTGAGGGCGTATTCGTGAGCGCCGCGGTCCTTGAGGTGGAAGAGCCCGGGGCCCATCGTCTCCCAGCGCCCGCTCGTCTTCCACAGCTCGGCGGGCTGCAGGATCGGCATCACAATCTCCTGCGCGCCGGCGCGATCCATCTCCTCGCGCACGATTGCCGCGACCTTGTTGAGGGTGCGCATGCCGAGAGGCAGGTAGGTGTAGAGCCCGCCGGAAATCTTCTTCACAAGCGAGGCGCGCACAAGAAGCTTGTGCGAGTCGATCTCCGCGTCGCCAGGATCCTCGCGGAGAGTCTGTATCATCAGCTTAGTCCACTTCATCGTAATTGCTCCATTTAATTTTCAGTTGCGCCGCCTTCAGCGGCCTTTGCGGCGTCCCAGAGGGCGTCCATCTCGGCGAGCGTCATCGCCTTTAGGTCGCGTCCCTCGGCCTTTGCCGCCGCCTCCACGGCGCGGAAGCGCCGCGCGAACTTGGCGGTGGTGCCTTCGAGGGCGCTCTCGGCATCCACCTTCAGGTGGCGCGCGAGGTTTGCGACTGCGAAGAGCAGGTCGCCCAGCTCCTCCTTCACGTGCGGGTCGAGGGAGGTGTCGGCGCTTGCGGCCACGGCCTCGTCGAGCTCGGCTGCCTCCTCGCGGATCTTCTCGCGCGGGCCATCGGCGTCCTTCCAGTCGAAGCCCACGCGTGCGGCCTTCTCCTGCGTGCGCTGGGCCTTGAGGAGGCCGGGCAGCACGGGCGGCACGCCATCGAGGGCGCTGTGGCGGCTCTCCTTGCGGTGCTCCTGCTGCTTGATCTGCTCCCAGTTCTTCAGCACGGTCGCAGGGTCGCGCGCCACCACGTCGCCGAACACGTGCGGATGGCGGCGAACGAGCTTGTCGGAGATGGCGTTCGCCACGTCGTCGAACGTGAAGCGCCCCTCCTGCTCGGCCATCACGCACTGGAACATCACCTGGAGGAGCACGTCGCCGAGCTCCTCCACGTGGTTGGCCTTGTCCTCGGGACGGTCCATCGCGGCGAGGAGCTCGTACGTCTCCTCGAGAACGCATGGCTTGAGCGTCTCAAGCGTCTGGACCTTGTCCCAAGGGCAGCCCGTCTCCGGATCGCGGAGACGGGTCATTATGGCATGCAGCCTCTCGATGCCCGTCATTTCGCGCGCCCGCCTACTCCATGTGCAGCATGCGGAACACAATGGCGGCAAGCGAAGCGTCGAACTGCTCCGCCACCGCGTCCGCGCCGCCGAAGTCCTGATAAGCCACGTGGTCGTGCACGATCGCGAGCGCGCTCATGCCTGCCACGAGAGCGCTCTTCACGCCCTTGCCGGATCCCGTTACGGCCGCCGAAAGCTTCTCGATGAGGCCGTTCTGGCTGCACGCGCGGCGCCAGGCGTCCCACTTGCAGTTGCCGTACGTGTTGGACGGTTCGGCGTATGTGACCACGAGCGCGGGGTCGAACTCGGCGAGCGCGGCCTTGAGCGGCTCGACGTCCGAGCGCGTGGCCACAACCACCTTCACGCCCTTGTCGACGAGCGCCTTCACGAACGCCTTGAATCCGGGCGTGACGGCCTGCACCGCCTGCGTGCCGAGAGCCGCGCGGAACGCTTCCGCGAGCTCCTGGGCCACCTTCGCCGCGTCGGCCTTCGACCCGAGGAACTCGAAGAGCTCGCTGAGACCGCCCTGGTAGTTGCCGCCCACAAGGCGCATCGCCTCAAGCTTGACCGTGAGGTCGACGCCGTGCCCATTGAGCACCTTCTTGGCCGTCTCGAACAGCAGCTGGGATCCGTCTATCGCCGTGAAGTCGAACTCCACCACGACTCCGCGCTGCAGCGCATTCTTGTTTTCTTCTGCCATTTCAACTATCCCTTAAAACTTTATCCCCTGTCTGCTCACTTCTTCACGACGCGCGTCTTGCGCGGACGCGGCTGGCCGATTTCCTTGAGCATCTTGCGGAAGCGGCTGTTGCGCACGTTGAAGGGCTTGCCGCCCTTGATGCGCTCGAACTCGCACGCGCGCAGCTCGTTGTGCTGCTCTTCGTCCTTGCCCACCACGCCGCCGATTCCGGCGAGCGCACACTCCACCGCCTTGACAGCGCAGTCGTGGATGAGGCGAAGGTCCTTCTTGTTAGGCGCAGCCGCGCGGGCGAAGTAGCCGCTCTTGAAAACCTGCGTCTTCTCGGCGCCGATCTTGGCCGCGAACTGCTTGGCGAAGTACTGGCCCACGTTCACCTTGTCGAGACGGGGGTGGCCGAACGCGTCGAGCGGGATCTCCTCGCCCTGCTTCTTGAGCTCGGCGATGATCTGCTTGACGCAGGCGCCCTCGCTCACGAAGATGTTCACGCAGTCGTACTTGTCCATGACCTTGCGCAGGCGCTCGGCCTCCTTGTTGATGTCGATCTTCGCCTCTGGCACATAGACTGCATGCACGTCCTGCCGCTCGCGCGTGAGGCCGAACTCGGGCAGGAACTTGATGCGGCGGGCGATCATCTTGTGGTACGTGATCGCCGTGAACGCGGTGAGCCATCCGCAGTTGCGGCCCATCACCTCGTGGATGATGAGCGCGCGCGGATTGGCGCTGTTTTCCTTGACGACGTTCGCGAAGAACCTGGCGCCCTCCTCGGCTGCGGTGTACGCGCCGAGCGACTGCTTGATGGGATAGACGTCGTTGTCGATCGTCTTGGGGAGGCCCACGACGGTGAGATTGTAGTTGTTCTCGGCGAGGTACTTCGCGAGATCGGCCGCGGTTGTGTTGGTGTCGTCGCCGCCGATGGTATGCAGCACGTCCACGCCGTCCTTCACCAGCTGGTCGGCCGCCACCTTGAGGGGATCCTCGCCCTCCTTCACGAGACCGCGCTTAACGCAGTCGGCCACGTTCGTGAGCTTCACGCGGCTGTTGCCGATGGGGCTGCCGCCGTGCTTCGTCAGCACGAGCGCGTTCTTGCGCACCGTATCGGTCACCTTGATGGACTCTCCCTTCAGGAGGCCCATGTAACCATTCACGTAGCCTATCATTTCCACTTCCGGCGCCCTCCTCGTGTACTCGTCGATCAGGAACCCGATCGCCGAACTGAGGCATGGCGCAAGACCGCCCGCCGTGAGGAACGCTACTTTTCTAACTGGCATTTTGTTTTCCTTTCGGTTGTTTGAACTTGATTGCTGTTGAAAATTCTCTTTCGCCCCATTTATAGGGATTTGAAAGTTTGAGAGTTTGAAGAAACTAGGCGCTAGATCTGCCGAAGCACATTGGCAAGCTCGATCGCCGCCTGCATGGCGGAGAATCCCTTGTTGCCCTGCTTCGTTCCGCAGCGCTCGACGGCCTGCTCCAGGTTCTCCGCGCTTACCACTCCGTCCGCCACGGGCACGCCCGTCTCGAGCGCGATCTCGCTGAACGCGCGCGCGGTCGTCTCGCAGATGAGCCCCGCATGCGCCGTAGCGCCCTGCACCACCGCTCCAAGGCCCACGATGGCATTGTACGCGCCGCTCGCGGCGAGCTTCTTCGCCACGACGGGTATCTCGTACGCGCCAGGAACGCGTACCAGCACAAGGTCGCCATCAGCGCCGCCCATACGAGCAAACGCGTCAGCAGCGCCCTTCACCAGCTGCTCAACAAGGAACGAGTTGAAGCGGCTCGCCACAAGCGCGATCCGCAGCCCCGCCGCAGTAAGATTTCCTTCGATCGTCTTCATGCACTTCTCCTTTCGGTCGTGTGGATTTAGATTATCTCACATTCGGACTCCAACCGCAAGGGGTACGGCCATCCATTCCTACAAAAATGTCGGTTAATCTAAATTCTCCCTGATCAATGCGCATCCACCAACTCCGCGGATTTTGATATAATAGTCGCCGAACTGAAACAGGAGAGCTAGTTGCAAAACCCGATGTGGCAAGGGCGCCCTCGCCCTTGCAGCAAGGCCGAGGCGGCCTTGCCACATCGTACACGCATGGTTTTGCAACTGCCTCAGGAGAGACAAATGCGGATTCTTTTTCTAAGCGACATACATGGCGTTCCTTCAACGCTCGAGCGCGCGCTCGCGGCGGCGGCGACTCTCGGCTACGACCGCATCGCCCTTCTCGGCGACCTTCTCTACCACGGGCCGCGCAACGGAGTGCCCTCTTTCTACGACCCCGAGAAAGTGGCGGCGATCCTCAACGGCCTTGCGGACAAAATCGTGGCCGTACGCGGCAACTGCGACGCCGAGGTGGACCAGCTTCTGTTCTCATTCCCCATGATGGCCGACTACGCCCTCATGGACGCCGGCAGCGAAACCTTCTTCCTCACCCATGGCCACCTCTGGAACGAACATAAGCTCCCTCCCGTCGGCATCGGCACTGTCCTCGCACACGGCCATACCCACGTGCCTGAACTAAAACGCCTCGAATGCGGACTCTCCATCTTCAACCCCGGCTCAGTCTCGCTCCCCAAAGGCGGATCCTCCTGCTCGTTCGGATACTTCGACGGAGAGAGCCTTCGCCATTACACTATCTGAAGCAGGCTATCTGCGCACGCGCCGCCGTACCGCGGCGAAGGCCGCCGCTGTGCCGCTTTCCTCCGGGTTGTCAGCTTTCGCCGGCTTCTCCTGTTTCCCTTGGTTTTCCGGCTTGTCCGGGACAACTGGCTTTTCCTGGCCCTTCGAAGTCTTCGGAGCCCTTGGCCTTCTTGAAATCTTCGGCAGGGGCGGCATCTTTACTGCGATTCGCCATCCAAGGCGCGCGGCGGCGACTGCCGCGAGAAGGATTAGCGCGGCAATGAGGTAGATTGCCGGGGCCAATTGGATTGCGTGGCGGAACGGCGGCAGAGCGTCCCACGCAGTATCCGCCGTTGCGAGGGAGCGTCCGCCCGTCGCCTCGGAAAGCCGCGCGAGATTGCGCTGCCCGGCGCGAGGATCCGTCGCGCGCCTGTATTCTCCGGGATACGGCAGGCATATCGGCGGCAACGCCAAGGGCTTGCCCGAGGGAAGCATCACAACTGGGAACGCCGTCTCGCCGCCCGAGAGCGGAACGAAGGCGGAAAGCGTCTCCGCGTCGTCCCACTTGAGCGCGCCATGCACTTTCTCCGGACCCGATCCTTCGCGCTGGACTATCGTCACAATCGGCAGCCCCGCGTTCGAGAGCGCGGCGAGCGGATTGTCGCTTTCCGCAACCGCCGTGATGCGCATTCCGCCGGCCACCGCCCTGCGCTCGAAGTAGAAGCCCGATGCGGACGCGCCTTCTTCGCCGAGCGTCCAGCGCGCGATCGCCGCCGTGAGCTCCGCGCCGTATTCGGACGTCATGAGCGGCGCGGAGTGCGGTCCCGACAGCTCGCCCGTGAACGCAAGCGTGCGCCCAAGCCCGGCGCGCCTGAACGCCAACAGCGGCGCGGGGTCGTCGTTCTCCGGAAGCGCGAGCATCGCGGTGTCGCATTCCTCGCGGCGGTACGTGACGTTGTATCCTCCAACGACAAGCTTGGCCGGCGGCACGGCGTCGGAGAGCTGCCTTAGCGCGGCGCCCACTTTGACGGGCGCGGGATTCGTCACCATGGCCAGCTTGCAGTTGAGATAGGTGTCCTGCTGGAAGATGCGCGGAATCTCGGCGGCGTTGTCCTCGAAATAGCACCCGCCCTGTCCCGCCTCGGCGATTCGCTTGAGCAGCTGAGCGTCGCTGTCGCGTTCCGTGCCAAGCGCGATCACGCTCACCGTGATTCCCGAGGCGAGCGCCTTCGAAAGATAGTTCTCGTAGTCGCCCGGCTCCTCCGCGTCAGCGGCGTCGGCGAAGAGGATGATGTGCTTCACGGCGGCCTCTGCCTTTGCGAGCTCGCGCATGCCGGCCATTATGCCCTCCTTCACGAAGATGCCGCCGCCCATGGACTGGATGGAAAGCACTCGGCCGCGGTTCGCCTTCGCCTCGGGCGCATACTGGAGCCCCAGCACCATGTGAGGCGCTGAGTCCACCGCTATCACCGCCACCTGGTCCATCGGCCCCAGCATGTCTATGGCGTTCGCCGCGCCGAGGTTCGCCATGTCCATCTTGGTGCGTCCGCCGCTTCCCGCCGCGCACGCCATCGACCCGGAGCGGTCCATCACGATCGCCATCGCGATCGAGTACTTGCGGTGCTCCTGCCTGAGCTCCAGCGACACGGGCAGGATGTCCTCCACGGCGGTGCGGTACCATCCGCCCGGACCGAACGCCCTGTCGCCGCCCGTCATCGCGAGTCCGCGCCCCATCTCCTCCACGAACGCGGTGAGCGACCTCATCGCCGCCGGCTGGAAGTGCTTCGCCGGCATGTTCTCCAGAACGACGCCGCCGTATCCCGCCAGCGTCTCGACGCTGCACTCGAAGTCGGCCGCGCTGCGCGAATCTACGTTCACGCCCGCCGCGCGCGCCACAGCCGCCGCAGGCGATTCGGTGCCTTCGTGCAGCCACAGGAGCGGCTTTCCGCCACGCGTCTCCACGACAAACGTCGCGCGGTTGTTCTCGGGGCATGGATCGTCGCTGGACGGCGAGACTGTGAGCGTATAGCGCCTTATGCCGGGCTTCTCGGCGCGGTCGCGGAAAACGAGCGGCGTGAGCCCTTCGCGGAACACCCTCGCGCCATGCGCCACCACGTTGGTGCCGCATGCGAGCACGTAGCTGTTGGTGGATGCCTCAGGCGAGTATATCCACGCCGTCGCGCACACGAAGCCGCCCGGCGTCACGGAGGGAGAGGCGTCGATGCGCGAGACGGCGAGGTCGTGCGCGAATGGACGCGTCTGCAGCAAGGAGTCCACCGGCAGGGCGCACGCGGCCTCGCCGTCGTTGTCTGTAAGGCCGTCGGAGAGAACAAGCACTCGCGCGGGCGCACCTGGCTGCGCCAGCGCCTCGGCCTTCGCGAGAGCGCCCGGGAGGTCGGATCCGTCGCGGCCAATTGTCTGGATGAAGCCCTCGAAGCCGGTCTTGGAAGGCTGCTGCTCCACGGCGGAGCCGCGCCCGAACGAGACGACCGCGAGATCGGCGGCGGCGGGACGCTTGGATGCGAGCGAGCGGATGATCTTCTCCTGCTCCTTCAGAGCGTCGTCGCCCATCGAGAGCGATCTATCCGCCGCCACGACAAGCGTTCCGCACCGCTCGCTCCTGGGAAATACGGGACGCGCCATCGCCAGCACTGCAAGAGCCGCCGCCACTAGCGCCGCCTTTCTCCTGTAGAGGTAGAAGTGCAGCAGCAGCGCGGCTATGGCGGCAAGGGCGGGAATCCACGCGGCGGAACTGGTCCGAAGAGCGTTTTCTGGCGGCGCGGCGGGAGCGCCGAAGCTCCCGGTTCCGCAGCGCGAGAGGTCCGATTCGTCGGCGTCTAGCACATCCGCCTGCGCTTCATCGCTTTTCTTCGGCGTGTCGCTTCCACGCGCCGCGCGCGCAGCCTCTGCCGCTGCCGCCGCTGCGTTCTGCACTAGCACGGGGAAGGCGGGCGAGCGGAAGAACTCGAGGCGGGGATTGGAGAACGCGACTGTGCAGACATTCGTGCCCACCGCGATGATCGCACGCCCCGCGACCATCGCCACTGGCACACCTTCAGGCGTGGAGTCGGAGAGCGCGTACGGAACGCCGTCCAGCGACACTCCTTCGAGGAGTCTTTCGCTTGGCTCGGTCCACACAGGCCCTCGCACGTAGTTGGTGCCCGAAGCCAGAAAAACAAGACGGTACGCTGGTGGGGCGAGCCGTCCCGGCGAGCCGCCGGCGCGGTCCGTGGCGACAAGATCCGCCGCCTCGCCGGGCGCCACGTATGCGCGCACGAATCCCGTTGCGTCGAGCGCGCGTCTCACGAGGGCGGAGAGTTCTTCGCCTGAGAAGTCCAGCGCGGCCGAGATGGAAGGAACGTCGGGCGGCGCGAGATGGATTGTGTTGTCGGCGTCAAGAGCGTCGTGCGGAATGGACGCCTTGATCGAAGGCAGATTGGCCGCTACGGTTCCTGAAAACAGGGCGCGTCCTTCCGAGTCGAACTTCAAAGTCGATTTGCCCGCGCCTTCGATTTCTAGAGTGCACGAATCGGGTCCATCCCCGAAGCGGCGCACTTCTACGAAGACGGAATCGTGTGCGGGGTCGCGTCTGCGGCGGCGGGCGGCGGTGATGGCGCAGTTGGGCGAAGGCGCGCCGAACGCCTCCCATCTTATCCCGGCGGAAGGCAGCTCAATTTCGGGCGGACGGTCGGTGAGAACGAGTATATCGTCGCCCGGCAGCTGGATCGCGCGAGCGGAGGCAAGCTCACGCTCGAGGGCGCGAACGTCCTTTGCCTTGCGCACGCGGATGGCGTCCTTCGCGCCGCGCTTCTTCTCGCGCTCAAGAAACTCGGCTGCCTTCTTCCCCGCGTCGCCTGCGGACATCGAAGGCGACGTGTCGAGAATCACGGTGAGCGAGCCTGACGACTGACGCCAGGTGAGCGGAGTGAGAGCGGCACACACGAGCGCCAAGAGAATGAAGAGCTCCAACCAGAAGCTTGGGGGCGTGCGCAGGCGGTCGCGCCTGCGCGCTGCGGAAAGCGACACCGTCGGCTTCGGCCATAGGAGGAGCGAGCCCACCGTTCTCGGAGGGCTTTTGCGGCGGAAGCAGTAAACTGCCGTCAGAACCGCGGCCGTTGCGAATCCAGCGGCGGCCAGAGGCGTTGCAAGTATCATCTGCGGCCCTCCATGATTCCCGCGGCGGCTAGCTCGCGAACGATGTCGGCGCGGGGCGATTCGGCGGCGAGGTCGATGAAGGCGGCGTTGAAGCGGCGAGCGGCGGCGCGCCAGCGGGCGGTGTGGGCGGCGAGCGCCTTGAGGTATGCCGAGACGGTCGCATCATCGAGGGCGAGCTCGCGCTTCTCACCGGTTTCGCTGTCCACAAGCTCGCCCGAGCCGCCGACTTCAGGCGATGTCTCCGAGCGGGAGAGGACTCGTATCACGATGACGGATGCGGCGAGATGCGAGAGGCGCGCGAGCTCGCGCTCGGGGTCGAGGTCCGTCAGCGTGTCGGAGATCATCACGCGCACGGCGCGAGGGGTGCGCGGCTCGTCGCGTTCGACGACGCGGCAGCCTGTGGCGGCGGAGGTGAAGAGCCCGAAGAGATAGTCGGAGGTCTCGCGCTTGGCAGGCGGCACGTCCATGGATGCGGACTTGTCGCGGAACATCTCGATGACGGGCGCCACCTCCTCGCGGTGCACCTTCACCACTTCGCGGTCGGAGCGCGCGAGCACGTTCCAGTCGAGATTGCGCAGGTCGTCGCCGGGAGCGTAGTCGCGGTAGTCCTGGAACTCGAGCGACTCGCCGGCGCGCGGCGCGGCTACGGAGCCAGGCCCGCCGCGCAGCGCGCGCCGTGGAATGAGGAAGCGCAGTGCGCGCCCGTCGGCAAGTCCCTGTTGCTCTGCTTCTGTCATGGGGAAAGTGTAGCAAAAACCCGTATTCTACGCAATAGCGAAGAACGGAATGTTGCCAATGTGGAAGTGTTGCCAATTCCATTGTTGCCAATTACCAATTGGATATTGGCAACATTCAATAGCAGCATGGGGATTCCGGCGAGCTCATTTTAATCGGAGCCAAATTTTTGCAAATTCTTGAACGGTACTTGTCATTTCATAAACATTGACGCATATATTCAATTAAAAGGTCGCTGAAGGGGGTGAGTCATGTCTAAGCTGATGAGAAAATGGACTGGGCGGCTCTTCGCCGCTCTCGCGGCCGCGGCGTTCGCCGTGGCCGCGTTTGAGGGCGTGGGCGAGGACGCGTCTGGCGAGGCGTCGGGTGCGGTCAGGGAATTTATATTCGCGGGTGGCGGAACCACGAACCGTCTGGCGGGAACGGAGGCCG
>Ga0310695_10009018_pt1 | contig 15197 bp, 9 predicted proteins | sample RumenRJG_04DNA_FD_203882 | JGI IMG/M metagenome (GOLD analysis project Ga0310695, IMG submission 203882) | Bovine rumen microbial communities from Lethbridge, Alberta, Canada - RJG_04 (v2) (version 2) | ecosystem: Host-associated > Mammals > Digestive system > Stomach > Rumen | place: Canada...
CGCTTCAGGAGAAATTTTCAAGGATCAACGATAGAGGACGCGGCCGCACATCGTGCACGCGACGATGCGCTGCGGCTTGCCCTCTTCCCCGTTCTTCGCGTTCGCGTCGGCCATCTGGGCGACGCTCGGCGGCTGGACGAGGTGGCAGCCGTCGCACACGCCCTCGTGGGTCAGCGGAACGACGACCGGCCAGCGCTTCGTGCGCAGGCGCTCGTAATAAAGCATGAACTGCGGGTTGTCGACCGCGCGGGCGCGCTCGGCGCGCTCGGTCTGGCAGGACGCCAGCTCCTCCTTCACGGCCGCGATGCGCTCGTCGATCTCCGCGCAGAAGGCGTCCACGCCGCCCTTCTCCTCGTCGAACTTCGCCTGCGCGTCGGCGACGCGCCGATCGGCGGAGGGGATGTCGTCCATCGCCGCGATCTGGTTGCTCTCGGTCGTTTCGAGGTCGTGGCTCACCAGGTCGATCTGCACCGCGTACTGCTGGTACTCGCGGTTGTTCTTCAGACCCGCCTGGGTCGTCTTCAGCTGCTGGATCTTGTCCTTGAGCGCCTGCGCGTCGGCTTCAAACCCCTTCACGCGCCCGCGGGCGTAGTCCTGGCTCGCCTTGGCGGCCTGCAGATCGGCGCTGACACCGGAAAGACGCGCGGTTTCAAGGGCTTTGCGGCGGGGGAGGTCCTTCAGTTCGAGCTCCAGCTCACGGATCCGACCATCGACTTCCTGTAGATCGATCAACGCCTGTATTACCGCCACAATCGTGTTCCTTTCTGGGGCAGGAGACGGGACTCGAACCCGCAACCCACAGAATCACAATCTGTTGATCTAACCAATTGATCTACTCCCGCCATTTTGGAGCCAGGTAAGGGACTCGAACCCCCGACCTGCTCATTACGAATGAGCCGCACTACCAACTGTGCTAACCTGGCCTGTGATTTGGTGAAGTAGTATATCAAAAGGACGCCGCCCGCGTCAACGGCGAATTTTCATTTTTTACATTTCCCTAGACCGTGCGTCCGACGAGCCGTTCCGCGAGCGCCGTCAGGAACGACGTGTCGCCGGGAAGCCCCGTCAGCGCGGCGCGCGCCGCATCGGTGGTCTGCCGGACGAGCGCTTCGGTCTTCTCCTTCGAAAACGGCGAATCGCCGTCGAGCAAGTCATCCTCGTACTGGAACGCGAGGCCGAGGTTGCAGGCATAGTCCTTCAGCTGCACGACCTGCTCTTCCGTCGCGCCCGCCGCATACGCGCCCATCGCCGCCGCCGCGATAAAGAGATCGGCGGTTTTGTGGCGGTAGACGAATTCGACCAGTTCCTTGGGCAAGGGCGCGGGGGCGTTCAGCAGGGAAGAAGATTCGGCGGCGCACAGTGTTCCGGAGCCATCGGCGAAGGAACGCGAAGTCGCCGCCGCGCCGCTTCCGCCCTCTCGCTTCAAATCCTCCACCTGGCCCTGCACGACGCCGACGCCGGCCGCCGCCAGTTCCGCGACGACCGCGCCCGCGTTGCGCGGCGTCTTGGCCGCGCTCGCGAACGCGAGCGCCTGGAGCGCGTCGCCCGCGAGGATCGCATTCGCCGCACCGAACTTCTTCCAGACGGTCGGCTGGCCGCGCCGCTCGACGTCGTTGTCCATCGCGGGCAGATCGTCGTGGACGAGCGTGTAGTTGTGCAGGAGCTCGATCGCCGCCGCCGCGTACCGCGCGTCCGCCGGCTCGCCGCCGACGGCGCGCGCCGCACCGAAGCAGATCAGCGGGCGGATGCGCTTGCCGCCGCTGCCGACGGCGTAGCGCATCGCCGCGCTCAATTCCGCCGGCCGTTCCGTCGCGGCCGGCAGCACCTCGTCGAGCGTCCGCTCGATCAGCGGGAGGAAATCGTCGTTCATCCTCAGAAGATCTCGCACGCCGGCAGCTCGCCGACGATGGGCTTCGCGTAGGCGATGAACGCCGGCGTCACGTCGTGGCCGTTCCGGGCGATGTACTCCTTCGGCACCGAGCGCGTGAATTTCGCCGCGTTCTGGATCGGGACCGGCGCGAACGCCACCTTGTACTTCTTGGCGTTTTCGCGGACGATGGCGATCGTGCCCTTCGTGAGCTCGCCCTTGAGCGCCGCCTTCACGGCCGCCGCGCCCGCCGCGCGCGCCTCCGCCTGGTCCACCTTCGAGGCGATGCCGGGGAACGAGCGCTGGAGGTAGCCGAACGTATCGGCGCGTACGCGCTTGACCGCCGCCTTCTCCTTGAGGATCTTCGCGAGCGCGTCGCCCAGCGCGCCCGTGCCGGACATCTGGACGTTGCCGTGCGAATCCGTCTCGCCGCTGCCGAGCTTCGCGCCGATCGGCACGCCGTCCTTGCCGCGGATGCCTTCCGACACCGCGATGACGCAGCGGCCGCGCTTCTTCATGACCGCCTGGACGTCCTTGACGAACGTCGCCTCCGCGAACGGGACCTCGGGCAGGTAGATGAGGTGCGGGCCGTCGTCCTCGCGGACGCGCGCGAGCGCCGCCGCCGCCGTCAGGAAGCCCGCGTCGCGGCCCATGATGACGTCGATCTTCACGCCGCCGAGCGCGCGGTTGTCGAGGTCGTCGCCCTTGATCGCGCTCGCGACGAAACGCGCCGCCGAGCCGAAGCCGGGCGTGTGGTCGCAGCTGCGCAGGTCGTTGTCGATCGTCTTCGGGATGTGGTAGACGACGAGCGGATAGCCCGCCTTCTCGGCCTCCTCCGCCACGATGCGCGCGGCGTCGGCGGAATCGTTGCCGCCGATGTAGAAGAAGTAGCCGACGTCGCGCGCGCGGAACGCCTCGAAGATGGCCCTGCAGTCGTCGGCCGTCGGTTTCTTTCGGCAGCTGCCGAGCGCGCTCGACGGCGTTTCGGCGATCGCCTCCAGCTTCCGGACCGAGGGCTTGCGCAGGTCGATGTAGTCATTCCCGAGAATGCCGAGGATGCCGTGCCGCGCGCCGAGGATTTTGCCGATCTTCGCAGACTGCCGCGCCTCGAGGACCGCGCCCACGAGCGACTCGTTGATCACCATCGACGGACCGCCCGACTGGGCGATCACCATGTTCATCTTTTTCATCGTCTCCGACTCCTTTGTCCGCTTCAGCGCAGTTTCCACGCGAGGTCGTTGAGGAAGAGCTCCTGCTCCAGCTTCTCGACCGTCGTCTCCTTCGTGATGTGCACGAACTCGATGCCGAGGATCCGCGCGAAGTCGCGCATCTGCTCGGCGGTCACGTCGTAGCTGAGCGTCGTGTGGTGCGCGCCGCCCGCCGTGATCCAGCACTCCACGCCCGTCTTGAGGTCGGGCATCGCGCGCCACATCACGCGCGCGACCGGCAGGTTCGGCATCGCGTAGATCGGCTTGACGCATTCGATGTCCTGGACGATCAGGCGCAGACGCCCGCCCATGTCCACGAGCGAGACGACGATGGCCGCGCCCGCGCGCCCCTCGAAGACGAGACGCGCCGGATCCGCCTTGCCGCCGATGCCGAGCGGGTGGACCTCGATGCGCGGCTTCGCGGCCGCGACCGACGGGCAGACCTCCAGCATGTGCGCGCCGAGCGAATATTCCTTCCCTTCGGCGAGCTCGTAGGTGTAGTCCTCCATGAACGCCGTGCCGCCGGTCTGGCCTTCCGACATCGCCTTCATCACCGCCGTCATCGCGCTGACCTTCCAGTCGCCCTCGCCGCCGTAGCCGTAGCCCGCCGCCATCAGCCGCTGCGACGCGAGGCCCGGCAGCTGCTCCATGCCGTAGAGATCCTCGAAGGTGTTGGTGAACGCCCGGCAGCCTTCCGCGTCCAGCATCTTCTTCATCGCGATCTCCTCCTTCGCCTGGTAGCGGACGGACGCGAGGTTGTCGGTGGCGATGTCATACTTTTCCCTGTACTCCGCCATCAGCGCGTCGACCTCCGCGTCGGTCACGGCGTTGATGTGCTCGACGAGCCTGCCGACCGGCCACGTGTTGACCTGCCAGCCGAGAACTTCCTGCACGCCCACCTTGTCGCCTTCCGTGACGGCCACGTTGCGCATGTTGTCGCCGAAGCGCATGACCTTCAGGCTCTTCGAGAACGCGACGCCCACCGCCACGCGCATCCAGTCGCCGAGGCGCTTCTGCACGTCGGCGTCCTGCCAGTAGCCCGCGATGACCTTGCGCGGCGTCCGCAGGCGCGCCGCGATGAAGCCGTGCTCGCGGTCGCCGTGCGCCGCCTGGTTGAGGTTCATGAAATCCATGTCGATCTCGGTGTCGGGGATCGAGCGGTTGTACTGCGTCGCGAGGTGGCAGTACGGCTTCTGGAGGAGCTTGAGGCCGTTGAGCCACATCTTGCTGGGGCTGAACGTGTGGCACCAGGTGATCACGCCCGCGCACGCATCGTCGTAGTTCGCCGCCTTGATCGTCTCGGTCGCCTCCTCGGGCGTCTTGACCGTCGTCTTGTAGACGATCTTGCAGGGGAGCCGGCCGCTCGCGTTCAGCTGCGCGGCCATTTCGGCGGCGCGCGTCGCGACGGTTTCGAGGACCTCGGGTCCGTAGAGGAACTGCGAGCCCACCACGAACCAGAATTCATAGTCTTTCATCGTTTTCATTTTGCGTGCTTTCTTTGCGTGTTGTGTTGTCGTTTGTGTCGTTGACGTCAAAGCGTTGCCGCATATTATACAACAAATCGCCCCTTCGCGTCCATCACCCGATGTGAGGGAATTGCGCGCGGGGAACGGCACGGCCGCACGGGCCGGCGAAAAAGCCCTCGGACGGCGGCCGCGCCGGTCAGACCATCCGCCAGTCGCGCACAAGCAGGATCTGGCGCTTGACGCCGAGTTCCTGCATCCAGCATTTCACGTAGTTCGTGAGAAACTCGCCGGAACCCGGCCCGTTCGTGCCGCCGAAGTCGTTGTCCCACAGCCACTGCGGCGTCGGCCAGATGCACACCTCGGGCCGCACCGCCGCGTAAAACGCCTTGTCGGCTCCCGCCTGACCGTGATGCGCCATGAAGCACACGTCGCTCTTGAGCTTTTCAGGCGGCAGCGTCCGCACCATCTTCGCGCCCATTTCTTCGCTGACGTCGCCCGTGACGAGAATCGACCTGCCGTTGTCCAGCACGCGGTAGCAGATGCTGGAATTGTTGACGGAATCCCGGCGAAAGGAGAGATCGTAGCCGTTCAGGCACTCAAAGGACAGCCCCTCGCCGAAATCATACATCTGACCGACGGCGGGCCGCTCGACCTTCAGGCCGCTCTGCGCGAGGTTGCCCAGAAATTCGCGCACATGCGGCGCGGTGGCCGGTGACGTGGCCGTCTCCTCGATGAACGCGAGCGGCAGGAAATCGTGCACGACGCGGCCGATCCGCAGGCCGCCGCACGCCGGCTTTTTGATGATGGCGCCGAGCGCCCCGTAGTGGTCGCTGTGGGCATGGGTGAGAAACCACGTGTCGACCGTGCCGCCCAGCGCCTTCAAGACCGGAAGCAGGAATTCGCCATCCTCGGCCCACCCGCCGTCAACCATCACGAGACGGCCCGACGGCGAGCGAAAGAGCGTTGAAAGGCTGATGTCGATCGTGCGGCCGGCGAACATGTACATCTGCCAGCCGCCGCCGAGATAGTCAAACGTCTGTACGTCGCCCAGGGCCTCAACGGCCGGTGCGGCGCATTCGGCCGCCCCGACGCGGACGGTCGCCAGGCAGACCGCCCCCGGCACGATTCCTGTAATGAATTCACGTCGCGTCATCGCCGCACCCCGATCCGCTAGCGGAGAATGATGGCCAGACCCTTTTGGCGGCCGAGATACACGCCGTCAGCCCCGTACTTGAGGACCCATGCATCCGGCAGGGAGGCACCGGCGAATGTGCCGGTGTAGCCGTTGGGCGCATCCAGGATCTTGTAGCGGACATTCCTGTCAAGCGATTCGGCGTTCATGACCTTGACCTTGAGACGGGAGATATTCTGGCCTTCCGCAACCTTGAGGCAGCTGCACCCGGTTCCGTCCACCGTGATGGCAACCTCATAGTCACCCGAAAGCGAACAGAGCGTCTGGAACTCGATGATTCCGTCTGCCGACGGCGCAATGGAACCCGTCACGGATGAAGCCCCCATGTCGTCAAGTTCTCCGCTGCCTTCGACGCGTCCGATCATCTGCACCGTGTCGCGGCGGACGCTTTCCGAATCATAGCAGCTCGCCGTCAGACGCGTTCCCGCTCCGCCGACGAGACGCAGCGTGGTGCCGTCCGGGATGGCATGGTCCACGCGCGCCTGGATGCGTCCGCTCTCGATGACCGTCGGACCGTTGTAGGTGTTCACAGAAAGCAGCACAAGGATGCCCGTACCTTTCTTGAAGAGGCCGCCGTCGGATTCCGCGCCGCTCGTGAGTGGCTTGCTCCACCAGAGGTTCACGTTGTTGGAAAGGTCGAATCCGGCACCCTTCTCGCCGACCGTGAAGGTGACGTTCTCCCAGTTCGCGGCCGCTCCGGCATAGAACGCTCTGTTTTCGTTTTCCTTTATCGCCTGCAGGCAGCCGCCGTTGAACGCGAAAAGCCCTGTAGATGCGTTATCCATTCGAAGCTGGTGAACCGCCATGAGCCCGCCCTCGTCCAAATGCACTTCCGACGGACTCGAACCCGATTGGCTGATGCGCAGCTGATCCACGGTGAAGCTGCCGTCCTCGGCGACCGTCAGCTTGCCCGGCGTGCCCAAACCGTTGAGCCACTGAACGCCCTCGGCCATGGCAACCTGGCCGCCGTTCGTGACGACGACCTGTCCGTACGCGCCGACATCGACATAGCGGTCGCCGCCCGTCATCTTCGGCGAATAAAGCTCGCCGCCGTCGATAAGGAGATAGCCGCGTTCGGTGGAGAACGCAGAACCGTTGCCCTTTACGTATGTGATCGCGTTTTCGCCCGTACCTGCGGCCGGTCCTGTCACGACGGTCGCACCGCTCGCGAGCTTGAGGCGGCGCGTGTCGATCACAAGCCGTCCAAAGGCGTTTGTGCGGTTTTCTCCGGGGTCGAACGTGACGAGCCCGCCCCAGTTGCTGCGAATCTTCACGTATGTATCCTGGCTGTAGTCGGAACTTTCATCCGGCTCGGCGACAATCTGCGAGTTATAGGTGAACGGATTGTTCGAGCCAGTCCACAGCGCGCTGCCGGACGCAAGCTTGACGATGCGGTTGGCGTTGACCGAGAATGCCGCGTTGCCGAAAATCGTCGGGTTGCCGCTTTCGATGATGATATTTTCCGTCGGCTCGGCTGGCACGGGTCCGAACGCGCCGTCACTGCCCGGCATGAGGAACACCGTCCCGCCCAGCACGGTTTTCGTCTGGGCGTTGTTCAGGCTGTTGAGGTAGGCGCTCCGCCAGTCACCACCCGTCGCGGAGAAGTGAAGCGAGCCGTCGTCGCGTCCGCTCGCGAGCGGTACGTTGAAGTACTGATCCTTCGCGCCGAGGGGGGTGATGGTTCCGGCGACGCGCAGGGGGCCCGTGCCGTTGAACGTGTACTTGACGTCGTTGACCGTGAGGTCGTTGACGAGACGTTCGGATCCGACCGTCACCGTGGTCTGCGAAGATGCGCCGAAGATGGCGTTGTTACCGTCCGCCCACGCCGCGCCGTCGTTCCAGTTGGCGGACGAACCGTCCCACGACGCATTTGCGGGCGATGACATCCACGTATAGTCCTGCGCAACGACCGCGGCAGGTTTCCACTGCCATGTCAGACGAACCTTCTTTGAGGTGTCGTTCAGCGTGCAGGATGTGCCGGTGTAGTCGACGGCGTCTCCCCACGCCGCGCCATCCCACGTCTCAAGCGTATAGCCCGTGCAGTCGTAAACCGCTGCTCCGTTAACGGCCTGCGCAGGGGCGGTGAAAGTGTAGCCTTCCGCATCAAACGCATAGTTGCCGGAAGCCTCGTTGCCCTCAAGGCCGGCGACAGCCGTAGCGATGACCGCGTGGACAGGAACGGTCCCGAAGAAGCGCGCTTCGTCAAGTTCACGGTTGGTCGCGAGCTGTGCGTCTGTGAGCGCCGTATCGTAGATGCGAATCGCCTTGATCGTGCCGACGAGCGAACGCCGCCACGCGCCGTAGTCCGTGGAGCCGTAGGACGCGCCGAACGTAAGCGTGCGCGTGCCGACCGTGAGGTTCTTGCTCGTTTTCGTCCCGACCGCCGCGCCATCGAAGAGCGATGCCTGCGTGCCGTTCGCCCATGCCGTCAAGTAGCGGTTGTTCCAGGCGGCCTTGGTGACGAAAACGTCAAAGTTGCCGTTACCCATCTTGGCATTGACACGCTGCTGTCCGCTGCCGCAGTTGTAGTAGATGTTGCAGTAATCCTTGCCGTCGGTGTCGGTCGAGCCGACGAATCCCGGCCACTGAAGGTTGCCTTCCGACACAACGCCCGTGGCTTGCGTGAAGCGTGTCTGAAACTTGTCGGTGTCGACGTCGCAGACGACCTGGATCGTGTAGGTATTGCCGAGCGTCAGGGTGTCGCTCATCTGGAGGAAGGTGACGCCGTCGAAGTAGAAGCCGTCGTCTGTCCATCCCGCCGTGCCGTCCTGAAGCGATTTCTCCGGTACAAGGCGGCCCGGAATGGACGAGATGTCCGCGATCGCGGCGGTGCGTCCGGGAGACTTGAGGTCGACCCATGCCGTCACCGTGCTGTCGTGGGCCTTCAGCGCGCCGGCGTTGCGGATGCCGTCCAGCTGCAGTACAAGGTGATCCTGTGCGGCATAGTTGGACGGCTCATAGAGCAACCCGGCGAACGCCGAAGTGCCCAAGACGACGGCGACGCCGAGCACGCCGGCCCGCGCCATTTCTGCTTTAATCGTATTCACGGTCGTTCTCCTTCTTGCTGTGGTTGACTATTTGAAATCGAGATCAACGCCGGAAGATTGCGTCGCGATGAACTCGTCCAGAAACTTTTGCCAGCCGTCTGCGCCGCCGCGCCCCGCCGCCGCGACCATCCACACCTGTCCCTGCGGCGCCCACGTGGCGCCGGCGGCGAGATGCGTCGAGCCGATCGGCGAAAACATCGCGTCCGGATGCGGCGCGCCGTCGCCGGAAATCCAGTAGATGAAGTGACGGACCGTCCGCGCGTAGGTCGCGCCGCCGCACCACGCGCCGTCGGCGGAGCGGATCCAGACGGCCGACGACGGCGCCTTCCAGACGTTCTGCGGCGCCTTGTGGCCGCCTTTCGACCAGTCGCCGGCCCACGGCGCATATTGGCGGAAGAAGACCTTCAGGTCGGTGAACTCTTCCGCGCCCGTGTTCGCGACGCTCACCACGCTCGCGGCGAACCACGGGCGGTGGGCGAACGGCATCACGTCGTAGACGAGCCGGAACGACTTGCGTCCCTTCGCGCCGACGCCCGCGATGCGCAGCGCGCCGCGCGACGGAATCCACTCGACCGACTCGACGCGGTCGATATCCTGATAGTCGCCGTGGTAGAGCATAAACGTGAACGGACCGCACGCGAGACCGTTCACGGCGACCGTGTCAAACGCCGCGTGTCCGCCGACCCGGCCCGCGAGGACCAGGCCCGTCGGCACCTCCAGCCGATAGGCGTCGCCGACGCGCGTGAAGACGGCGTGCGCGGACGCGGCGGACGCAGCCGACGGGAAAACCGCCGCCCGGGCCTCGGCCGCGCGATCGACGGCGCGCGCCGGCGGAAGCTCGCCCTTCGCATGGAGCGACTCGGCCTGCGGATTGAGGCGCGCGAACAGCGCGGTGATCTCGGGATAGGGTTCGCCGCGCTCGTTGACGAGCCCGTAGTTGGAATCTTCCGGGAATTTGCGGCTGATGCCCAGCGTCGGCTCGTCCACCCACATGAAGTAGTCGTAGCCGACCATGAACGGCAGCGCGAGCAGCGTGCGCGCGAACAGCTCGGTCGCCCGCGTCCGTTCGCGCTGCGTGCGGAAGCGCTGGCCCGCGCCGCTGGAGCACGGCAGCCCCGCGTCGAGCGCCGGAAAGCTCCACTCGGTGATGATCATCGGCTTCTTCGCCCATTCGTAGCGCAGGCGGTAGGCGTCGGCCGCCCGGATCGCGTCCTTGCGCGAGAAGTAGACGACATTCTCGTCGAGATCCGCCCACGGATAGTTGTTGAAGGTCAGGATGTCGCAGAACCGGCCGGCCTCCTCCCACACGACCTGATGCGCGGACGAAAGGCCGGCGAAGCGCGCGCCGAGCAGCAGATGGTTCGGGTCGTGGCGGCGGACGGCGGCGGAAATGATCTCGAAGTAGCGCCGGGCGGCGAGGCGCAGGAACGCGGTCTTCGTCTCCTCGGGCACGATCGAGCCGACGGTCCGGCCGCGCCGGGCGAGAAATTCGTCGAGCGCCTGGCGGGCCGGATGCGACGGCGGCATCCGGGCGACGGCGTCGAACATCCCGGTGGACGACGCGCCCTTCGCCTCCCAGGCCAACTCGTTGTCGAAGAAGTAGCCGAGAATCGATCGGTCGTCCTTCTGCGGCGCGCACATCTTCCGGGCGAGCGCGTCCGCGAACGCGGCGAAATCGGGATGGAACACGTTCGGGAACGCCGTCCCCGGAATGCCCTCGAACGGGCTGATGGCGAACGCGCCGCCCTTGCTGCAGAATGCCTGTCCGACGCCGAGAAACTCAATGTGGAAGAACCCGCGCCGACGCAGTTCGGGCGAACAGCCCGCGCCCAGGGCGTTGAATCCCCACGCCTTCAGGCGCGCCAGGGTCTCTTCCTCCCAGTCGCCGGGCGAACGGTAGTTCCGCTTGTTGTTTTCGCGATAGGGGTTGACGCCCAGCGCCTCGCAGAAATGCCCGTTCCAGTTCGCATGGTCGATGCCGCGCAGGAACAGGTCGCGCCCGTCCGGATCGACAAGCCACCAGCGGCCGTCCGCATCCTGCCGTGTCGAAACGAACCCCTCGCCCGCCGCAACCGCCGCAGCCGTCACGCCCAGCAGAAGCGCAACGGCACGAACGAGACGGCAACCTTGTCTTTCTGACTTTTTCATCACGGCAGGATTATATCATATTTCGCAACTTGTCAACGCCTTCATTGCGCACGGGACATCGCCGCTTTCGCGCATCGGCCCGTTGCGGCCCGCGCGCGGCGCGGCCCTACAGGACGATTTCATGCGCACCGCACGGATAGTCGCGGGCGACGCTTTCACCCGGCAGCGTGACGACGGCCCGGACGCCGTCCGGGACCGAAAACCGCCACACCCACCTGTCGCCCGCGTAGCGCCACTCGCTTGTGACGGTCCCGGCGGGCGTGCGGTAGCGGGCCTTGACGAACCCGAGGCGGCGGTCCGGCCGGGGCGCGAGGACGATGCGCGGCGCGGTGCCGTCGCGAAAGTCCGGCGCGATGCCCGCCGCCGTGCGGTACAGCCAGGCGAGAACCGCGCCGTACGCATAGTGGTTGAAGCTGTTCATGCCCACGGGCCCGAATCCGTCCGCCTTCGTGTAGCTGTTCCAGCGCTCCCAGACCGTCGTCGCGCCCTGGTCCACGGAATAGAGCCAGCTCGGATTTTTGTGCTGCAGGAGCAGCGAATAGGCCTCCTCCACCGCACCGCTTTCCGTGAGGGCGTCCATGATGAAGCTGGTGCCGAGGAATCCCGTCTGCAGACAGCCGCCGTGCTCGCGGATCGACGCGACGAGGAGATTCTTCGTCGCCTCCCGCGCCGCCCCTTCGACGATGCCGTGCTTCAGCGCGAAGACGCACGCCGTCTGGAGCGGACGCAGCGGGCGGAGCAGGAGCCCGTCGTCCTCGAGAAAGCGTCCGCGGATGTACGCCCGCGCGCGCGCCGCGCTGCGCGCAAACCACCGCGCCTCCTCGTCGCGGCCGGTGGCGCGCCCCATCTCGGCCATCAGCCGCGCATCGTAGAGCCAGTAGCACGCGGCGAGGAAGAGGCGGTAGTTCTTCGCGTCGGCGTCGTGCCGCCACGTCTTCCAGTCGCCGAACCGGTTGCCGCACGTCTCGAACGTCTCGTACGACAGCCAGTCGGCATAGATGTAGGCGAGGGTGTCCTCGAAGTCGTATTTCGTCTCGTCGAGGCGGCGGACGAACGCCGCCATCGCCGCCCAGTTCTCGTCGACGATCCGGGTGTCGCCGAACTGCCGCCAGATCGTCCACGGCACGATGACGCCGGCGTCCGCCCAGCCGAAGCAGAACGCCTCGTTGCCGTATTGGGCGAACGGCGCGACAGAGGGATAGCCGCCCTCCGGCGACTGGCTGTCGCGCATGTCGCGCGTGAACTTCCGGAAGAAGCTCCGCGTGTCCGCGTTGAACGCGCCCGCCTCGCAGAAGATCTGCGTGTCGGCCATCCAGCCGAGCCGCTCGTTGCGCTGCGGGCAGTCCGTCGGCACGCTCAGGTAGTTGGACAGCTGCCCCCAGTAGACGTTCCGGATGAACCGGTTGAGCGCGGCATCGCCGGTCTCGAGGGAGCCGAGCTCCATGTCGGCCTTGATGGAGGACACCGGGATGGACTCGATGCGTTCGATCTCCACGTCGTCCGTCGCGACGAGGGAGAGATACCGGTAGCCGAAGTACGTGAAGCGCGGCATGTACGTCTCGACGCCGCCGCCCGCGAACGTGTAGACCAGGCGCATGCCGTCGTCCGGCACGCGCAGGTTGGCGCGGTAGACGGTGCCCTTCGCCCCGTCGCAGCCGCGCGCCGGCGCGTCGGCGTCGTTCAGCATTTCCGCCGGGAGGACCGTCAGCACCGTGCCGCGCGGCGCACGGAAGCGAAACGACGGGACGGCCGATGCGTTCTGGCCGAAATCCACGACCTGCGGCACGCCCTTCCTGAGCGAAAGCGGGCCGCGCGACAGGGCGAGGTCGCGGCGCAGCGCCACCTCGCCGCCGCACGACGGCAGGATCACGCCGGTGAATTCGCCGTTGATCTCCGGCGTCTGCGCCAGGCCCTCGCCCGTGACGGGATCGGCCACCCGCGCATCGTATTCCTCCCCGTCAAAGATCGCGGCGTGGACGACCGCGCCCGCGACGCCGCACCGCCACCCCTCCGGCCCGGTCTCCCGGCACTCCGTCGAGCCGTCGGCATAGACGATGTCCAGCCGGGCGCGGAACGCGCTCTTCGCGCCCATGAAGCCGCGATGGCCGCCCGGCGTGAGGATCTTGTCGCGCCACCAGCCGGCGGACACCTCCGCCGCCAGCGTGTTCACCTCGCCCCGGCCGCGTTTCAGCAGCGGCGTCACGTCGTACGCGAACGAATACCGGGTCTTGGCCCAGTGGGTGTAGCCCGGCTTGAGAAAATCGTCGCCGACGCGCGCGCCGTTGACGAACACCTCGAACACGCCGAGCCCGGCGACGGTCCACCGGGCCGAGACGATCTCGCTCCCGTTGGTGAAGGTGCTGGCGAACCAGCTGGTGCCGTCGGCGGCACGATCGAGCGCTTCCGCGCTCTCCTGAACGATGCCGTCGAAGACGGGCGCGTCCGGAACCGAGATCCACTCCGCCGCCAGCAGGGACGCTCCGGCGGAAAAGGACAGGAAGATTGCCAGCAGACTTTTTTTCATCATGCCGGCAGTATATCAAATCAACTGCGTGCCGATCGCCGTTCGCGCGCAATGGAAACAGACGGTTTCGCGCATGGTGCGCCGGACGCGTCGGCCGCGGCCCGGGCGCGCCACTCCCGCATCGACAGCCCGCCGTGGCGCTCCTTGAAGATCTTGCGCAGGACCGAGCCCGACGACCAGCCGCACAGCCCGGCGATGGCGCAGATGTCCTGGCGCGGATTGCGCAGGAGTCGTTCCGCCTTCTCCAGGCGCACATTCGTCAATTCGTCGTGGATGGTATGGCCGGTGTGCCGCTTGAACGCGATCTCGGCCATGCGTCGCGCCAGTCCCATCGTCTTGGCGACGTCGGCGACGTCGACGGCGTACGCGGCGTTGCGGCGGATGAACTCCACCGCCTTGGCGACACGCCAGTCGGCCAGCGCCAGCAGCCGCGTCGATTCCCGGCGCGTCACACCGGCCACGCCGTAGCGAACCGCGGCGTCCGAGAAGGTCGCATCCCCGATGGCACGGTCGAGCAGTTCGGCGCACAGATACCCGCCCTGCTCGAAATCGACGCCGATCGACGACAGCGACGGCTGGGTCCGTTCGCAGATCAGCGGGTCGTCATCCACCCCGATCACGGCCAGTTCGCCGGGGACGGCGATGCCCTCCAGCGCCGCCAGCTCGAGGATGTCGGCGCCCACGGGATCGTGGACCGCAAAGATGCCGCACGGCTTCGGGAGCGCCTTCAGCCAGCGCCGGAGCCGCTCGCGGCGCGAGAGGTCGTCCGTCGCCGCCGCACCGTCGAAGACGGCGACCTCGTAGCCGTGAAGGCGCAAGATGCGCGCGAACGCGTCCTGGCGGTCCGTGCTCCAGTAGCGCTTGCGCTTCCACCCGACAAAGGCGAAATGCGGCAGGTTGAGCGACAGCAGCTCCTTCGCGGCGGCTTCCCCGATCGCCACGGAATCGGAGTTCACGAACAGCCCCGGCGCCTTGCGCGGATCGGCGGGATCCTCGTCCAGATAGACGACGCGGAGATCACCGAGCGTCCGCCGGGAAATCTCCGGCATTCCGCCGCCGCACTCCGCGATGACGCCGATCGGATTCCAGAAATCGACGATGCCCTTCACGTCCAGCGCGTGTCCGCCGCCGTTGCGCTCGATGACCTGGATCCGCCAACGGGCCTTTTCGGCATACCGCCGGATGCCATCGATGCGGTTCGCACAGATGTACTTGTTGGAATAGACGAAAAAGAGGACCGTGCGCATCAGCCGACCCTCGTCAGGTGGCCGGTCGTCCACTCGCCGAGCGTCTTGTGCGCGACCTCGCGGAAGCCGCGCGCCGCGAACGCCGCGCGCACCTCGGGATAGAGCTCGTTCAGGATGCCCGAGACGACGAGCGTCCGTTTCGCGTAGCCGGCGATCTCGTCCGCAAAGGCGATGAGGAGCGGGCCGAGGATGTTGGCGACGACGACATCGGCGGGCGCGAACACGGCCGTCTGCGCCGCTTGCACGCGGCCGTCGTTCAGCGCGAGATCGGGATAGAGACCCTTCGCGGCCTCGATGGAGGCGTCGAGCGTCACCGCACCCTTGCCGAGCGCGAAGACGCGGTAGTCGACCGTCACGCCGTTGGCGGCGGCGTTTTCGCGCGCGGCGGCGACGGCCTCCTCGTCGATGTCGAACCCGGCGACGGGCGCAAAGCCCAGCTTCGCGGCCGCGATCGACAGGATGCCGCTGCCGCAGCCCATGTCGAGGAACGAGCCGCCG
>Ga0310695_10009020_pt1 | contig 15195 bp, 7 predicted proteins | sample RumenRJG_04DNA_FD_203882 | JGI IMG/M metagenome (GOLD analysis project Ga0310695, IMG submission 203882) | Bovine rumen microbial communities from Lethbridge, Alberta, Canada - RJG_04 (v2) (version 2) | ecosystem: Host-associated > Mammals > Digestive system > Stomach > Rumen | place: Canada...
TTTAGAAAGTTATTTCAACTCTATGCTCCTATCTTATTTCTGACTACAAAGATACAAAAATTTTAATAAAGAGTAGCTTTTCTAATTGAAAAACATTTTTTAGATGTCCTGTCCCTTGACACCCTTATAACAAACTCAAAAAAGTTTATACTATTTGAAAACTATCTGTAGAATGGCAAGTATTATTATTCCAGCAACAATCAACCAACGGTTAATGTTTGCCGATTTTAATGTTTCTTCTTTAGAGCGGGTAATTTCTGAAAGAAGGGATTCTTTTGATGATTGCAGATTTGAATTGAGTCGATCAGTTGCTGACTTTATATCATGACATAAAGATTTCACAGTTGAAAGCTCAGAGTTCAGATTGTCTGCTTTTCCTTGAAGGGATGCAATATCAGCACTCAAACCTTGCTTTAATGATTCTATCCTTTCAATAAAGTTATTGGCATTATTGTTAATAATATCAGGAATCTTAGATACCGTTTGCTTAATATCATTCAATACAGCATCTTGCCCATCCTGAGATTCTTTCAAATCTTTTGATATTTGTGTTAAACCCTCCTTAATAGATTGAATTTCTGCAGTCGCTGTTTTAATTTCATCACGCAGCTTATTGAGTTCCTGAACACGCTCCGTGAGGATCGCATTTTGACTCGTAAACTTCTCAATAGCATTTTCAGACTTACTATTAAACTCATTTATGGATTTTTCCACGCTTGAATTGAAAGTTGTAATAACGGTAGTACACGAAGTGTTAATTTGAGATACTGCACGCTCAAATTCGCCAGAAAGAGCAGCCCCTCGCGAGCTTAAATCATCTTCCCATGCGTTTAGTCCGATACATAGCTTTTTTACCGAGGTTACATATTCCCCAACAACCTTTTGAAGCTCTGTACTTGCCTTAACAGTGCTTTCAACTTGTTCTCTTGCAGAATTTATACTCTGCAAGTCTTTCTCTAATTGCATTAGAGCTTGGTTAATCCTATCTTCCATATTATTCTATGTATTTGTTTTTTATATTTGACAATTCATCTTTATGTATCTCCACAATTGCTGCATTTTTTAGCAAATCTCCGTTGCTTGCAAAATAGGCAGCCACATAGGGATTTTTATTGAATTTCTTAAAGATATCATCCCAAAAGATCTTCCGATCGATTCGGTGGCAAAATCCTTTCATGCCATCAATATAATAATTCTCTAATTCACGTTGTAAAATAACATTGTTGTTTGTACCAAGGAACATTAAACAAAACGCACCTAACAAGTCAATTTCAGGGATACTGTCTGTAATTGACCGTCTAATCAAACGAACGGCACCATAAAGATGCTTTGCATTATCAATTTGAGTAGATCCCGCCTCGGAATGTTTCGAAATCCATTGATTATCTACAACCTGCATGTATTTGAACAGATTGTCCACTGATGATTCCTTTCCTTCATTTGTGTCAGTAACAAGCGAATACTCGTCTCCTATAATGGTTTTATAATCCCGTCTGGCGTATTTTGAATTAAAGTAGAAGTATAAGTCATCTTTGAGTGCTTCATTGACTTTCTTCCAATCCTCCTCCACAGAACCGCGAACACAAAAAGCAAACATGTCATCAATAGCTCGTTTCCTTTTGACTGCAATCTTGTCGTATATGAAATGAGTTAGGTAGCCAAGACACTTGTGAATCTCATTATCACCTTTATATGATGGTACTTCCTTTATAAGTTCAGCAGCTCTTTCTTCGGAATAATAACGTTTTAGATAACCTTCAAGTGCATTATAATAATCACCAGCTTTCTTTTTCTTTGATACGATTCTAAACAATTTGTTGTTATAGTCCTGAGTGAAGTCATCTATCAGTTCAATGCAACACATTCGATAGATAGCTTTGGCAATATCGGCATATTCCATCTTGGTATATGAGATGTATGATATGACGACTTCACCAACTTTTACTGATTGTAATGTGGTAAGGAATCCTGCAATAGAACTTGTCATACTATTGTTTTCCTCACCTACAGATACTTCCATTCTTCGTTTGCTCAACAACTGATACATACATTGCTTCTCAACAAGTTCCCCCTTGAAATTGTTGTTGTAGAAGAACATGACTGTATCGTAATCTGCATTTAGGAACTCATAGTTCTCATTTGTGAGGAAATCATATTTCTTTTTAAATGTTTCCAAATGTTCATAATGGCTCCATCTATCCTCAGTAGGTACTTTAGCCAATTTGCAGTCATCATAATACTCACATCTCTGATTGCATATGATTCTATATTCCTCACTATCCTTTGGCTTGTCGCAGTTCGTACAGCCATAAGAACAGCAATTCTTTTCGAAACGCTTGCATGAATCACCACATTGCTTGCATTTTAGTTTCACAAGATCACTGGTCTCGTCACATATTTCAAAATCTTCTATAGGAATCCCTTTCTTAACAGAAAGCTCTTCAATGTCTTTGGCATCAAACCATTTGTCCCTATTAGCATTATAATGTGGTGAATCTGGCTTTACTCTTGCAATTTGGTATTTAGACAACATGATTACAGATAAAGCCATACGCTGGTCTCGACCTGCTCGTCCGGCTTCCTGCACGAAACTTTCAAGAGAACTTGAATAATTCAGATTAATGGTATATCGGACATTAGGTTTGTCAATACCCATACCGAAAGCCTTTGTGGCTATCATTAATGGGATCTTGTTGTCTCGGAACAATTCGAGATTTGCAAAAGAATCTTCTTCACGCTTGTTATCCTTTTGCTTATTATTTCTTTCGTCTTCTTCATCATCATTACTACCCACAAAAGTTCCAATTTGTGTGCTGGGATGCTTTTCTTCAATGTCTGATTGATTAGTAAAAACAGCAACACCAGTATTATCTTTGTGGGGACAGAACACGATTCCACCATAATCATAATTTTCCTGTGATGTCAAGAAATCATCGGGGATAGCTGTCTGTAAAGGCTGTGTTTTCCTGCCATCTGCTCTTGGCCCGGTAGTATAACCATCCATAATAGTCTTAATCGAATCAGCCGTTAACAATTCTCCCAGATATGTAGGCATTTTCGATATAAGAGAATCTAGATGCGCTTTCTTTGCATCAAAAATAGCCCATTTATCCAGTTTGATAGAACCATCATTTTTCTTCTGAGTGAACTCTATGGGAACAGGTTCTATTTTATATTGTATTTCCAATCTGTTCGTGTCCCCCTCTCTTACTATGGTTTCTGCATCAAGTGGGAATGCGCCATTGCCAGATAATTCTCGCTCAACATCAGCCAACACGTCAAAAGAGGCTGTAGCCGTTAATCCGAAAAGTGGTATATGGCTATTGAGCTCATTTCCCTCATCTGGTTTTGGAAGAACATATTTGTATAGATTCCTTCCTAAATGAAGATATGAGAAACGGAAGTCATGCCCCCATTCAGACACACAGTGTACTTCGTCTATCACGCCGTATGAAAAATAGACACCTGTTTCTTGCATATTCTTCAAACGCTCTCTAAAGTCCAGGATAGACAGTCTTTCTGGCGACATAAACATAAACAGCAATTCTGATTGTTCCAATTGCTTTGATCTACGTTCACGTTCTTCAATCCTATATTTAGCTATAGCACTATAGCCTAATTTCTTGATAGAATCAGGCACCTCTATAGATGAATTAATGTATGAACAGCAGTCTATGCCAGCTCCTATTAGACCGTCATATTGGTCTTTCATTAATGAACGCAGCGGGTCTATAACCAGAGTAACACCAGGTTGCAACAAGGCTGCAATCTGATAAGTAAGAGATTTACCACCACCTGTTGGTAACAAACCAATTACTGACTTATTCTGTAAAGCACGATTGAGAATTGGCGTTTGTCCAGGACGGAAATTCTGTTTACGGAATAGAAATTGGAGGAAATAACGCAAATGATCCACATTTTCCTCTACATCATCATAGCGTCCTTGCGAATTGGGGAATGCTATCGGTTTGTATGTAATTCGACTGGAAGTGTATATTTGTCTCTCATTCCTATGATAATGAGCCGATCGAACATTAAAATAACAATTGTTCTTACACTTATATTCGCTGAAATTGATCTTTTCTAATCCGTTACGCCGTAATACTGAAAAATCGATGACCATGTCATATACGGTGTTTGAATTATATTCATCCACCAATACCTTATTCTTTAGATGTAAGGGCGATTGGGCAAAATCCTTAGAGCTGACGATAGTAAGTTCGACTTCAGGAAATTTAATGTTTGAATAGTCTGCACTCAGCTGTGTGATATGATTGAACATCTGTCTAAGTTCCTCAAAGGCTAATGCAGCACATGGAACATCATGCTCCTTTACTAATACTTTCCAACTATTTGTAGTAATGTCTAACTTTTCTGTCATCATAGCCTCTAAGATGGTCTTCTCCAACCTAGCAACTGCAATAGGTGAAAGTACGAGTTGTAAAGTTCTAACCCAGTCGTCGTCAAACTTCTTATCAAATACTTGCTGGCATCTCTCAAGATATTCGCTTCCGAAGTATGAATATTGACTGTATGGCTTAGCAATTTCTGTTTCATTCAATCTGATGCAATGCCAATGAGCATCAGCAAGAACTTTATCTCGTTGATGATCAAATAACAACTGAGCTGCATTTGAATGATACTTCTCACCATCTAATTCAACTACCCATCCATGTAATTCTGTGCCATTATTATCTTTGGTGCCATATGGGAATTCAACTGAGAAGTCAACACGTTGTGAATGATGCTTATTATTGTTGCTGATTGATGCAAGAGATCTTTGCGGCTTAAGGAGTTGACGTAGAATCGGAGCCGCCTTTTCGGTAATATATGTTTTTTCCAACTCACTGTCTAGTACGGCAAAGTTGTAATTGTCTGGCGTGACATCCCACCTTGGGTCAATAAGATGCATAGCCAAAAACAAGTCCTCATATTTGAGTCCATCAATATGATAATTGATTCCACCTAAATTGTCTTTCTGCAAGATGTTCCCCAAATCTTTAAAAGCCTCTTCAATAAATGGGCTCGCCTTTGTGGGTAATCCTCTTGTTACAATATTATTTAGAACAGCTAAAATAGGATGTACGTCCTCATATATGCTGGCACCGATATCAAATGGCGTTTGTACCTCAAACTCCGACAGATTCCTGTATAATCCTTGTAATTGCTCTTTGTCAACATTGAGAAATGCCTGGCGAACAGAATCTAATTGATACGCAGCATGGAACTGCTTGGGTTGATAATAGTCCACAAAGATCAATTCACATTCATCACCATTAACTCTGAAAACACGGTTCTTTGCAGTATAATTATATCTCCTTATGAGCTTTCCTTCTTTGTCATATTCTTGTTTTGAATGCAGATTTGAAAAAATTGAATCGGCTTCACTGAAGTAATTCCAGAACAAATCAATTCGGTCATTCCCATAATTTAATGGCCCCCAACAAAAGAAATAATGTTGCCCTTGGAGATTATTCTTTATCTTATTTGCCAGTTGAAGTAGATCAATAGATGGAATATCAAGAATATTTGAAAAAAGATGTAGTGTAATTGGTTGTGTTGAACCAATTTCTTCTGTTGTAACATCATCAAGATATTTGTTGACTATAATCGACTTCGTTTCATCTCTCAAAAAGGCATCAACATGATGTTTTGCCCTTCGTAGAGCGATCGGGGATGGCTCTATTAAGATGACTTTTTGTATTAGATTAGGGCTAATACCTGTTTTTTTGAAATAGTCAATCAAACAGGCTGTTGCCAACCCTTGGCCACATCCCCAGTCGATTATTTGAATATCTGAGCTTCGGAATGTATTAATATTGATTTTATCAAGTACCTCATTGATTTTTGCTTGATGCATATTTCCGTAAGCAGCAATATAAGCACAGCACTGCTCCTCTGTGGTTAACACTGCTCTACCATGATCAAGCCCAGGGTAAGTCCATGGACATAAATAATACCTTTGTGGCAAGAATCTTTTGTTTAGCTCAATTATTGAGTCAAACGTATAATTCTTAATCTTAAGCAATTCTTCATAATATGTCATGTCATTTCCCTGTTATAGTTTCTGAAAATCTATTCTCTTGATGGCGTCTCCAATTCTGTAATGCCAACTGTTTGGTAGTATTGGCATAACAGTATTCACAAAGATGAGGACAAGTATTATATTCACCAATGTCCTTTGATGCCATACACTCACAGAATTGACGCTGACCAGGATCCTTTTTGTGAGTACTGATAAAATAATGATTGTGAGGAAGGATTATCGCGCCTTCTGGAAGTTCCGACTCACCGAACAAGTCTGGAACAGGAACGTCTTCAATCTTCACTTTCATGAAATCCATAAGGTCATTATCATCCCACGCTAAACGGGTAATTAAATCACCATCAATGCATCGATTATGCTGTATATGATATTTATCTATATTTATCTCTTCGCCACATGTCGCAAGTTGGAAGTTCCAGCCACGTTCTTGATTCATGGTTGAAAGCCTTTCTGCGAAATCTTCCATCTGTTCAGTATCCCATTCATGATACGGAATGCCATTTACCTCTAGATTATGCTTTACCTTCTTATACATGGCTATGTCTGCATAACTGAATACGAGCTTTTCTGTGCTATCTTTCAGTTGGTCACCGATATACTGTACTTTCCTAAGCAAATCATCTACAGATATATCATCCGTCAGTATCATAGGGTCAAACCGCCAGATGACTGCGCCCTTGCCTAGCTGCTCAACAAGCGACTTGAATGTTTCTATGCGTGTAGCAAGAGAAGGTACTTTTTCCAGTTTCTCTCGCTCATAGTCATTCAAAGTGTATTGAATGTAGCATTTGATGTTACGCTCTTTGAGAATATGCAGATATGGCAACAACGGGCGTGGATTCTTTGACCAGAACACGATAAAGCGTGTGTTCTCATAGGAAACATACGACTTCACTCCATTGAACGGATTCGTCCATGCGGAATATCCTTTCTCCAAACGATGGAAGAACCAATCTGCATAGAATGCCGGAATATCGGTACTTCTACTTGCAGAAACAATCAATGGAGCTTGCATCGAAACAATGCTTCCATCCTCAATTGGTCGATTTATTTTGGTCCATGTTGCCATTTTTGAATCGTATATTAATTTGGAACAAACACAAAGATTATTGAAAACGTATAGTTGAAAGTTGACACTCAAATACAAAAGGTGGTTCTGATTGGTTATCTAAGTTCTTGAACCCGCTGTTATCCACTTCGTCAATCGGGTATTGCAAGATGAAATTGATACAGCGCTCGTTGTCTTCATCTACTAAAAGATAAAAAGTTTCTATTCCTATGTTTTTTTGTAAGAACATCATCATTCTAGGAAATGCAGTTCGCATAAAACCTTGTCCTTCGAACGGACCGAAGACAAAGAAATCAAGAGTCCATTCGTTAAGCCCCATAGACGACTTGTTGAATGCAGGTGTATTGACAAAAATCATACCTACAAGTATACCTTTCGTGTATATGCCATAAGTAAATTGAAGTCCAGCAGTTGTTCTAAGCATTGTAATTTTGGAAAATTTCTCAATACTTTCTGTTGTACTAAAATCCAAAGTAGGTAGGAATTTTTTAATATTTGCAGAAGTGCTAAAGAGTGTCGGCACAGTTTTGAGTATAATCTCATTAGATATAAAATCAGGAGCAATTGGCTCCAAATAGATTCCGCTCCTACCACAAACGATTGGATCTAAATCGTCAATGGAATAATAATTGTTATCTCCTGCCGATCCTATAGCATTGAGAAATGATTTTGGGTCAAACATATTATACAAATTATATCATTCATTACTATCAAATTCAATCATTCCATCCTGTAGCTCTTCTTCATCTACAGTATTGTCTTTCAGTGGAACAAGGTCAAATTCTAACTGCGACTTGGGTATTCCTGTTTCAGCAAACAGCAACCCCAAGACATAACAGATTGATTTAGCACTGGCAGATGACCATACATAACAATTCTCAGCAATCTTCGAGTGCTTTTTAAAGTCATAGTTATGGAACCAACTGTCCTTGGCACATAGATATGCTACAGCGGACGGTTTTTCAGCATATACTAGTTTACATACTTCAACCAACATTTCTTTCCAAGAGTCAACTACATGCTTCTCGCCTTTGTATATGTAGGCTTGGATATGACGGTTCGTAACCTCGACGTCATCATCATCAAAGGAAATCACGTCTGACTCTTTTTCAAGTGGAACATATGACGTAGCAATCATTGGCCATAGGTACAGGAAATTGGTCATCAACTGATTACCGCGATTCTTGATTTCCTCTTCTGTCCACTGTTCAATGGTCTTCAAATAGTTGCTCAGCTTAAATGTGGAATCCTTGAAACCATATATCCTATTGCCCTTCCTGTCTGTATATCCATTCTTCTTTTCTTGGAAAGAATGGTTGCCATAGTTTGAATTATATCCTGTCAGCGTAAGGTTGGCGAATGTATGTAGATACTCCTCATGAATCCGCTCATACTCGCTTCCTAATTCCTCTTTCCATATGGTATTCAGGCTCTGAGGCATAATGTGTTCGAAGGAATAGGTTCCATCCTTTATCTTCTTTACAATGGTGTCGTTAGTCTCCTTGTTATCCAAGTTCTCCATTCTTTCGAACAGGAAACAACGATAATCCAACGGAATACGGTATATCTGTCTCTTGGGGAAACTGTCTTTCAGCTCCGTATCTGATGGGAACTTTGCAGTACCTTGCTTGCGCAATAGGATATACTTAAGCAGCTCATCATAGCTGGCAGTAAGAACCACATTTCTTCTTTCGTGCTGTCTTACGACACGAAGAATATCACTATGCAGAAGGGCAAAAGATTTAGCCATTACATTGGCTGGATAACCGCAGATAATACGCCTTGCCCAATAATTCTCAATGATGTCCAGGACCTTGTAAATGGTATCTTCGTTCAACTTATTCTCCTGAGCGTAGTTAAGAAAAGCCATGTAGAATGGCATGCATACCATTGAGCCAATGTAACTCAATTGTTTGAACTTTCTGTTTGTCTGTTCTGAATATCCCTCACCTTTAGAGGCATGACGATAGAATACAGAGTATTTCAGCATATCATTCAAGAGGTCTTCTCTTGGTGTATTGCTCTCCTCATCATAACGCTTGAAGTCGAAATAGAGTTCTGCAATACTACTAATAGTTTTATTCTTCACGGTCAGATAGTCACGAATAAACATCGTTGGATCATGGTCAGTATTCGCTTCTATCTTACTCCAATACTTTCGGTAGTAATCTTCCTGTTCTTCTGCGGTCAACGACATCAGCAGGTAATTTCTCACCTTGTCTGCCTCTTCAAGATCCTTACCACATGAGTTCAGACTTTCAAAAATCAGCTGAGGATTGTCGTTTCCGTCAAGACGAATGTCTATAACAGTCAGGCGTTCGATAGCTTCAATTAATTCTTCGAAAGTCATAGATGATGTTTTTATCAGAGTACAGAACAACTGGAAGTTCTCTGTCACCCCAGATTCAGTATGTATACTAGTCTCTGAAGCATCATCGGAAAATAGTGCATCATAGGCTTTGATGTCATTATCGATAGGACGCAGTTTTATCTTGCGGTCACATTTCCGATATTTGGCCAACAGGTATTTATTTCTTTGGTCTGTGATATACTCTTCGCCCATATCACACTTCATTGTTCCATCCTTAACGCATCTGATGGCAGCAAGGATAAGCAAGGAAATCGTTGTGATACGCTGCTGCCCATCGATTATCAACAGGTCATCTTCATGGTCGGATGCCTTGACTGTAACAATACTACCAAAGAAATGGCTGTAGATGTTGTTCTTGTGAATCTTTTCCAGGTCAGAAAACAGTCGTTCACAATGTTTGCGCTGCCATGCATAATTACGCTGGTACAGTGGTATCAAGAACAAAGTCTTGTCTCCACTGAAGTATTCATTTAGTTTAGTAGCATATTTCATAATCTTCAATACTATTGATCACTTATTTCTGGTTCTGCTGCCATACCCAGTTGTTCAGGCTGCATCGAAATTTCCTTTGCCTTGGTCTGAGCAGCTTCTCTCACCATTGGCGTATAGACTTCAATGATGTGTCTCCAATCATTCAGTGACATATCAGAATATCTTTCTCCATATAGTTCGATAACTTCACGTTGAAGATCAGCATCACTGATTTCAGCATCCATTTGAAGACGATTAAAGATGAGGTTGCGCACCTCTCTGTCATCCTCCACATTAGCTAGCTTAAGCGGTGTGGCAACATAGTTCTCCTTGAAGTTCTCCACCTGATCCATCACCTCTCTAAACACTTCTGGAGCATAGACTGGTGGATAGCCGTTTTTAACTAGACAGATTTTGATATCAAGTTTCAATTGATCGCGTACACGCTGATTATTTAGCCAATCAGAGAAAGAAGATTTTGCATTAATAATATCACGAATCTTACGTGCCAAGCTCTTACATTTCTCATTGATTACTACGCCATCCACCTCCTTATCTTCGCCATATACGAAGTTATTCTTATCTCTCAGATGTATAAGAATATCATAGAAAGCCTTTTCCTCGAAACTCAGGCCCAATTTTCGGAAGCTTTCACGATCTTCTTTCATGCTTTGGAGGATTCTTAGAGCCTGTTCTGTAGCCGTCTTGATGATGCTCTCCGCAGTTTCTTCCTGAGTTTCTCCTGCCTCTTCTTCTGAGAGGAACTTACGGCGATCATGATACAGTTTAATGGTTTCTTCGAGCATTTCCTGGTATTTCTTTGAAGCCACCTGATTTGCCTTTCCATATTCGGTTATCTGCTTTCGAAGTAGCTGAATAAGAGTTTCCAGTTTTGAAGCTGGCATCTTAATTTCTGAAAGTCTCTCTACGAACTCTGGGCCAAAGATATCCATCTCCTCGCCCTCATCAAGGATACTTTCCACATTATTATACTTTAATGCCTCTTCTACCATCTTAGCCACTTTTCTATTCATGGTTTCTGTATCAGGAGCGTCTGTTCCATTCATTTTATACACCATTCCAGCTATGGCCATAAAGCATTGAGCCAATGCGGAGACATCATCATCTAGTTCGCCTGAAGGTTGGCATAAATCGTATGCCTTTCTCATTCTCTTCACAGTCTGAAGGAAGTAAGTCTTAAACGTTACAGGTTTCACCTTTTTCCCATCCTTACTAGTCAACTTGAACTTCTCTACAGACGAGAAGACATACTCAGCAGCTTTTGCAAGCAAGATATAACGTTCCCCCGCATCTGTTTTCACATCAAGGAATGGGGTGAGATCATATCCCTTGAAAAGAGCTTTTAGTATCTCCAATTGTTCAAGGAATAGAAGTGTAGCTTGTGCAATGTCGTCTTCTGTTGGAGCCACAGAACTATCACCACCATACATCTTTCTGGCTTCCAGCATTTGGTCACGAATACCAATATAATCAACAATCAAACCATAATCTTTGCCTGGATATTTGCGATTTGCACGACTGATAGTTTGTATCAACGAGTGCTTTTGCAACGGCTTGTCATTATACATATAAGTTAGGCAATCCACATCAAAACCCGTTATCCACATATCCACCACGATGGCTATACGGAAATTAGAGAATTCCTGCTTAAAGGCAGCATCAAACTTATCTGTACGAGCATCATTCTTCACACCTCCAAGATATTCGTACATTTCTTTCTTATCGTTGCTTGCCACACTAGCTACAAAGGCAATCATGGGCACCTTCTCCATCTTATCAAGTTCTTTTGGGGGTACTTCGGCACCTTCAACGGTTTTACTTTCAACGAACCACTCTGGGTAGTGCTCCTTAAATTTCATCAACAAATCATAGGCGATCTCTCTCTTAGAGCACACAATCATGGCCTTCTGAATTCTATCGGGATCTGTAGCTATTGCTGAAACATAGTGGTCATGTATATCAACTGCAAGTTTATCGAGACGGTCTTTATTCCCTAAAATTTCTTCAAGCGAACTCATTGCCTTCTTGCTCTTGGCTATATCTTCCTTAGTAGAGCCTTCTTCTGCGCATTTTGCATAGTAAGCCTCAATCTCCTTTGCTTTTTCCTGATTAAGCAGGACCTTGGCTATTCTAGGGTGATACTTAATTGGCACAGTTATCTCGTCAGCCACAGCCTGATCCATGGTATAGCGGTCTATCTCTCTACCAAACGTTTGATAAGTTTCTTCGATAGGTGTTCCTGTAAAACCAACAAATGTGGCATTTGGTAGGGCTTCGCGAAGCACTTTGGCATATGGTTTTGAAATCATTGCCTTCATATTCTCATCAGCGTCTTCGCTGAATTTGATTCGTCGCGAACCTTCTATCTGTGTTCTATGTGCCTCATCGCTGAAACAGATAATGTTGGAGCGTTCATTGATGAGTCCAATTGGATCGTTCTTTCTGTCGCAGAACTTCTGGATCGTGCAGATGAAGAAACCGCCACTATCGCGAGCCCCAAGTTCTTCACGCAGCTTTTTCCTAGTAGAAACTGTTTCCACCACACCAAGCCCCAGATATTCCTCACTTTTAGTAAAAAGCTTAGCACTCTGCTTCTGTAGGTCGTCTCTATCTACAATCATCAAGATGGTTGGCGAACCAATAACATCCATACATCTCATGGAAAGTTGGCGAGCCAGAAAAGCCATGGTATAAGTCTTACCGCATCCTGTAGCACCAAAATAGGTGCCACCTTTACCGTTCTTTGCCTTGACTGATTGGATAACACTTTCCCTCAACAGACGAGTGGCAAAGAATTGTGGATAACGACAAACAATTTCCTTTTCATCTCTATCATATTGTTCATCTTGGAAAAGTATATAATCTCGGAATAGTTCAAGGAATCTTGATGGACGATACACACCCTTTACCATCGTTGACAGTTCGTCATAAGGCATGGTAGAAATCTCATCGCTATCCTCTACACGACGCCAAGCATAGAAGTGCTCGTATGGTGTACGCACAGTGCCTAGGCGTGTCTTTACACCATCGCTGATACAAGCCAGTGGGCAATAGTGAAGGAGGTGTGGAATGTCCCTCCAATAACGAATATTGATTTGTTCCCATGCTTTTTCTATGGTTGCTTTTTCGTCAGCAGGATTCTTTAGCTCTATCACGCAAACAGGAATACCATTCACATAGAGCAACACATCGGGGCGACGGTTCTTTGTCTCTCCGTTGTTGATGTAATCTACTGTGAACTGGTTGACCACTCGGAACGTGTTGTTATCTACTTCCTCGAAGTCAATTGGTTCAATAGTATAAGGTGTGCCGTCCTTGGCAGTGAACTGCATACCGTCCACCATCCATTTATACACTTTATGCAGTGTGGCGAAATCCGTGTCAGCACCCACCAATCGGATATTGTCGGTAATCTTGCGGATGTCGTCATCCTCCAGCGCAGGATACTTTTCCTCCAAGTAATGGAGCAGGTCATCCATATACAGCACTTCCTTGCGGTTGGTCCTTGTAATGCTCTCGCCAAAGATATACTGCCATCCTTCCGCTTCAAGAAAACTGATGAGGGCATTCTCGTAGTCACTCTCCACGAAGTGACCATCCATTGCTATGTATTTCTGTTTCGCCATACTGCTTTAGTTTTAGTTACTTGTTTCTAATGAACCTTTGATAAGTATCGGACAGAGATTGTTCAACTGCTCTTTCAGTTGAGCTGCAATGCGCTGACGCTCAATGTAGCACTTGTGTATGTTGACAATCTCTTTTTGAACAGAGATGTCTGGGATAGGAATTGTGACTTCACACATTTCTGAGAAACCGAACGTGTCTCTAACTGAACCAGAGGCATAAAAAAGTGTACTCCTGAAAAACTCGGATCGAGTCAGCCACAACAAGAGGTAATCTGGAAGCAAATAGTCTGAACTGTTTACTTCAAATACAACATACATGGGTGAAACTATGCATTCCCCTTGTGATTCCTCTCTCATCGCTATAGAGCCTAAGTTAATACGAGAAGGGTTGTAAACAAATTGATTAGGACGTACTATCTTGTAATTATGGAAATCAAGTCCAACGGTATTAGCGCGAGTCTCGGAAAAGTTTCCAGAACTCTCCACACCTTGAACTTCGCATACTGATAGCTTATCATTCCTTTGATTGCATTCACAAATATATTTTCCTATCTTTTCACATCCACTTTTACGACGCAAGTCCTCTATGTACCCATCGCAAACAAGTTTCAGCTCTTCCACTTTGCTTTGATAGGCAGCCAGATTGTTTTGGAGTGCCAGATAAACATCAACGTATTTGCGCTGCTGTTCGATGGAAGGAAGGGTGATGGAAATATCTGCCATATCACTAAAACTAAATTCTGGGCGTTGACTGCCAAAATTTCTAAACCTAACTTCACGACGGAATTCGTCACGATGGAAGTATATGTACAAGTAATATGGATCGACGAGCTGCTTGCCTTTCTCGTTGAGGTAAAAGATGATGTATAAGTGGGATACTATACAGAATCCTTCTGTACGATATGCGAGAGAACCTAGGTCTATTCTGGTAGGATTATACACAAATGCACCATTATTCACCAACTTATAAGGTTTAAGGTCTACATCCAATGGGTTACCTTTAGGACTTGTGAAGACACCATCATTATTGACACCGGCTATTAAGTCGATGCCATATTTCAGGTCCTTGTTGTTAACGGTAGAACGTTCTATCAGTTCTCCCAGCTTATACTTAGTCAATCCCATAGCCAATACCTTTAAACGCCTCTTCGAGCATCTTCTGTGATTCCTTTTCACGATGCATAAGCTCCTTCATCTCCTGCTGAACACGAGCCATCTCTTTAGGATAGTCAATCTCCAAGTCGTGGTCAACGAACTCGATATACTTGCTGGGCACAAGCGTCCAGTTGTTCTCCTTGATGCCGCCTTCACCCTCTACAGTCACACTCTTGTATAGCTCTGGCACAGCAAAGTTCTTGCCGTCAGTACTTTCCGACTGCCACTGATGATAGATGTCAGCTACACGCTGAATCTGCTCTGTGATGAGCTGAACCTTTTTCTTCTGCTCACCCTTCACGGGATTCTCTGTCCACTGGCGCAAGTCCATAAAGAGTATTTCATGCTCTCGGTTGCGCAACATGCGTCCATGATACTTGCCGCCCTTCTTGTTCTGATTCAGAATCCAGAAGGTAACGCTGATGTCAGTGGTGAT
>Ga0310695_10009021_pt1 | contig 15192 bp, 10 predicted proteins | sample RumenRJG_04DNA_FD_203882 | JGI IMG/M metagenome (GOLD analysis project Ga0310695, IMG submission 203882) | Bovine rumen microbial communities from Lethbridge, Alberta, Canada - RJG_04 (v2) (version 2) | ecosystem: Host-associated > Mammals > Digestive system > Stomach > Rumen | place: Canada...
CCATAGACCATCAGCACCCGCTTACCGAAACGTGCCACTTCCTCATGCAGGTGACACATCTGCTCCTTACCGAAATACACCTTGGTCTTGTTCTCAAATACAAAGTCTCTCATATTTCTTACCTTTTTATTTTTCACTCAAACTTATTATCCACTTCTCGACCTTTTTCTTTTCCGTGCGCACTTCGTGACCGTAGATGCTGAAGCCCTTTTGGACGTTGGCTCCGGGGAAGGCTTCCTTCACATCCTCTACGCAGTTGGCAAGGCCTGAGCCTTCGTGAGTGGTGAAAGGAATGACGGTCTTGCCATTCAGGTCGTTAGCGTGATTCTTGAAGAAGGTGAACATCACCTGCGGATAGGTGCCCCACCAGACGGGACCGCCGATGAACACCGTGTCGTACTTGCTCAGGTCGACGTCTCCCTCATACTCAGGCAGTTCGCCGTTCCTTGTTTCTTCCTGCGCTAACTTGATAAGCGGATTGTAGGCCATCCCGTCGTACTTATGGGTGACGATTTCAAACTGCTCTGCGCCTGTCAACTCTGAAATATAGTCGGCCACAATCTTCGTGTTGCCCACTTCGATGTTACCTACTGCGTAGTTGTCTCCTGCATGAGAGAAGAATACTACCAATGCTTTTCCGTCCTTTGTCATAACTTTCTCCTGTTTTGCACCACCGCTGCAAGCTGTGGAAATCAGCAATGCTATGGCAGCTGTGATGATATTCTTGATATTCATTTTAAATATACTTTTGGATTTGGGCGCAAAGTTACGACGATTTCCTGACACTTTGGTTTTACAAATTACTTCACAATTTTCACTTTTTGCCGAAAAGTGATTTTATAACTATTTCTTCATATCCGAGGGACGCCATAATAGCTATGTCCTCAAAAACAAGAGGAGAAATAGAGGGGCTAATCCCTATCGTCAAAGCGGCGCACCCCAAAAAGGATGCGCCGCTTAATGTTTACTCATTAATCACCGCCCCAAATCACTCATTCGGATCACCCGAATCCTGAGCCGTGACCGTGAACCAGACAGTGCCGCCGTGATACACCACGAGGCTATGACCAGCCTCCACGTTCAGACCCGTGAACGTCGCACCATTGGCATCGTGGCTTGCAGGGCTGATAGCATCGCCCGCACCGTCCACCTTGGCCGTAAACTCCACCTCACCCAGATTGCTGCCGCTGACGGCTACGCTGGTGATGGGAGCCGTAGCGTTGACGCTGCCGCCGGCAATGCTCTGGCTTACGCCGTTGATGGTGGCCGAGGTGTTGTAGCTGGGCTGTCCGGGAGTCACACCGCCACTGCCACCGTCAGGAGTGACGTCGCTCGTGGAACCGGTGCCGTTCGTACCCGCATTGTTCAGGTAGAACTCCGACTCCATGTCAATCTCATAGGCCGCATAGCTGCTCTCCACGGCCTGCGCCAGGCTGCATAGGTCTGAGCCAAGAGCGGCCTCATTGAGCACCAGTTGGCAGTTGCTGCGGAACCATCCGCCGCTCCTGTCCTTGCGACTGACGATGATGCCTGCTGCCACCACGTCGCCGCCACGACCCAGCACGAAGTTGAAGTGGTCGGTGTCAAACTCAAACGACGAGAAGTTCAGATGGTTCTTCCAGTTCGAGCAGGGGAACTCGCCCGCGCTGTTCACAATCTCCGTGGTCATAGGAGCACCAGAGCCATCGGCATTGCGAGGGTTCAGCAGGATACGGGCCGAAGCCACCTCATACCTGCCATCCAACTTCTGCACGGTCACAAACGTCACCTGGTCGCCACGCTGCAGGCCCCATGTGTTCACAAAGTCAGCGTATGTGCGGCTGGGCGCATTGACATACGCTTTGTGTCCGCCTTCGGCATCGATGCCTACCGACACGCTGGGCAGATGGCCCTGCGAGATGATGGCGGCAAAGGGTGTCCACTTGTCGCTCTGCAGCGGCATGAACTGGTAGAACTGGTACAGGCTCTGTCCCGAACTCTGCAGTGTTGCCGCACGCTCGCGAAGGTACTTCAGGTTCACCTTGCGAAACTTGTTCATGCACTGGAAGCCATTGCTCACACCCTCGAAGGAGTGGTTGCAGATGAACTTCAACATGGCATAGAGCATGCCTACTGCCTTCACCAAGACGCGCTGAAGAGTCTGCGCGTTGGTCTTGGGGTTCTTCACACGACGGTTGGAGGAACCGTCAACCATTACATAATTCTTTTTCATTGTTGTAACGTATTAAGAACTACTGTTAATCCTACCCTTGGAGACTGCGGTCAATGAGCGTCCGATATGAGTTGAATATGACTTCAATTAGAGTTTTATATGACTCCGATATGACTTCAATATGACTCCTTTATGAGAACGACTTGAACTTTCACAGACTTTGACCTGGTTTCACCAATTCGTGATGTTCGGTGCAAAGGTACGGATTATTTCTCCTCGTTGTTTTCAAACGGAAAAAGCAACGCAGGCGTGTGGAAAGAAAAATGAGGCCCCTCATCGGGGCCTCACTGTATGCCGTCTGTGCGGAAATGCCTATCTACAGGGCTTAAATCATGAATCCCTTCATGTTGTCGCGCATCTCCCTCAGACGTGTAAAATACTTGGAATTGTGGAAAAAATAGCCGATTTCGTGGAAAGCGTCCTGTAGCGGCTTGCCGCTTGGCTCTGCATGGACATTGAAGTTGATTTTCAGCTTACCCGAATCAGTGAAGTCCTGTATCGCATCCTTGTGGTCCTGAGCATATTTGGTGAACGTTCTGGAGGTAAACTGCATTTCCTCCTTCAGCACATGCTTCAGCAAGTATTCGCAGAACGGTGTACGCGTAGTATTCTTCATAATGTGCATCCGTATGAAATAGTCGTGCATCAGCAGACAGAAAGCAACGGGTTTGTATTCCTTGCCTACAATCTTGCAAGTGTCCTTCTCGCCAAAGAAGTGGGCTATCGCCTTTTTGATGCAGTCCGTCATGCTGCCGTCGTCAATAGGCGAATAGAACAGGCCGCTGTCTTGTTCTGGCGGGTCTGTCCGCTGGTTGCGGCTGAGCACAAGGGTCTTATCGTAAAACCTGTCAGCAGTCTCAGTTATCTGTTTTGCTATACTAATCAACGTATTGTGCAACTTTGTCCCGTCATCATCCACCTTGACTGTGACTGACGGGGCACGCACGAACCCTGTCGCGCCGCCACCTGTATGCAATATGTCCTTCGCCCGATACGAAAGGCGTGGCGGCTTAATACCCTTTCCTCCGCGTCCTGGCCCTACCATCCCCATTCTCGTAGGCACCTCTATCAGCGCCACCGAGAACCTATCCTTGGGAATAGCGTTTATCTGTCCCATCGTCAGCTTCTGCATCACGAATGGCACATCATCGTTAGGCAGAAACGCAGTCCGTCCTGCCAGTGTCACCTTGGTTCCTTGCATGCGAGACAATGCGCGGCCTCCCGCAGGGCCTATACCAATACCTTTCATGTCCTTCTCAGTTTTACATTGGCAAAAGTACACAGAAAAACTGATAACACAATACAATTCTACAATTTTTCGTTCAAAATCGCAGAAGATTCACTAATTATTACGGGAAGGTAATGCACATTTTTGTAGCCAAACAACTATTTCACGACATGAAGCGAAGAAACCCTACCTATGCACTATACCAATCTGTAATGCTGTTTTTCTGCATGTCAGTATTCTACCGCTGAGACAACCCATTCTTTCTTGATGCACCACAGTGTGGCTTGAATACTACGATTTTTCTTATGACGAGTGACCATGCGTTTATGCCTAAAGTCCAAGTCAAAGATGACGTCCCAACTGTCAACTATCAACTTTTGAATTTCCTCAGGCTTATCGTTGAAGTCAATATGAAAGAATTCGTCTATGCGTCTTGCTATTCTTTTATCAATGCTCAAATCCCACCCGTTCAAAGGATGGTGCCATAATACAAAGCCTGAAAGCAGCACATCTTCTGCTGGTGCCTCAAACTCTATCATCATCTCTTTCTGTCCTGGGTGAGTCTTGGAATTATCAGAAAGAGGCGGTTTGTTCTTTTTCTTTGATTCATACTGATACCATGCCCATACAGGCAGTGTGATTTCTGGAAGCGGTGGCTCTCCAATACGCCTCTTCATTTGTTCCATCATCCATTGATATGCTATTTCATTGTCTTTTGCGAAGTCAGAAACCTTGTTGCAATAGGCTATGCCATTTGACATCAAGTCTTCATAAAAACCTACATCTTGCGAAGTCCATAGTCTCATATTATTACTATCATTTTAATTGTTAGACAGTTTTTTGTAGAAGTCCACCACTTCGCGCATCGAGGCTATATACCGTTTGAGTTATCTGCCGTCGAGAGGTGTACGCTTGCCGTCCATCCCGCTCGGCTTTGCCGCTTATATGAGCGTAGCGAGTCATAAGAACTGAGTTCTTGAAATTTCTGGCAGAAAGTTGCCATATTGACATCATTCTCATAAACCCTCCCTACGCAACAAGCCAAGTGGCTCTAAAGTTAGAAGAAAAGAAGATATTTGACTCATACAGTTAACAAAATCGGCAAACACTCCGAAATCATTGCCTGGAAGGTGCCTATATCGGCCATTTTAGAGTTAGTGGGTAACTATAATAGAGTTAATGGGTAACTGTATTAGAGTTAGTGGGTAACTCAAAATCACCTCTCATAGCATCTATATCATCCTTCCTTTGATGTTCCAATTGCAAAGATAGTAGGAATTCAAGTAAGTTGTATATCTTTTGTGGCTAAAAATTGTGAAAAGTGCATTATTTTAGCAATATTTATCGACAACAGGAGATGTGTTTAGAGGAATTTTGACTATATTTGCAGTCACAAATTGACAAAACGAAAACATTTCTAAATTTATTTGCTTATGAGAATGAAAATGCTTGATTACAACTCAATTGCTTACTCGCAAAAATGCTGTCACTAACAGCCGGCGTGGACGGTTGACACTGATGCCTACATTGTGTTTACCCACAAAAATGCTGTCACTAACAGTGGAGCGGGGACGAAAGATGAGTGGAGAGTTATTGTGTTTACCCACAAAAATGCTGTCACTAACAGTAGACATACAACTATACTCCTCTCTCCTGCATTGTGTTTACCCGCAAAAATGCTGTCACTAACAGTCAACGGCTGCCAGCAATATCGGCACCAACAATTGTGTTTACCCGCAAAAATGCTGTCACTAACAGTAAAAAAGCGGCGACGTGTATTCTCTGACTATTGTGTTTACCCGCAAAAATGCTGTCACTAACAGTGCCTACTTCCGATTCAGCATCATGTGGAACATTGTGTTTACCCGCAAAAATGCTGTCACTAACAGTCCATAGTGGGTAAGCCGATTAGCCTCAGTCTTTTAAACATCATATCGAGAATGTGAATATTAAATGAACTACGTTAGAAGTGAATGTATAGGCACCTTGGAATAGTCGTCCAAGTTCCAAGCTCTGGTTGGTCAGTGATTAAAAGGAGCGAAAGCAACGGTGTTGCTGACAAGAAACCACTTCATAACATTGGCGATGGGCGCATAACGGGCATTAGCCCGACTTATAGTTTTTTAATTTAAGAGAAGATGGTATATGTATTAAACAAGAATGGTGAACCCTTGATGCCAACTGAGCGTCATGGAAAGGTGCGTCGTTTGCTTCGTGACGGCAAGGCACATGTTGTACGCCTTGTGCCTTTCACCATTCAGTTAAACTATTCATCGGAAGAAGTCGTTCAGGAGGTTTCGCTGGGAGTTGACGCTGGTAGTAAGCATATTGGAGTTTCTGCTACGACGGAGGGACGTGAGTTGTTAGCAATGCAGGTGGAAGAACGTGATGATATTGTAGAACTGATAGCCACTAGGAGAGAAACGAGACGCACCCGACGTAGTCGTAAGCTTCGGTATCGTGCATCCAGATTTGATAATCGTCGCCGTAAAGACGGTTGGATGACACCAAGTTCTGAATACAGAATTTCTGCCCATTTGCGTATAATCCGTCTAGTATGTTCCATCCTACCCGTTACAAAAACGACTATAGAGGTTGCACAGTTTGATTCACAGAAAATTAAGAATGACAAGATTTCTGGTGTTGAATATCAGCAAGGAGAACAGCTTGGTTTCTGGAACGTGAGGGAATATGTACTTGCAAGGGATGGTCATGTATGCCAGCATTGTAAAGGCAAGTCAAAGGACAAGATACTGAATGTCCACCACATTGAAGGCAGAAAGACTGGAAGTAATGCCCCTAACAATCTTATCACGCTGTGTAAGACTTGCCACAAAGCATGCCATGATAGGGAAATAACCCTCAAAGTGCGAAGAGGTACAAGTCTGCGCGATGCTGCCGCAATGTCTGTTATGCGATGGGAAGTCTATAATCGTGCTAAACAAGAATTCAAAAACGTGCATTTGACATACGGATATGTTACAAAGCATACTCGTATTCATAATAATATAGTCAAAACCCATTGTGCCGATGCTCTATGTATTTCAGGTAATGTAGGAGCAGAACGCCTCTCATGGTTTTATGGAGTTAGGCTGACAAGACGGCATAACCGTTCGCTGCACTTGTATAAGCCCGGAAAAGGTGGAATACGACGAAGTAATGTTGCATACCATTGGATAGGCAAATCACGTCTACAACAATATGACTATGTGGAGTGGAATGGTCAGAGGGCTTTTGTGTCTGGTAGTTCGAATGGCAGACCATATCTAAAAAACTTTGACGACAAGTATATCATGACACCCAAAGCTACTGTCAACGCTAAGACGGTAAAGTTCATCAGGCGCAAGCGGGGAAGCATGATTATTGAGCAATTACCTAAAGACAAGAGTTAGATTATGGAAAAAGCAGAGCAACAATTGATGCCCCCCTTGAAAGAAAATATCATTAACTACATTCTGAAATTCATATCAGAACGAGAGCGTGAGGTAAGAACATGCGACCTCATAGAAGCTATCATGATGCAATTCGGTTCTGAACTCAAAGATAAGTGTAACGACAATCCATTTGCAGACGAGATGTTTGCCGAAAGCGTCCTCCATGAGACCTACCGTCTATATGGGTTGACCTACACTGAGAAAGATGGGAAATTAATTGGATTGACAGAAGAAGGATATAAAGCGGCGAGTCATCTAAAATGGGTATTAGGATATTTAGATGACAAAGATGATAAAACAAAAACAATTATGACTAACAAGATTTTCATTGTACATGGGCACAATGAAGCAGTTAAAGAGAAGGTCGCAAGATTTTTAGAGCATTTGAAGTTGGAGCCAATTATCCTACACGAACAACCAGACAAAGGACAAACTATTATTGAGAAATTTGAAAATAACAGCAACGATGTAAGCTTTGCCATCATACTTCTAACAGCTGACGATTTTGGTAAGGCGAAAACAGAAACAGACTACAAACAACGTGCGAGACAGAATGTAATTTTTGAAATGGGTTACTTCATGGGGTTCCTTTCGCGATCTCACGTATTTATGCTACTTGAAGAAGGTGTTGAAAAACCAAGTGATATGGACGGAATTATCTATACTTCATTGAAAGAAGACTGGAAAACAAAGCTGTTCAAAGAGCTTTATAACTGTGGATATAAGATAGACCCAAAAGACATGTTAGACCTAAAGTGAACTATCAGAGAACCCATGTGGTGAGACTATCTATAGTAACTATACGAGCCTCTCCTTCTAAAAGTAACTTATGGGCTAGGTTCTCTTTATGAAATCATTCCCCAGCGGTTCTGTTGCATAAGCACAGAACTGCTGGGGTGATTCTATTATGTCTTAAGGCTTATTATATTATTATTTTGTACGACTCAGCCCCCATCTGAATGATATAAGTTCCTTGGCGATGTAATTCAATTCTAATGTCCTCCTTAGATGGATTTACTCGCTTTATGAGCTTTCCGGAAACATCATATATTTGTATTAAATGGTTGGTGCCGCCTAATATTATAACAGAAGAACCATCTAATACAATGTGCCCCTGGTTTACATGATTGTTTTCGATTCCACTTTCTTCTCCATATTCCTTGATGTTCTTAATTGATTTCCATCCATCTGTATGTTGATACACTTCTTTAGTCCCTATTGGCACAATCAGAGTCGTATAATCCTTAACATGAATATTGAATACGTCATCAGATATTGGGAACGGCTCTAAAAGATGAGATTCTATCGTATTGAGTCCACTCAGGAATAAAGCTCTTTCTCCAATGGACTGTATTGAAGCAGGTATAGTAATCTTAGACAGATTGGTGCAACCTTCAAATGCACTTTTACCTATTGTATTAACAGATTCTGGTATTGTTATGGCCTTTAAATTAGAACAAAGAACAAAAGAAAAATCTCCTATTTCTTTTAATCCATCTGGCAAATTAATTTCCTTTACATTAGTATATGCAAAAGCATAAGAGCCTATAGTTTCAACATTGCCTCCAAGAGTTATCTCTGTAAGATTACTACAAAGACTTAGCATATTATTACTTATGTAGGGTACTGATTCTGGGATTATTATTGATGTTAGTCCTGTACAGCCCTGCATTGCACTATTACCTATATTGATTACTGTTTCTGGAATAGTAATAGAAACCAAACCCGTACAATTGAGGAAACATTGTTCCGCTATTCCTAGTGTGCCATTTTTGACATTTACAGACGTTCCCTGTGGTATTGTACCTTTATACTTATATGCAACAGGACCAGCATACACCATACCGTTTGGTTTTGAATCATACCATTTCGTATATCCAAAAGCATCATATCCAACATCGCATAACGAATTAGAAAACGTAATAGAAGATAATTTCGTGCAACAATAGAACGCTCCCGCCTCAATTGTTTTCACGCTATTTGGTATTATAAATGAAGTTATCGCAGTGCAACCATTGAATGCCCCATTCTCGATGGTTTCAACAGAGGAAGGAATTGTAATAGATTTCAAAACAGTACAATTACCAAAAGCTGATTTCCCTATCGATTTTATAGTATTTGGCATGGTTACCGAATAGAGCGAACTACTCCCTTTAAACGCATTTTCGCCAATCCTTTCAACAAACAGTGTGTCTCCATGAAAAATGACATATTCAGGAATAACGATGTCTCCAATATACAACCATGTGTTACCAGATTTCATTTTTCTCGTTACCTCTAAACAAAAGCCATTCTCATTTTCTATAATACTATAGAATATCCTGTTATCACTAAATAGGACACCCTCTGCCAAAGGAATTTCCTCAAATGTGATTTCAACATTAATGTTATCATGTATTTGATTTATTACATAAGTGTCATTTACAACATCTTGAGCAAGTTCTTCACCATTAATTAGAAACGATTTCACATGGTATCCCAGTTTGGTCTTGAAAGAAAACTTAATGTCAGTGTCATAAAGGGCAATAATATTGTCACCCTCAACAACACTCTTGTCATTAATGAAAACCTCGCCTTCTCCAGAAACTTTCATTAATACCTTCAAAGCAGGGTCATCTATATCTATTTCTTTAATGTTGGTAAAATTCTTCCATCCGCTTGTAGAGGCATATGTTTCTTTTGTTCCCGGCGGGATAAATAAGATACACTTATTATATATACTCGAGTTCTTTGCAAACGCCCAATCCCCAAACATATAAGGGTTAATGTTCCTAGAAACTATATATTGAATGTTTTCGCATTTCTCAAACGCTTGATTGTATAATTGTACTAAAGATTTCCCCATGTAAATAGAGTTGAGTGAGGTACATCCAGAAAATGCCTTGTCTTCAATCTTGATTTCCGCTTCTGGAAATTTAATTGACACCAACTGTTTGCACTGATAAAAAGTGTATCTGCGGACAACGTCTATATTGTCTGGCAAATACAAGGTATCCATTTTGTCACCATTCAAATACAACTCGGCTCCACTAAAATATCTTTGATATATAGGATTGTCCATTTCATAAGCAAATTGTGTGTTACACCATTCTGAAATGTCTTCTATATGCACTTCTTTCAGATTTGTACATCCAAGAAAAGTTCCTTCGTGTGATGCATAAGGCGTAGTTCCATCAAGATATCCCACTTTCTCAATAGATTTACCCCAGTAAAGCGTCTTAAGACCTTTACAATCCCTAAAAGCTCTGTCATATATTATTTTTACGGAATCTGGAATTTTGAATTCCTCTAATGATTTGCATCCGTTGAAAGCAGATCTGCCAATAACTTCTACACCTGAAGGTAAAACTACAGAATTCAAATTTTCACATTCATAACACATAGTCGGTGGTAAATATTTAATACTATCAGGGAACGACAACTGAGTCAAAAGAGTACATTTTTCAAAAGCTCCATCACCGATTTCTTTTACGGTTGAAGGTATGCTAATAGATGTTATTCCACTACAGTTTTGAAAAGCCCAGTTGGAGATTCCTGACACCAAATATTCAATACCTTCATGTTCCACAGACGATGGAACAACAACATCACCAGAATAGTGTTCGCCATTTGGCAGGCGACATACGTATACAGATGGGGTCGTAGAAGATGCAACACGATAATTAATTCCATTTTCCATGAATTCCTCAGAGAAAGCAGGAACAATGCCAAACATGAAGGCTATAATCAGAGATGCAAATATTTTTTTTATCATATTGTTATTTTTTAGGAATAAACTACTTCTATTTTTCTTATGGAATGAAATTTTGTTATCGAAGGCGTTGTCACATCCTATCAACTAATTTCCAAAAGTAATCATCTGTGATGACTAACAATCCATTACTTTGCTGAAATCTAATAGCTTTTATCCTTTTACTTGGCCCGACCTTGTTCTGGTCAACAACGAACACATTAGTTTTTCCAGAAGGTTCTGATGTACACTTCGCACCAAGTTCTATAAGAACATCTTTTATTCTTTTGTTGTCACCTACAGACATACCTGACAAAGCCACTGATTTATCTTTAAAAAAAGAACAGTCAGAAATTTTATCATGATTAAAAATTAAACCGTCTGGTGCAACAGTTGCTGTTCCAAATTGAGTATGACGTGATGTTGAGCCATTGTTGCACTGCCTTTTATCACTGGGCATATACGCTTCCTCATGAATAAACCGTTGTATATCTCTTTCAGAACTTAAACGCTCAAGTACCAAACCACATGCACGGGCATCTTCTAATGCCTTATGATGGTCTACAAATTCCGTATCAAAGAGTTCTGAAAATAAATCAGCCAGATTTTCGGCTTTACAAAGATTGCAGGCAACTTCTTTTGTATCAATCCACTTTGTGTAGAGCTTGGGAAGAGAATACTCTTTTTCCAAGTTATAGATATAGTTTAGGTCTGCGCCTTTCGAATGCGCCACAAGAATATTGTCTTTAATAATCTGCTGCAACGTAGGGAAAAGTTCCTTGTACGAAGGGGCTTCCAATAGCATCTCGTCCGTTATGTGGCATAAATGCTTTTTTGCCCAATCATTGCGTTCCAGACCTCCGACAGGATTAATGTATGAATGGAAGGGCATACCCACCTCTTTTCCATCCTTGAAAACTATGAGGCCAACCTCGCATACACTCAACTGACTGTCGTTCAGTTTTTCAAAATCAATAGCTACGAATTCCATATTGCTTGTTGTTTTTATTTGATAATATTTGTTTCCGTTCAGTTTGGGACACAAAGAAAGCGTGAACAAATTACTTCGTCTACGCTTTGGAGGTATTGGGGATAACCTATCATCTTAAACGAGTAAATGCCCACGCCGAACGGCGTGAACTATCTACTTCAGTTCTTGATGATTTGTCTAATTCCCCAATTATCCAAAGCAAGAATCAAAAGTGGACGTTCAGTCTTATGTCCTTATATCTTTATCTGTCCATTGGCATATCTGTTTTGATGTTACACATTAATGTTATATATGGTTTCAATTATCCAAATGCCAAGGGCTGCGACACTTCAAAGCGAAGGCCAAGGGCGCTGAGGATTCTGAGGAACATACCTGCACCAGGCTCCACGCTGCCATTCTCTATGCGAGAGATATACGACTTATTGGTTCCCACACGCTGAGCCAATTCCTGTTGGGTGACCTTCTCGCGCTTACGAGCATCACTGATAATCTGCCCCACGCAATAGGCGTAAGCCTCCTTACGGAATGCCTCGCGCTCTGGTGTTCCCACCTTTCCGTAGCGTTCGTCCATCATAGCGTCAACGCTCATTATGTCATTTCTTTCCTGCATAGTATTCCTTTTTTATTTGTATTGCCTTGTTAATCTCGCTCTGCGGTGTCTTCTGCGTCTTCTTCTGGAATCCGTTGAAGAGCATTACCACATTTCCATCGTCGAAGATGAAGAACACACGGAAGATGTTACCGCCATGTTCGGCACGGAGTTCCTGATATGGTTCTCTCGGCTTTCATGTCTGCAAAATTACAAAAAGTTTTCAAATCAGACAACTTTTATATAAGTTATTTGCGTATTACATTTGTTTTTTACAAATAATGTGTAAATTTGCACTAAAACAGCACGATATGAAGGCAGATTTTTATTATTCTACAGACTTCCAAGGGATGAATGCCCGTGAGTTGAGCCACACCTGCATGCACCTGCTTTGCTTGGCAGGTGAGGCAAGTTTTGTGTTCAACGAGCATTGCTACCACATTGTCAAAAACGACCTGGTGGTGATACCGATGCCTGATCGTATCAGCAATCTGGCGGCTCATGCCGATCTGCAGGTGGAGTGGTTTGCTGCCGACTATAAGTTCCTGCAGAACCTGCTGCCGTCGAACAACTACAGCATCGGTGGCAGTATCTCGCTGAACCAAGACCCCGTCATCAAACTGACAGATGAACAAGCACGACATCTGCTTGATGACTTCCATCGTCTTCGTGACCGCAAGGACGACCGCCATTTGCAGTTCTATCGTGAACTGATGGGCAGTCTCTGCCTGACGATGATGTACGACATCTTCGAGGCCCATGCCCAACGTGATGCAACAGACACCCATACCGACCGCACAGCCTACATCGTGAAACAACTGATGGCTCTGCTGGCTACGGGCATCAGCCGAACGGAGCGTGATGTGAGCTACTATGCCGAACGGCTGAACGTATCGCCAAAGTATCTCTCTGCCACCATCAAGCGCGTGACGGGACATAGTGTCACCTCATACATCGACCGTCATACCATACCTATATTAAAAGACTATCTGAATGATGAACGCCTGTCTCTCACCCAAATAGCCGACCTGATGAACTTCACGTCACTCTCTTACTTCAGCCGTTACTGCACCAAGCATCTCGGCCAGTCGCCCAGCGATTACCGCCTGAGTCTTCAACCGAAGTAAGGCAAGAACTTTTGAACGAAACAGGCATTCGGTTTGCACTGTCCTTGCAGCCGGAAAGTTTATTCCCCTGTATGACGTCACTCCGTCAGCCACGGCCAAACAACTCTATCACGTGCGGACGGATGTCTGTATCGTGGGTGGCAAGGCTCTAGATGCCGACATACAGGCCATACGTAGCATAAATAAGAAAAAGCAATGCTTCAACATGATTCTACGTGATGATGAGCTATAGAAATTCTTAAAAGTATCACTATTTATTATAATTCTCTTATAATCAGCAATATAACATGAGTGATAGATATTTTTTATCTATCACTTTTTTAAGGCTAAATGCAAGATTTTCTGTAAGAAGCTTGCATTTGACCTTAAAATTTTGTATCTTTGCAGTTAATAAAATAACCAACAAGAATATGAAAATAACAATTATCAACTCAGAAAGAAATGAAAAGAGGTACACGCGTGTAGAACTCGAGGAGTTTGTAGCGCAGTTGAGGGATGGCACCTATCGTCAGCAGTATGTACGCGACTATAACAAGGAGGTGTGTTTTGCGGCAGAATGGGTGAAACAGAATGGCGAGTTGAAAGCAAAAAGCAACAACTGTCTGACGCTGCTCTCGCTGGAAAATCTGCGCGACCTGAGTACCGTTGAGGAATATAAACGATTGGCCATCCTGCAGCCCTATACCCTACTCTGCTTTATGGGGCACGATGGCCATTCACTCCACATCGTTTGCCAGTACACCATCGCAGCCCCAGTCCCGGAAGGTAATCATAAAACTCAAAGCTCTATGCTCAAAGCTCAAAGCCTTAACAACGCCTTCCGCAAACTGCATTTCATCTATTCGTCGCAGTTGGGTACGCCTTTGGCCGAGCACGAGCCAACCTTCGAAACCAGTTGCAAGGCGAGCTACGATCCGCAGCCATTCTATAATCCATCGGCTATCGCCCTAACCGTTTCTTCAGAACCGGAAGCGACACCCGAATTCCGACCTATGCAGGAGGACATTAGCGACTATAATTATCCAGAGGAAATACCTGGTCTAAGTCTGCGCAACAGCCGAATGCGCCGGTTCCACGATTGTCTCGATACTGCCATTGAGAAGTTTCGCGACATCAGTGATGATGAGGAATACACCATTGCCGTACTCGAACAGCTGGCTGACGGTTGTCGACAGATAGGATTGCCTCAGGCATGGTGTGCACGTGTCGCTTCATTCATCCCGCTGTTTTCCGATAGTCTTGACAACAATGCCATCGAGTCCGCCTTCAAGTCAGCTTACCTCAAGGAAACCCTGAAGACCATCCCGATGAAATATACCCGTCCTTCTGCCCTACTCGCCTTCAAGACCGAGGCCTATATGAAGGAGCACTATACCCTGCGCCTCAACGTGATGACTGGCATCCCCGAATATCGCATAAACGCCGTAGGCTATGGCTTCCAGCCACTGGACCAGGCCGCCCGCAACACCATGGCCATCAAGGCGCTGAAGGCGGGGGTGGAATCGTGGGACAAGGACTTGAACCGCTATATCGACTCGAATCTCATCCCCAAATATTACCCGATGGAGGACTATCTGCGCCACCTGCCCCAATGGAACGGCAAACACGACTATGTTGGCGAACTGGCCCGACGGGTAAAGACCGACAACAAGTACTGGGAGAGCGACTTCCACACCTGGATGCTCTCAATGGCAGCCCAGTGGCTCGGCAAGGACCGCCAGCACGGTAATGCCATCGTGCCCATGCTCATCGGCCCGCAGGGGTCAGGGAAGTCCACCTTCTGCCGCCGCCTGCTGCCAGAATATCTGCAGGTATATTTCAACGACCGCATCTCGATGAAGAATGACAACGACATCTTCCTCGCCATGTCGGGGTATGCGC
>Ga0310695_10009024_pt1 | contig 15188 bp, 7 predicted proteins | sample RumenRJG_04DNA_FD_203882 | JGI IMG/M metagenome (GOLD analysis project Ga0310695, IMG submission 203882) | Bovine rumen microbial communities from Lethbridge, Alberta, Canada - RJG_04 (v2) (version 2) | ecosystem: Host-associated > Mammals > Digestive system > Stomach > Rumen | place: Canada...
TTCGTAGATGTGGTCGACGAGGAGGTCCATCTCTTTCTTGTAGGCTTCCCTCACTTCGGGCCGAACCATCTGGTCGTAGGTGCCTCGCTTGCTTGCCAGCCAGTCGTTGCCCTTGCAGAGCTCGCGGAACTTACGGGCAGCCTGCTCGCTGTTGTCGTTGAGGAAACCGGCCGGCATCATGAAGTCGTAGTTGACCCATGCCCATTCGCGAAACTTGCGCTCCACTTCCCAACGCGTCTCGTTCAACGCCATCACCGTCAATGCCTGCTGGTACTGAGGCGTGTGGCGATAGCGGGAGAGGTTGATGCCTGTGGAAAGCGTGGCGGAGGAGAGCGTGTCGATGACGATGCCGTCGATGCTCAGCTCCAGGTTGCCGCTGAGTCCTGTGACGGTCAGGTGCTCGTCGCTCAGGTCGTCGATGAACGTGGGGATGACCTTCGTGACCTTAGCCGCTCCGTTGTTGAAGCCCCAGCCGTGAGGAACGGTGTCGAGGGGGAAGGGTAGGGAGGCGGCAAGGCAGTCGAACTGTAGGCCGTCGGCCGTCTTCTTCACCTTCGATATGCGGCAGTTCTCGGCCCTTGTCACCTTTCCGCTTGCCGCATCCAGCTGCATGTCGGCCACCTTCTTGCCCTTCATGCCCTGTGCTTGCAGGAAGAGGTAAGCTATGGCCATGTGTCCGTCGTTGTCCGGATGGATTCGGTCGGAGCCGATGAGCGTGTAGGCTGGGTCGCTCTCCTGCTGCTTCATGTTCAGCGCCACCATCGGTTTGTTCAGGTCCAGAAACTCCCATCCGTTTCTCTTGGCTGCCTCCTCCTGCAGGGCAATGACGCGCTGCATGTTGTCATTCTTATGGGCAAAGATGTCGTCGTTGAACGTCGAGGTCTGGTCGTAGGGCGACGTGCCAATCATCACCGTACGTATGCCTTTCAGGCTCTTCAACTTTTCCTCGCAAAGCGCGAATCGCTCCCTGGCCTCCTGCAGCTTCTGGCGGGCGAAGGCAGCAGAGTCGGCGTTGTTGTACTCGTAGTAGCCGGTGTCGTTCATGCCGAAGGTGAAGGTCAGGACGGTGGGGTTCTTCGAGAGCACGTCGTCGTCGAAGCGGGCCAGTATCTCCTTCGCCGTGTCGCCGCCTACCCCGCAGTTCGCCATCCACAGGCGCATCCCGGGGAAGTGCGTCATGTAGTAGAGCCAGATGTACGAGTGGTAGTGCCCGCCGTCGGTGATGCTGTTGCCTACGAACGTCACGCGGTCGCCCTTCTGGAAAGGTGCAATGCTCTGTGCCAGCACACGTGGGAAAACTGCCAGGGGTAAGAGGAGGAGGGTGAAGAGCTTCTTCATATTGTTTTTACCATAAATCATCCCAGAGATTAATGTCGCCGATAACATCGTCGGTGTCCATGAACTCTTTGACGTCACCGGAAATGCCGTCCTGTGCTTCATCGTCAACTATGATGCTTGTAGCGATGAGCCTCTTGTCCGTCAGTATTATCTGCATGAAAGCAGGTTGCTTATATTGCTTTTTCATGGTGTTGGTAGGTGTTAGATTATTTAATGACCATCTTGCGGCCGTTCATGATGTAGATGCCCTTAGGCAATCGCGAATTGCCAATGTAGCGTCCGCTGAGGTCGTATATGCGCCCGTCGCCTTCAGGAGTTGTGTCGGGGATGAGGCTTATGCCGTCCGGGTCATCGTAGTAAATGTCGAGGCTCTTCACGCCCGCTCCACCTGTGTAGAGAGGCACTGCGTCCATGTCGATGTAGGCGTGGTTGGCTGCGATGTTGCAGTTCGCCCCGCAGAGCACAATCTTGTTGTTGGAGAGGAGGTAGTAGCCCGGAGCGACGTCCATGCCCTCGAAGGAACCGATGAGGCCGTTCTCGCTGTCAGGTGCATTGACTATGGTGCTGCCGTAATAGGTCAGCGAGAGTTGGCTCTCGGAAGGCAGGAAGAGGTAGGGCTTGCCGGCCTCCATGTCTTCTACCTGCTCCACCTTCAGCGACGTGGGCTTGTCCTCAGCATTGACCGTCTTGCCTGCAATGCGGTATATCTCGGCACCGCTGATGTTGGCGGCAGCCACGGCACCCGGCACACAGACTGTCCCCCAGCGTCCGGGAGTAACGGCGCGGGTGTATGGTGCACGAGACATCGTTACCACGAAATTAGCAAGGGAAAGCCACTTGCTGGCATCCGTGGTGGTGACTGTGATAGCTGTAGAGGTTGCAGACAAACCCGAAACGTTGAGCGGTGTGTAGGTGTTACCGAGGTTAGCCGGAGTGATGGACGTACCATCTTCTGCGGTAAGCGTGTATGTGGCAGCCTGATATACACCCGTCTGTACGGAATAGCCTGTGATGACATAGCCATCGGGCGCCGTCAGCGTTATGGTGGAGTTTGTGCCTGCAGCGGCGGGGTGATAAGCCAGATTATAGCGGCTGTTATAATTAGAGAATTTGTCATGTGTGCCGTCGCTCAGTGTCATGGTCAGGCCTGCAACTCCGCTGGCTGCATTGGAGGTCCAGGTGAGGCCGCTCCATGAGCCGTAAGTGCCTTCGCCAGATGTGCCATAGACAATCTTCACATTCTCTTCCAAGGCAGACTTGTCGAGTTCGGGAATGTACTGAACCAGCTGGTCGCGCGTAATCTCGAGGAAGTTCAGCGGGTAGTGGTTGTAGTCGGTGTAGCCTCCGGCGCTGTTGAGGCTCTGGTCCTCGAAGAAGAGGTAAAGGCTGCCGTTGGCTGGATTCTTGTCCATCGTTACATATCGTGTGCCCTTAGTTTGCACGTTCAGGAATTCTGTCCAGTTCGCTCCTTGGTCGGTGCTGTAGTAGAGCTTGAAGTTAACATGGTTGCCCGTGGTGATGGAGTGGAAGATGACGTCGGTCTTGCCCGTCGCCGTCTCGCGCTGGTAATAGAGGATGTCCTGGTTGTTCTGGCTGTCCTGATGGAGTTGGTTGTTATCCCATTGCGTGCCGAAGTTGAAGCTGAGCGTCTTGCCATCATCTTTGCAGGTGTAGGTGGCCGTGTTGAAGCGGCGTGGGCCTCCCTTGCGGATGGAGCCGAAGAGCGAGCCGTCGTTCATCTGGATAATCTTGGCTTCGTCGCCTCCTTGAACCATGGGGCTCTCACTGAAGTACCACGACTCACCGCCGTCTCTGGAGTAGAAGATGTAGTCTTGTGAATCGCCTGTGTGCTCTGTTGCACTGGTCATTGTCTGTGCAGGGATGAGGTACATCAGGATGTCGTCGTCGGGGATGTAGAGGCCACGCCCAGAGGTGACGAAGTAGTCGTAGAGGCCCTTTTCTGCTTCACCTACGGTGGTGACGTTTTTGATAGCACCGCTCCAGTAGAGGTCAACTGGCGGATTGCCCTCGCCGCTGCTCCAGGTCACGCCGTTGTCGGTGCTGACAGACATGCACATACCTTTCTGGCCGTAGAAGTAGCCTTCGTTGCCAGCGGCAAAGAGACAATAGAGCTTGCCGTCCTTACCCTTCACGAGGCTGGGGTCACCATAGCCGCAACGCTTATCTTCGCCGCCGCTTGCGGTGGAGCCTTCGCCCTTGGCGATGGTCACGGGTTCGCTCCATGTGCGTCCGCCATCGGTACTGCGGCGCACCACGATGTCGATGACGTGTCCGCCGTTGCCGATGTCGGTGTGACTTTGATAGCGCTTGTCGGCGGCCACAACGATGCTACCGTCTTCGGCTACAATCATGGCCGGAATACGATAGACTCGGCTGCCGTTGTCGCGAGGCAGGAAGGGATAGCTGTGGACGTTGAATACTATCGCACCTCGGTCGGCAGGGTCGCCAACAGAGGTCAGGTCGAGGTTCTGTGCCGTCTGGCCTTCCACTTGATAGGAGATGCCTGTGACGGCTGCATCAAGAACTGCGCCGAGAGTTGCTGTGCTGCTCACAGTAGCACCAATCCAATAGTAATGTGTGCCAGGAGAGAGGTCGCCGATGTCGAAAGTGGCAGTAGAGCCGGAGATAGTTGCTGTAGCGACCACAGTCTTTGTCGGCGCACCGTCGCCTGTAGAGTAGATTTCGGGTGAACTGGTCGAAGCCTCGTAAAGCTTCAAGGCTGAGATGTTACTTTCCGAACCGTCCTTGAGGCTGACGGTAAGCGTCGTGCTCGTGGCAGCCTTGAATGGCTTAGCTGTGACGCGAAGCAGCATCACCTCGCCACCGCGACCTGCCGTCTGCCAGCCTTGCTCCACGGTTACACCGTCAGCAACAATTGCAAGGTTGGGATCGTAAGCAAAGGTAACGGTATGTGCTGAAGCGTCTATGGTGATGCCATTGGCTCCATCCAATGCGAAGTCGCCTTCTGCTGGTGTAACATCATCCGGCAAGAAGAAGTAGCCGTTCTTATAGACAGCCGTCAGTCCACTGACATCGCTGCGAGAGCAGGTAATCTGAGCAGACTCAGGAGCATTGTCGCAGAGGACCTGCCATGCCGTGAGACCTGCTGCGTCGAGGTCGATGGGATATACATTGTAGTATTTGGCTGCCTGAGATGTCTCACCGATGAAATAGTTCTGACCGCTATTGTAAGGAACAGCATAGTAGTTACCTCCCTTGAAATATATCCCGTTATTGTCAGAGCCAATCGTAATGTTGTTAGCCGTTGAAGAACTCGTTGGGAACTTGTTGCTATTAATCACGAGGTACTTACCATTCGGCATCTGCCACTTGGTGTCACTGCTCACATCAATGTATGTAAGGAAAGTGGCATCCTTGATGGAGGGTTGGATATCCACGGCTCCCGTGAAGGTAAGCGGATAATATGTGCCGTTGTAGTTGTATTCACTGTCTGCTGCTTTTACATAGCGGTTCACATAGCTGGCATTTCCGGCAGTCTTGATTTGTAAAGCATACCATCCACTCGTTGTGGGTACAGCAGTGAGCGCTGTCTGGTTCTTCACAAGCTTGGCAACGGCAGCATTGGCTGCTGTGCTGGCATCGCCATCAACTTTTGTAATGGTGAAGTTGCCGCCCACGTCATTGTAGTTGATGATGGGGCCTGTGTAGTTGTTGCTGACGGCCATATAGGCAGCGTTGGTGCCGCTGACAGGATTCGCTGCCATCTTAATCTTCTTCGTGCCGTCACCTTGGGTTTCAAAGACAACAGCCACGGCATTGTCGCTGAATATCCAAGGAAGGTTAGCGCTTTGAGCAGTGCCTGTCGGTATGGCGAACTTGTCTGCCCCTACATTATATAAATAGTATTGTCCCGTTGTTCCAGAGGGAACGATGACCCATTGGCTGTTTGCATTGGCAGCATTGAATGTGCCGCTCTTTCCGCTCGACCAGACATATTTTGGATTTTCGGGATTGTAGATGAGCGCGCCACGGCCAGAGTTCGTGTTGTTGATGGTATAGACTTCGTTGACAGTTGGTGTCCAAGAGTTAATGAACTCAACGGGATAGAAAGCCCAGTCGTTGTTGCCACCAGTAGAAGTGGGAATGGTTGTGCCCCAGCCTACGACGGGATAGCCGTTCTGCTGGCAGTCGAGGACGATGCCGCCTGTCTCGGAGGTCAGGTAGAAGTGTCCGTCTGTGGAGCTTATCTTGCCGATGGTATATTTCTCTGTACCGATGGCCGTAGCGGGCACAGCAGTGTTTTGTGGGATAGTGCCCCAGAAGTTGCTGAGGCCGTTCTGCAGGTAGTACTTGTCACTGCCTGCATTCAGGAAGCGAACAAGGAATTTGGCATTGTCCGTAGCCGAACCCGCAGGAGCTGCTCCCTGATTCTTCATCGAGCCGCTGTTCTCAAAAGCATAGCCGTTGCGGCCGCGGTTCTTCATCACATACCATTGGCCTTCGCTGATGCTGGCTGCTTCTGTGCCTGAGACAGAGATGTCCTTGTCGGCAAATGCGGAATAAGAGGCAACGGTGGCGAGGGTAGTGGCAGATGCTATCTCGTAAATCTCAACGGTCTTCCTGCTGCTCCAGCCTACAACATCAGGGGTGAGACGGTCCAGTCCGTAGGTCGTTCCACCGTTGGTGCAAGTCAATGTTGCCGTGCCGCTGGTAATCGATATTGCCCAACTTCCTGCATTCGCTGCTGTGGTTGGATACAATCTCTGATTGCCTGTCGGTGCAGGCCAGTAATTGCCTGTATAGGCATTCTCAAGCTTGTATGCCCCATTCCCGTCACTTATGAAATAAAATGCGCAAGCTGTAGTAGGGGAATTCTGAGTGCTTGGAGCCTGCAGTGGAGTAGCCGTGCCGGCATCGTAGATGTACGGTGTACCGGTCATGCTAGTGTACTTAATCAGATAGGCCTTTCCGCTAACAATGTTGCCGGCGTCCGTCACTTGGCTTCCTACAGTGACTACAGTTTGAGCGTTTAGTTGCGTGGCTGCTCCTAAAACGAGCAAAAACAAAGAGGTTAATAAAGTCTTTAGTTTCATAGTTATTAGATTGTTTGTTAGTCGAAGGTTAAAGATTCCGCTGCAAATATATGGAAAAAGATTGACTCTCGCAAATTTCTTGGTATAAGCGGGGCAAGTTTAGGACATTATCAACAGGAATTTCGTAACTTTGCATGCTGTAAAGAGAAAAAAGCAACGATGAAACAGGAAATCAACCCTAAAGAGACGAGTCGCGCCTATGCCTTCGAGATGTGGATGAAGGCGCCGATGCCGATGGTGACATTCTTCAAGACGCTCGATGTAAGCCATCTTGTGAGGATGAGCAAAAAGCGGAACTTGAAGTTCAACATGCTGATGTGCTGGTGCATAGGCAAGGCAGCAAGCACGGTCAAGGAGTTCTATCTGCTGCCCGAAGGCGGGAAGTTGATGCAGTTCGACAGCCTCGCTGTTAATACCATCGTCCTTAACAAGGAGAATGAAGTCAGCTCGTGCGACATTCCTTTCTGCGAGGACTTGTCTCTCTTCAATGAGCAATACCTGAAGCTCACGAAGGAAGTGGCAGAAACATGCAGGAATCACGACCTTCCCGACTCGATGGTGATAGGCACTTCGGCTTTGGCACAGTACGACATCGACGGTGCTGTCGGTATGTATAGCGGCATCTTCAACAATCCCTTCCTCATTTGGGCGCGATACAGACGCAGTTTCTTCAGGACGACCCTCAAGGTCTCTTTCCAGTTCCACCACACTCAGATGGATGGGGCACAAGCGGCTCGCTTCCTCGACGAACTGCAAAGGACAATCCGTTCGCTGTGAACTTTTTTTCATCTTCGACGTCACCTTTTGCCTTCCTGTTGCGTTATATTAGTGACCAGGGTCGAGAGAAACAAAAGAAACATAAGTTAAACGATTAAAACTAAAAGATTATGTATGCTGATACTATTGCAGGTATAATATTTGTAATTGCCTGTTTATGTGTGCTTCCTATTGTTATTGCCTTCCTGAACACTCGCCGGAAGATGAACGAGAGCGAGGCGCGTAAGCAGATTGTTCTGGCTGCAATCGAGAAGAACAAAGAGACAGATGTGGAGGAACTGCTTAAGAAGATGGCTCCCAAACAGAAGTTATTGAAGGAGAAGCTGCTGTCGAAACTATTGTGGGGCTGCGTTATCTCCCTGCTTGGCTTAAGTCTGTTTGGCTGTGGCTTATGGATAGATTGGTGCGGAGGTTATGACCCAGATTTTATTAGCTTCCTTTATTTCTGTGGTGGAGTGCTCTTTGCTGTGGGCCTCGCCTTCATTATCTATTACTTTGTGGGCAAGAAGATACTCGCTAAAGAGATTGAGGCAGAGGAGAACAGGATAGTCCATAGCGCATAGTTATCTTGAATCGTGAACCGAGAACAGTTCATAGCCTGCGTGGAGCGCGAGCAGGAGGCACTCAGGGGCTTCTTGCTCGCCCTTTGCTGCGGCAACAAGGACGAGGCGGACGACCTGGCGCAAGATGCTTTGGTGAAGGCCTACCTTGCCTGTTCTGGTTTTCGCGATGGAGGAAAGTTTCGCTCGTGGCTCTTCAAGATTGCCCACAACACGTTCCTCAGTCACCGGAGAAGCCAGCAGCCTCCTACTATAAGCATTGATGCAGTTCCCATTGAGGCACTTCCCCAAAGGGGGAGCGGGGAGGGGGCTTCTTCAGACCTTTACCTCGCCCTTGCGACTTTGCCTCCCAAGGAACGCTCCGCCATCACGCTTTTTTACCTCAACGGCTACAGCATCAAGGAGATAGCCGCCATTACCGAGGCCTCGCAGGATGCCGTGAAGCAGCAACTTTCCCGGGGCAGGGACAAGCTGAGAGCAATATTGTAGATTGAAAATTGAAGATTGAGAGTCATGGAGAAAGATAAAGCACTGGAGGAGCTTTTCCTCGCTCAGAAGCCGACGTTCGACGACAGCGCCGAGTTCATGGCAAAGCTGACGAAGCGGCTCGAGGCAGTTGAGTTCATCAAACAATATCAGGAGCGAACCATCCGTCGATACAGGATAGTAATAGCCGTTGCCTTTGTGGTGGGCATCGTCAGCGGAACTGCCAGCACAATTTGGCTGCTCTCGTCGCCCATCGAAGTGCCTTCCGTCAACTTCCAGACGCAGACGACCTTCCTGCTTTGGCTCTTCCAAAACTTCCGTCTCCTTGCGGCTGCCTTCTTCCCCATGCTGATGACGTTTGCCGCTTGTATCATTACAAGTAACGTCTTGGAGATAGTCGAGATGCGACGGAAAATGAAGGAAGAATACATTTAGGCAGAAGACTCGGAAAAATCCACGTGAGGATTTGCCAAAATCCACAGGAGGATTTGATGAAATCCACAGGAGGATTTCGACAACTCCACGTGTGAAATTTATAAGCACTACTCGTAGCGTTGTTTTGTTATTGACCTCGATTTGAATTCGTGGTCTTTGCTAATAGACTAAAAAAAACTCTGCGCCATAGCCCGAGGCTACGGCGCAGAGTGTGTAAGTAGGAGAATCTTGCCTAATTGCTTACTTGACAAGAATCTTCTTTCCGCTCATGATGTTGATACCCTTCGCTGGTTTGCTCAGGCGCTGGCCTGCCAGATTGAAGATGCCGTTCTGGACAGCCTCGGTTGCCCGAACGTCAGCAATGCCATCGGGATCGATGTTGGTGTAAGTGTCATTGTCAAGCCATACTTGCAGATGGTCCTTGAAGAGCACGGGATAGCTGTCCGTGGCAAGAGTCTGGTACCAAGCGATGTCGCTCTGGTCGCCGTTCAACTTGAAGCAGATTTCACCGCTTGCCAACTGTTCGTCCGTTACCAATGTGGTGGCATTTGTCGTTTTCGCTACAGCACCAAAGGCAGCTTCACCCTTATAATAGTTGTTGCTGTAGGAGACGCCATTGTTCTGGAGTGCACCGGCAATCTGGCCTGCGCAGGTGTTCGTTACTTCGCCGATGGACAGACAGTTGTCGATGCTGTACTTGACATTTGTACCTATCCAGCCTACAATACCGCCCATGACGCAGCCGTTGACTGGCGACTCTTCTGCTAAGGTGTTCACTAATTTGCCATCGAACAGGCAGTTGGTGATGTTGACGTTTGTGGAGGCATTGTTATAGGAATGGCCGAGGATGCCGCCATACATGCCGTCGTCGCTTCCGCCATTATCCGTCACGGTAAATGTGCCGGAGTATGAGCAGCGGTCAATGTACACCGTACTGTTGATAAAGGCGTGACCCAGGATGCCGCCGAAGGTCCTTGTATTGACTTCGCTTGTGATGTTCAAAGAACTGTGTACGTTACGGATTATGACGTCCCTGTCGCGAGCAAAGCCGATGGTTCCGCACTGATTGTAGTTATCGTTGTAGATGCTACCGCTGATGCTGAAGTTCTCGATGACAGCACCATTGGAGAGGACACCGAAGAGACCGGAGTAGTTCTGGCTTGCGATGATGTTGAAATTCTTAATGGTGTGGCCTTGTCCGTCGAAGTGACCTCTGTAGGCAGCATCTTTCACTCCGATGCCGTTCTGCCCCCAGTTTCCGATAGGCGTCCATGTGATTTCAGTCTCGCCTTCTGGTACCAACTCGCTGAAGTCGATGTCGGCTGTGAGCACGGCGTCGGCCTTGTCGTTACCCTCGTTCACTATTTTCTGGAAGAGTATCAAGTCCTTACAATTTGCCAGCTGGTAGACGCCGTCAACGGGAGTCAACTTCAAATCGCAATTGTTCAAGGCGTCGATGATTTCCTGAGCCTGTTCAACTGTTACATCGCCCATCCGGTAGTGATCCAGAGCGGCATTGATTTCGTCATCCCAGTATTTGTATTCGTCTGACTCTGCTGAGATGAGGCCATCGTCAACCAAGACGTTGATGAAGTCGTAGAGCTTGTTGGCTGTAGTAGCCATCTCGATGTAGGTCATGCGGCAGGCAAATACATCGTTGAAGAGGCCGGAGAAGGTATCGATGGCAGCCATCTTGCTCTCGCCGCTTGCGGCAGTTTCAGCAGCAGCAACAGCTTCTGCAAGCTGGCTCTTCAGGGCTTCAGACATGTTGGGCATCTCAGCACAGTCCGTATCGTCCCAGGTGGAGTCCAAGATAACCTGAGCGCGGTCGCAGTATGCTTTGAGCACATCCGTGAGATATGAGTTGGCTTCGTCTGGCGTGCCGAGATAAATGACTTCCATGCCGTTGAATGGTAACCAGTCTAATGCCAAGCCGGTGCCGAGGGCGCGAACGCCTACGGTCAGCGAGCCGTCAGTAACTTCCGCTGCACAATAGTTCTTGTAGCGGCCGCTGCTGAATGCATATGAGCAGCCATTTCTGGAAACGGGCACATAGCCTGTGCCGAACTGTCCGTCGTATAGTTGGTACTGGCTGGACAGATAGTTGACGCCTTCCTCCGCTTCGTCCTCGGGAAGGAGGTCTTCGCCTGGAGCCATGACATAGTTCACGGTGTTGTTTATGAAGACCTGTCCTGCGTAGAAACTCAATTCGGGATTGTCGTTTGTGCTGAACAAGGCGTTTGTCTTAGTCATGTAGATGCCGTTCGGCAGGCCTGTGGCGGTCTGTGATACACTGAACGCTCCCTTGCCGTATCCGTGTACGAGGGGCATCACTTGAGTAACACCACCTGTTGCAAGTTTGACATCTTTGTCGTTCTCTGTCGTCCAGCCTTCAAAGCCATCGGCGAAGGACAGGTTGGTGAAGAAGCGTGAGACGTCGTCGCCCGATGCGATACCGTCGGAAGCAATGGCTACGTAGAGCATGTTGTTCACGAATGCAATCTCAGCGTCGATGCCGTCGTTGTCGAGGTTGCCGTGCGCCATGATGTAGGGATAGCCTCCGTTGGGATAAACCTCGCCTCCAGGCTCAATGTCGGTGTCCTCAAGGTAATCAAGCAGGATGTCTGTCTTCTCGCCTGCAAGATGGTTCTCCTCGATGTAAGCGGCAGCGGCTTCGCAAGCCTCCTTGTACTCTGCGTACTTGGCAGCGGATGCCTTGAGGGCGTTCCTCTGCTCGGCAGCGGCCTCGTAAGCCTCGTAGAGTTCTTCGAACGACGAGAGGCCTTCCCAAGTCTGGAGCGTTGCCTTGTATGCATCAACATATACATTGTAGGCAACCAGCTCTTCGTCTTCGATATAGGCTGTCTCTGCTGCAATGACAGCACTGAGGACGCCGGCGAAATTGTCAAAGTCGATCAAGTCATAGCCATCAACAGTCCGGTAGACAACGCCTTCGCCGTAGGGCAGAGGACAATCCTGTTTACCGAGAACCTGATGCCATGCCGGATTGACGAATGTCTCTCCGTTCAACAACCAGCAGGCTTCGCCGCTTTTAAGTTGGCTTTCATCAACCAAGACCGGTGTGTCGCCGCTTGCTGTGCCGACACCGTCTGTGCCGTTGGCAAACTCGCCGAGATAGCAGCAGTTGGTAATGGTAGTGTTGTTGCCATTGAGGGCTCCGAAGAGTTGGCCGAACTTCTTCTCAGCAGCGCTGACTGTGCCGATGGACAGGCAGCCTTGGATGTTCATTGTTGCGGAGTTGCAGTAACCGACGATACCGCCAAAGGTGCAGCCGCCGGGCTCCTCGTTGAGGTTGACGACCTTGCCGTCGAACAGACAGTTGCTGATGACAACGATGTTGTTGACGTTGCTGTTGGCATAGCCCAGCATGCCGCCGTAGTTACCGCTGTTGCCAGCATCGTTGCCGTCGAGCGTGCCGGAGTAGATGCAGTTCTCGATGGTGGTCTTATAGTTTGCATTGTCGACCATTGCTGCACCAAGGATGCCTCCCTGTCTGCCGCCAGCGCTTGTGTTGTTGATGTTCACAAAGCTGTGGACGTTGCGGATTGTTGGGTTGATGTCGCGGGAGTATGCTGCCACGCCGCCTGCATATGTAGTTCCGATGTTATATGTTCCGTAGATGTCGAAGTTCTCGATGATGCAGTTTGACGAGATGACGCCGAACAGTCCGAACCAGTTCTTCTTGGAGGTTGTGTTGAGGTTCTTGATGGTGTGTCCCTGTCCATCGAAGTGTCCTTGGTAGCCAGCGTTGCTTGTGCCTCTGAACTGCCCCCAGTCACCGATGGGCGTCCAGTCAATCTCTGTTCCATCTGGGTTTGCATCTTCTGGCATGAGGTCTGCGAAGTCGATGTCGGCGGTGAGGATGGCGTTGGCGGTAAGTTCGCCCAAGTTCACCTTTAGCTCGAACCATGAGAGGTCCTTTGCTGAGCCAATCTCATAGAAGCCGTCGGTATTGGGCGTCAGGTAGTCGTCCTGGAAGGCGCCGCATGTGGTGCAGAAGAAGTCGACGAAGTTGTGTTCATGGGCAGGCATGGCGTTACCCAGTTCTGCCACCTCTTCGTCGGTAAGCGGTGTTTCCCAGTAGGCGACTTGCGACACGTATGCGTCGTTCACTTCGCCGTCTTCGTCACAGAACAGATAGAAGCCGAAGGGCTGCATGATGTGGCGTGCGTTTTCTCCGCCTTCCCTGATCTTCTTGCCGTCCAAGTAGAGTCTGCCTTGCCCGCTTTCGTAGTCTGTGTTGTAAGTGAACACGATGCGGTACCATTTCCCGTCCTCGATGTTGCCGGCATAGGCTCCCAGTGAGGCGATTCCTACCTTATAATTATTTATAAAGAGGTCTCCGTCGTTTTGGTTATTTTCGTCCATCTGGAGCAAGCCGACCCAGGTTTGAGCGCTGGGCACCATAATGTCCATGAGGATGGTGTAGGTCGTAGATTCCTCTGCATCTTCAGCACGCGGCACCTTCAGTGCGCTGGTTCTGGGCACATAGATAGCCGTGATGCCTTTTTCCTCATCGTCTGCCCTGACGATACCAGCAGTGGCGATGTCTGTAGGCGTGACGAACTTTGTGTTTTGATTGCTTTCCGGTATCAGACAGGGTGTCATGGTTAAATTGCCAACCGAGGGAGCCATCAGGTCCTCGGCGTTGTCGAATGTCCACTTGGCAGTAGGTTCAGGTGTCTGAGCCTTTACTGTCAAACTTCCTCTTACCAAACCAAATAAAGCAAGCAGGAGTGTGAAGAGTAGTCCTTTTTTCATAATAGTGTTGTTTTGTTGGTTAAAAGAATATGTAATTGAGGCGATTCAGGCTTTTCCCCTATGTTAGCCGCCGCAAAGTTACCTTTTTTCTCTTTTTTTTCAAAGAAAAAAGAATAATTTTCTGCCAAATTTTTTTTGTGGGCAAACATTGTGTGTGTGGTTGACAATCTAAGCGTGTTAAAATGCCATACATCACGTGTTAAGTTGGCAAAGTTAACGTGTTAAGTTGAGTAAGTTAACGTGCTTAGTTGGCAAACTAAACTGGGTGTGTTTATTTTTGAGGCGTTTCTTTTGCGGAAATGCCTCTTTTTTTGTACCTTTGTCCCCCGAATTAAGACTGACAAGATGAAACGTATCGCTATGCTCCTTACCTTATTTATATGTGCTTTGGTTTCGGCTTTGGCACAGTTCCAAACTCCCGTCACCATTACTGCAAGCCAGAAGAAAGTGGCCGACGATGCTCTCGAGATTGTCTTCCAAGGCAATGTGGATGCGGGGTGGCACGTTTATGGGACGGACATAGCTGATGGCGGACCGACTCGAGCGGAACTGACTCTCGAGAAGCAGAAAGGCCTGAAACCCGACGGCAAACTGAAGGCTACAGGCAAGCTCCACAAGGCTATGGACGAAATGTTCGGCATGGAGGTCAGCTATATGGAAGGGACGGCCAGCTTCGTTCAACGCTTCACCATTACGGAACCCGAGTATGAAGTGGCTGGCTATCTGACTTACGGAGCCTGCAACGACGAGAATTGCATACCTCCAACCAACGTTGAGTTCAGTTTCAAAGGCGAAGGAAAGCCCCAAACAACTGAGCCAGAAAAGATCGTCGAAGAGCCTAAAGAGGAGGAGAAAGCTGCCGTAGTTGAGGATACAATCACAGCAGAAGAACCCGTTCAGGAAGAGGTTCGAGACTCCGTAGGCAACGATCTTTGGGCTCCTGTCGTGGATGAACTCAAGGCTTTTGAGGTCGGAACACAAACCACAAACAGAAGTCTTTGGGGCATCTTCCTGTTGGGCGTGCTCGGCGGACTCATCGCGTTGCTCACCCCCTGCGTTTGGCCTATCATTCCCATGACGGTAAGCTTCTTCCTGAAACGTGCCGAGGACAAGAAGAAGGGCATTCGCGATGCTATCACCTACGGCATCAGCATCGTCGTCATCTACGTCCTGCTGGGCCTTCTCGTGACACTCATCTTCGGAGCCAGCGCGTTGAATGCACTCAGTACAAACGCCATCTTCAACATCTTCTTCTGTCTCATGCTCCTCGTCTTCGGTGCAAGCTTCCTCGGAGGCTTCGATATAACGCTTCCCTCGAGCTGGACAAATGCAGTGGATAAGAAGTCGAGCAGCACGACAGGCTTGCTTAGCATCTTCCTCATGGCGTTTACTTTGAGCTTGGTTAGCTTCTCTTGCACAGGCCCAATTATCGGCTTCTTGCTCGTCGAGGTCAGTACAACAGGCTCGATCCTCGCCCCAACCATAGGTATGCTGGGCTTCGCGTTGGCTCTCGCCTTGCCTTTCACTCTCTTTGCTCTCTTCCCGGCTTGGCTCAAGAGTATGCCGAAGAGCGGTAACTGGATGAATTGCATCAAGGTTTGTCTCGGTCTGCTCGAGATTGCTTTTGCCTTGAAGTTCTTCAGCGTGGCCGATCTCGCTTACGGCTGGCACCTGATGGATAGGGAGGTCTTCCTGTGCCTGTGGATCGTCATCTTTGCCTCGATGGGTGCTTATC
>Ga0310695_10009026_pt1 | contig 15186 bp, 14 predicted proteins | sample RumenRJG_04DNA_FD_203882 | JGI IMG/M metagenome (GOLD analysis project Ga0310695, IMG submission 203882) | Bovine rumen microbial communities from Lethbridge, Alberta, Canada - RJG_04 (v2) (version 2) | ecosystem: Host-associated > Mammals > Digestive system > Stomach > Rumen | place: Canada...
CATTTCACCCGATTCAAGGTGGTTGCAAGGTAAAATTCCGCTAGCCCATTCAATTCTTCCTTGACGGCAGAATTCCAGTGCGAAAATGGGGGCTTTCGTAGGGGCATTGACGCACTTGTTGATGTTTTGCCGCCACTCGATTCCGGCGATGTTTAGCATTTTTGTTTCCTTCCAAAGTCTTGATGTTAGCCACATCTCAAAAAGTGAGCTAAATCTAACTTTAATTTAAAACTTTGTCAAGGCTAACTTAATGGCGTTTTTTGGGGTAAAACGAGCCTTTTTTGCATTATTTTACTTACGATTTTAGCGCTCTTGTCTGATTGGAGCCAAAATTAGCTTGTTGGGTTGAAAAACTGATTGGATTTTTATATCGCCATTTGGAGTAGATGTCCGAAAAGTGCTTTTCTAAAATGCACCGCAAAATTAACAACGCGGCTTGTCCGCAATTTCCTTTGGAGTTATTTATGAAATCTAAATTCTTGGCTACACTTGCTGTGGCTATGACCTCTACCGCCCTGTTCGTTGCTTGTAGCGACGATTCCTCTTCTTCTGCCGCAAGTGACGGTGACTACAAGCGTGAATATGCAACGGCTATTGCTTCTGGCAATACCATGTTTATTGGAACCATGTCGATTGATCATACCGAAGATATCGGGGAAGATTTTATTGAAGTCGCTACCCGTTCGGGCGTGGTTTATCACGATGGGTCGTTGTTTATTACTGATTTGGATGTCGGTACCGTTTCCCGCTATGCGCTTGACGAAAATAACAAGATTGGTGCAAAGCAAGGCGAAATTACAATGCCGGGCATTTGGGCAAACCACATTTTCTTCGTGAATGATGAGAAGGCTTATTTGGCCGGTATGGTGGATTCCCTGATTATCTTCAACCCCAAGAAAATGAAGATAACCGGCTCCATTGATCTTTCCAAGTATAAGGATTCCAGCGCGTATGCGGTGAGCCCGGGAACAGGTATCATTGTTGACGGCCGTCTTTATGTGGGTCTCTTGCAGAACGTGAGTGATTATGCGACCGGTTATACTGCTCAAGTTGCCGTTATTGACGTGAAGAAGGACAAAGTCCTCGGCGTCGCCAAGGATGAGCGTGTCGCTGCGGTTGGTTCGCTTGACGATAGCCAGAATGAAGCTTTTGTCGAAGCAGATGGCTATATCTATGTGTACAGTAATGCTTCTTGGAGCTATGCGCCGGGTCAAAAAGATGGCTTCCTTCGTATCAAGGTCGGCGAAAAGGAATTTGACAAGGACTATGTATGGAACGTTTCTGATGAAGTGTCCATCGAGGATGTGACGAAGAAGGGCGTGTTCAAGTATCTTTCTCCTTTTGCCAAGGCTGAAGGTTCTACGGTTTATGCTTACCTTAACGTAATGAACGACTTGAATAAGAGCTGGGATTCGCATCAGGACTACTATAATGCCACTTGCAAGGCCGTTAAGATTGACCTTGCGAAGAAGAAAATGGAGGCGCTCCCCATTCCTTACACTTCTGCTTATGCTAGCTATGGCAAGTATGTCGAAGAAGATGGTAATGTGCTGTTTGCCGTTTCTACCGAAAAAGATGGCAACGCCTACTTCCGCTACGATCCGAAGTCTGAAAAGGCTGAAAAGATCGCTGATGTAAAGCAGATCCCGATGTGGATTGTCCCGCTGAAGTAACCGCTACAATCAGCCTTTATTCTCCATTGACTTCCTGGTTTGTCCAGGAAGTCGCTTTTTTTATTAAACCCTTCCTGCAAATAGATTGCTGAACAGTAGCAGACCGGATACAAATATCAGGATGCCGCCGGCCAGTGTTGCCACGGTATAGATGGTGGTAGCGAAACGGCTGTGCTTGCTACCAGCGTCGATTCCTTTGCGGAAAGCTACGGCAGCAATTCCGAAGGCCACGTTGGTAATGGTCATGCCAATGCAGATGACGAGTGCTCCAAGGAGCGAGAGAGCGACCATGGAATTAAGCAGGCAGAACAAGACGATGAGAGCGACGGCGGGGCAGGGGACGATTCCCGTAATGGCTGCCACTCCGATGATTTCGCGCCATTTTGCAGTGGGGGGCATGATTTCGGAATGTTCTGATTCAATTTTTTTGCGCTTTAAAAGGTCGCGGATGGCGAGTACGACGAGCAAGAGACCTGTAATCATAATCAGGATGTAGCTTGCTTTTTCGACTCCCATGCGGCCTGTTTCGAAAGCGGGAAAGACCGTTGCCTTGAAGATTGCGTACAAAATAAGAAGCAAAAGGACTGCGCTCAGGGTGTGAACGATGGTGATTCCAGCGCCTAGCGCAACTCCTTGCCGCCACCTGCCGCGTCGTGCGATAAAATAGCCTACGACGATGGATTTTCCGTGCCCAGGGCCCAGAGCGTGCAGCATTCCGTAGATGAGGCATATGGCGAGAAATTTCCAGATGGCACCCCAATCCCCGCTTTTCATGGACGAAATGGCGGCTGTGATTTTTTCGCGGAGTGTTTTTTGCGCTTGAGAAATGATTGTGACGAACGATGTCTGCGTAGACGTCGGTTGCACCGAGCTTACAGCCTGTTCTGCAGAGGCAGTGTCTACAACGGCTTCTACACTTGCTGTCGCGGCGTCTGTTGTGCCTACATCAAAGCGTTTCTTTTTGACGGCTGCAGATGCGGTGAGCGAAAGAATAAGAATCAGAAAAAAGACGATAGAACTTTTCAAAACAATATCCTCGGAGGTATAAGCTTAAAATAGTTAAAAAAATCGAAAGTGACGAATCCGTTTGGGTTTTTACACGTCTATTTGGAGTAGTGTAAAAAATAAGTTTAGTCTAACTTTGGAGTCGAAAATTTTAGCCGTTGATACGGCGGGAGGATATATGAATAAGAAAATGTTGAAAAAAGCTGCTGTTTTGGTGATGGCATTTGCTGCCATGGTGGCTGCAGAAAACCTGACCGGCCGAGATGTTGTCCAGAAGGTGCATGATCGCCCTGATGGAGATACCCGTAGTTCTGAACTTTCGATGACGCTCGTCAATAAGGCTGGTTCTAAGCGCGAACGCAAGATTACCTCGTTTGCCATGGATGTGGGTAAAGATACCAAGCAGATTATGTTCTTCCGTTACCCTAACGATGTAAAGGGAACGGGTTTCTTGACGGTAGATTACGACGACATCAATAAGGATGACGACAAGTGGCTTTACTTGCCTGCCATGAAAAAGACGCGCCGCATTAGTGGTAAGAGCTCCAAGACGGATTACTTCATGGGTTCCGACTTTACCTACGATGACGTGGGTCAGCGCAACATTGACGAAGACACGCATACGCTCGTGCGCGAAGAAAAGGTCGATGGTGTGGACTGCTGGGTAATTGAATCTGTTCCCAAGAAGGGCGATGAAATCTTTTCGAAGAAAATCTCGTGGATTCGTAAGGATTGCCTGATTGCCGCTAAGGTGGAATACTATGACAAACTCGGTAAACTGCACCGTTTCTTGAAGGTGGAAAAAGTTGTTCAAGTGGATGGTTTCTGGGCCATTGGCTTGATGACCATGGAAAATGTGCAGACGAATCACAAGACTATCCTGGAATTTAGCGACCTTAAGTTCAACATTCCGCTGGATGCTAAAACGTTCACTGTGCCGCGCTTGGAAAGAGGATTGTAGTGATTCGTTGGATTTGGTTCTTTGCGGGAATCCTTGCGGTAGCGGCCGCTGCTCAAGAGTCCCCGTTTCAATTTAACGGCTTCGTGGATACGTATCATGCCGTGCAGACGGAATGGCCTCACGACTTGATGTCTTCGCGGACGCGTCTGCGTACTGAAATGCGCGTGGATTACGATAACGCCTATTTGTTTGCGAGCTTGAACGCGATTCACAATAGTGTCTTGGAAGATCGTACCGGCGTACAGCTGCAAGAAGCCTATTTCAACTACCAAAACGATGTGGTTGAAATTCGTGCGGGTCGGCAGATTGTGGTATGGGGTGTGGCCGATGGACTTCGTGTGACGGACTTGATTTCGCCGGTAGACTACACGGAATTCATGTCGAGTGACTACGATGACTTGCGCATGGCCGTGGATGGTTTTCGCGTCAAGTATCCTGGAGAACGCGTGAATGCAGAAATTGTTTATGTGCCTGCACCGCGCTATTTCCAGATGCCGCTTGAAGAAGAAAACCCGTGGCGTCCGGACATGCCGGAAAATGCGATTCTCGATTTTCCTGATGGTCCCGATACTCGCTTCAAGAACGGTGATTTCGGAACGCGCTTGTCGTTCTTCCTTTCGAATGTCGATTTTTCGGTGTCTGCGCTCCATACGCATAACCAGTCGCCGGTGACGGTGGCGGGCTACGATTTCGAAAAGGATTCCATCGTGATTTACGGCATTCATGAACCGATGACGATGATTGGTGGCGATATGTCGATGCCGTTAGGTGAATTCGTGATTCGCGCCGAAGTGGCGGAATACTTCAGCGAAGCGCTCGGCTATGCCAACAGCCTTGATTACGCCCGCAAAAATACCTTCAACGCTCTCGGAGGTGTTGACTGGTACGCTGGCGATAATTGGACTTTGATGGTGCAGTATTTGCATAAGTACATCGCCGATTATTCTCACGAACTCGCAGCTGAAAAGAATAGCTCCGAAATGACATTCCGCATTTCGAAGGAACTTTTAAACAATACGCTCAAGCTTTCGCTTTACGGGATGTTCGACATCGATAATCTTGCTTATTATGGTCGCGCTTCGGGCGATTATGCCCTTACAGACCAGGTGACGTTATCGGCTGGCTATGACCATTTTGGTGGCAAGCGTGGACAACTCGCAAAGTACAAGAAAAACCGTGAAATTTGGGCAAAAGCCAAGTACTATTTCTAAATGAAGAATCCTTACGCATCGTTCCTCATGAAAAACGCCTTTGGGTTGGGCGTCTGCCTTGCAATCGTACTGCATGTCAGTTTTTACGCATGGGGATTTTTGAGGAACACGCAAGTGGTTACGACTCGTGAAGATGTGGAAGTGATCCGTGTGGAACGCCTGTTGCTTACTCCGCCGGAGCCGCCTCCAGAAGTCAAAAAAGTCGTAAAAAAAGTGGTCCGCGCTAAAATTATCCCGAACATTGTGCAAGATACGGTTCCGGAGCCGGAACCCGAGCCAGAACCGGAGCCGATTATGGTTACGGACGCCGAAGTTGTTGAAACAGCCCCGGTTGTCGAAGAACCTGTGGCACCACCGCCTCCGCCACCTCCGCCGAAACCTTCGAAGGATTCTCTGATGAAGGTGACTCGCGCTTACCTGATGGGGCTTAGCAAGGAATTCGAAAAACGCAAGGATTACCCTGCGACAGCCCGACGCCTAAAGCAAGAGGGAACTGTACGTGTGCAGTTTACAGTGGCTCGGGATGGCGCTATCAGTGGTGCGGTCGTGGCTAAACCTTGCCCTTATTCTTCGCTAAACGAAAGTGCGCTTGCGGCTGTTCAGGCCGTGTCAAAATTTGATCCGATTCCGGCTATTCTTGGAAAAGATACCTGGAAAATGGAAATTCCCATTAAATACAACCTTCATTAAACAGGAACACAATGAACTACATCTTAGACTTTATTCAACAGGGCGGCGTTATCGCCTACGTACTCGTGGCGATGAATTTCGTCGGTTATTCCATCATCGTATGGAAAATCATCTCGCTGATTCTTTTTAACAGGAGCATCCGCAAGCGCCTTCCCTCCAAAATTTTGCACCGCGTAGTGAGCCATAATACCGACCACCACATCATTATGGAAAGCATTCGCACCGAAATCGCGCTCGCTTTCTCTCCGCTGCAGAAGGGCATGACTACAATTGAAAATATCGCAAGCATTTCTCCGCTGCTCGGCCTTTTGGGTACCGTGTTCGGTATCTTCAACGCCTTCAGCGTCATCGCTGTTTCGGGCCTTTCGGACGCAGGTGCATTCGCTACGGGCATTAAGCTCGCCCTTATTACCACAGTGATTGGCTTGGTGGTTGCTATTCCGCACGTGATTGCATTTAACTACCTGAACGCAAGCATGGAATCGGAACAAGACAATGTGGAAAACGATGTGCTTTTGCAACTGGGCCGTATTCTCAAGGAAAAGGACCACAGACGCGCTGCTGATTCTGCAAATGAGGATGCATAAATGGCTAAACGAACTCGCCGCATAAGACCTGACATGACGCCGCTCATTGACTGCGTCTTCTTGCTGTTGGTGTTTTTCTTGGTGACATCTGTCTTTAAGCAAGATGAATCGGTGCTTAAGTTGATTTTGCCCGAAACCCAGAGTGAAGTCAAACGTGATACTCCCGAAGGCTTGTATATCGAACTTTCGGAAACGGAACTCGCCTTTAACGGGGAACGCGGAACGCCCGATGATTTGCGTGCTAAGGCTGCTGCTGTTCAGAACAAGAAATCACCAATCGCCATTAAGATTGACAAGGGAACGACTTACGAACGTATTGCCGTTGTGCTTGATATTTTGCAAGTCGAAAAGCTTTACAATATTCAACTAATCAATGAACTCGAAGCCGGGGAGTAATCCTCAATGAAAAAAAGATTTGAATTTAAGTTCGTCACGCTGGCCTTGACCATTGCCTCGATGACTTTGATGGCTGCGGTTTCGGCACGTGCCCAAGAAGACGATGTGACATCTATTGATGATTTCTTGGAAGAAACCAATGATAATGCATCTGCAAATGTTGCTAGCGAAGAAAAAACGAATAGTGCGCCGACAACAGGCGTGACGCAGTTGGACGAACTTTCGGTAGATACGGATGCCGAAGCCGAACAGGCTAAGCAGGCGAAAAAGGTGGAAACGGCTTCGACCATTGATGCTACGGAACTGCAGAATACCAGCAAGAGTATTTCGAAGGCGGTGAATACATCTTCGGGCGTAAAGGTGCGTAAGTCCGGAGGCATGGGCGGCGAAGGCAAAATCAATATTCGCGGTATGGAAGGCAAGAATATCAAGGTGCTTGTCAATGGCGTTCCGGTAGAAACTCAAGGAAATCTCGGACTCGACGATATTCCCATCGATCAGATTGCCGATATCGAAGTGTACAAGGGCTATATTCCGGCGCGTTTTGCGATAGATGGGGCTGGCGGTGCCATCAATATTGTGACCAAAAAACGCCCTGCTAATTCGGTGGATGCATCTTATAGCCTTTCCAGCTTCAATACGCACAAGGCGTCTGTAACGGCGAGCCATTTGGTTGATAGTATTGTGGGTGCCGCTGATTTGGAAGTGGGCGTGTCGGGCTATTTCAACCATTCTGACAATGATTACGAATTTACTTCGCCCTTCATGAAAAATTCCGAGGGCAAAGATACTTCCGTTGTTCGTGATCATGACCATTATACTTCGTATAATGTACAGATTTTTGCGAATTTGATGAAAACTTGGTTCGACCAGATTTCGCTGGGTGTAAACTACGGTGCTTTTGATAAGGAAATTCAGGGCGATGCAAACCGCATTGTCGAAAGTACGAGCGAAGGCTATAATTGGGGAACTTCTTTTGGTCTAGATAAGAAAAACTTGTTTGTGAAAGACCTGAATTTTGGTGACCATTTCTCGTTCGGTTATAACGAAAATAAGATCGTTGATACGAGCCGTGTCCATTGTCGCAACTGGTTCAGCTGTGATACTGCCAAGAAGAATGTGGGAGAGCTTTCTTCGATGGGCCTGCCGAAACTTAGAACCGTGCAGGCGTACGACTTCAATAATTTGCTGAATCTCGATTATCAGCTCTTTAAGGAACAGTTTATTTACTGGAATACGCTTTTCAGGTATCATAAAGAAAAACCTGAAGACGATATGGGTTCCGAAATGGTGGGCTTCAATACGGCGGGCTATCCAGGAAAGACGGTTTCTGTGACGACGGGCCTTTCTCTTGAAAATAACTTTTGGAATTCAAGATTGCAGAACTTGCTTGGCTTTAAGTTTCATTACTTGAAAGCAAAAATATCCGAACCGACGACGAGTGCCCTGCAAAAAACGACGCTGGAATCAAATGATTACCATAATTTTGGCTACGATGAAAGCTTGATGTTCCGTATTGTTAAGCCGCTTTCCATCAAGGGCTCTTACCAGCATGCGGTGCGCCTGCCTACGCCCGAAGAACTCTTTGGTGACGGAGTGCGGGTGAGTGCCACGACAAAGCTTAAACCCGAAGAAGCTGATAATTTTAATGTGGGCCTGTCTCTTGATTTGCAAGAAATTCCGCTTGTGGCGCGCTTCCGCTTTGATGGCGATGTCTTCTATTCGTATTACAAGAACCGTATTCATTATATGAGTTCTGCGCAAATGTCGATGCCTTACTTTAATATGGACCCCATTCGTGCATGGGGCTATGAAGGCGATGTGAAACTGGATGCTAACGAGTGGATTTTGCTCGGAACGAATTGGACCTTCCAGGATTTGCGAAATGTTGAATATAATGCCAAGCAGGGAGTTCCTGAAGATGCCATTGTCCCGAACATTCCGCGTTTTTTCATGAACTACCTTGCGGAATTTCATATGGGTGATGTTTTCAACAAGAACGATTTCATCAAGTTGTGGTGGTCTGCAAATTATACAGATGAATTCTATTACGGCTGGAAAATCAGTTCTCGTCAGAGCCGAAAAATCGAAATGTCGTTCTCGCAAGATGTGGGTGTCGAGTATTCGGTGTGGGACAACAAACTCGCCTGGAGTTTTGAGGTGGATAACCTGACCGACCGCACTGTCTATGACAACTACGGCGAAAGTAAACCCGGCCGCTCGTATGCGACAAAGATAAGGTACAGCTTTAGGTAGAAAGATGATGCAACAAGAAAATGTTCGTGCAATTTCGCTTAGCGAAATGGGTGAAAATTCCAGCGGATGCATCGTGAAAATTGAAGGCGATTCCCGCTTTATCTCTAGAGTCATTTCTATTGGGCTTACGCCGGGTTCATCTTTTACGCTTTTGAAGAATGACGGACGCTCACCGGTACTTGTATTCTGCCGCGATACGGTTATCGCTGTCAATCGCAAGGAATGTTCGCAAATTTTTGTCAAGGTAGAGGCATAGCATGGCCGAAACGAAAACGATCGCGCTTTTAGGACAACCCAATTCCGGTAAATCGACCCTGTTCAATAACCTTACCGGTTTGCATCAGCATGTGGGTAACTGGCCCGGGAAAACAGTGGAACGCGCTGAGGGTTTTTTCTGTTATAACGATGTAGAATATAAGGTGGTGGATTTGCCGGGCAGCTACGGTCTTTCAGCGAATTCCGAAGAAGAAGTGGTGACGCGTAACTTCATTTGGAATGGTGCCGCAGACTTGACTTGCATTTTGGTGGATGCCTCGCAGCTTGAACGAAGCCTCTACATGCTGGCTGATTTTGTGGGGGTCAGGTCGCCGGTCATGCTGGTGCTCAACATGATGGATGTGGCCGAAGCGGCGGGCAAGAAAATTGATGTGAAGGCAATCGAGAAAAAGTTAGGAATTACTGTTCTTGGATTTAGTGCCGCCGAAACTTCACGCTATCCGGAATTCTTCAAGAAGATGGAAACGGCAATCAAGTACCCGACTTGCCTTGATTCGTCGGGTCTACGCGAGGAATTAGATGCGGGTGCCGAAACTCCGCTTCACATGCTTGAAGAAATTTTGGATGGCCTGAAAATTGGCAATTCTGAAAACTTGTGGCTTGCTGTAAAGCTCCTTGAAAACGACAAGTTGGTGCGTAAGGCAGTAAAAGATGCCCTTCCGTTTGCTAGGCGCAATGCTGTTGAATCGATTTTGAATAGCGCAGAAGGCTGTGACGGCGGAATTGCCACGGGCGAGGCGAAGTACCGCTGGATTTCAAAAATCGTGAACGAAACTTGTGGCGAAAAATCGCCCGAAAAGGTTTTCGGCAAGTGGGATCGCATCGCGACGCATCGTATCAAGGGTAAGATTTTCTCCTTCGTGATAATGGTTGTGTCGCTGATTTGCTGCATGATTCTTGCATTCCCTGGCATGGGAATCGGTTTTGGCTTGCAACCGGTTTTGCAGTCCTTGGTGGCGCACGTTTGTGGCGCACTTGGCTTGTGGCCTGTGGTCGCTTCGTTCATCAACAATGTCTTGGTGGGCGGTACTTGCATTACGGTCTGCATGACGAGCTTTATTTTCTCGATTATTTTCGTCTTCCGTATTCTCGAAGAAATCGGCTATATGGCTCGATTCTCTTATGCCTTTGACAATTGGCTTTCTCGCTTGGGGTTGCATGGCAAGGCAATTATGCCGCTGTTTTCTGGAATCGGCTGTACGGCGGGTGCTGTTTGCGGAACGCGAGTGCTTGATACTCGTGGCCAACGCTTACTTGCCTTGGTTCTTTTGTGGGCAATTCCTTGTGGCTCTAAGGTTGCGGTGGTGCTGTTCTTGGCGTCCACGTTCTTCGGCTCTGCAGCACCGTTTTTTGCTATCGGTTACGTAGCGTTAATCTTCCTGTCATTCTGGCTTTCGTCCTTCTTGTTCGGTAAGAAGCTCGTTCCCGAAAACGAGCGCGTGGGCATGATTATGGAATTGCCTCCGTACCACAAGCCTCATTGGAAGATGATTGCCGCCATGGTGGGCCGTAGTACTTGGGGCATATTTAAGAAGGCGCTCAAGATGATCCTTATGGTTGCGGCTCTGTTTTGGGCGCTTTCTTATGCTAGTGACGGTAATGTCGAAAATACAATTCTGTACAAGATTGGCAATGCCATTGAACCTGTGACCATGTTCTTTGGCATGCGTTGGGAACTGTTTGTCTCGTATTTGGGCGGAATGTTCAGTAAAGAGGCTTCCCTTGGCATCATGAGCACACTCTTTAACCATACCGGAGAGGCGTTCTCGCTGGTGACTCGCGTGGCGGCGAGTGACAATCTGGGCGAGGCTCTGGCTAAAACGATCTCGAAGCCCGAAGCCTTGGCGTTCCTTTTTGCTTCCATGTTTAACGTGCCTTGCGTGCTTGCCATGGGAACGACTTACCGCGAGGTGGGTACAATCAAGTGGCTTGCGACGATTATGGGCTACTATATTGCACTATCGCTGGGTTTGGCCTTTATCGGATACCATATTGGACTGCTTATTTTCTAAAGGAGACGGCATATGCCTAATGTGAAAACGACTGGAAAGAAATCTTCAAATACCTTGGTCCGCGATTTGGTGAACGTGGGCATTTTTGCGGCTCTTTACATTGTGCTTGCATTCTTGTCTTCAAGTGTCGGCTACATTCCGGCGCTGATAGTCTTTTCGACCGGTAGCATCGCCCTTGTAACAAGCATTCCGTTGTTCCTGTTCTTTTCGAAGATCGAACGTTCCATTCTTTGCTGCCTTATATTCTGTGGCTTTTTCGGAACGGCCATGTTTGTTATGGGACAGGGAATTTTGATGCTTTCAATCAGCTTGCTTGTCGGCCTCTTGGCAGGTGTGGCTCTTAAGGTTTTCGGCAAGGGCTTCGCGGGTCTTTTCGCTGCAAATATCATACTGTGCCTTATGTCTTCTTCGATGATGCTTCCGCTTTGGACTTCTACCGAGGAATACCTGGAATATACGCGCACTATGTGTGATGCGGGCTATGTGGCAAAACTTGCGGAACTTTCTCAAAGCCTGTGGCCGTTGGTAGCAATCTATGCTTTCGGCATCTTGGGCGCGGTCGTGGGCGGATTTATTGCCCGTCGTGTCATGAAAAAGCACTTTGAACGTATTGGACTTGCCAAGTGAAGCTTGATCCGCGGACAAAATTGTTTTTAGCCATCGTGGTGAACAGTGTAATCCTTTCAGCGCCGCCTGTCTACAGCGTTTTGATGTTTTCCGTTCCCGCGATTTTGCTTTTGTTCGAAAAGAAGTGGAAATTTGTCCTTGCATTTTTTTCGTTGTATCTGGCTGCGGTACTTGGCTTTGAACATTTGAAGACGATGGATGTTGGAAGGGTGGGAACGTTAGCCGTTTCGACGATGATGATTGTTTCCCGCATGATGCCCATTACCATTGTGCTTTACTATGTTATGCAGACGACCAAGGCGAACGAATTCATGGCCGGAATGTCGCGGATGCATGTTCCCAACAAGGTGACCATTCCCTTGACGGTGATGATTCGCTTCTTCCCGACGGTATTCGATGAGTCGCGTGCCATTGGCAATGCGATGAAAATGCGCGGAATACGCCTGTTTAGTTTGCAGACGCTCAAAAATCCGTTCGCTATTCTGGAATACCGCCTGATTCCCTTACTGGTTTCGTTGACAAAGATTGGTGATGAACTTTCGGTTGCCGCATCGACTCGTGGACTTGCTCCCGAAACCAGGCGCACCTGCATTGTGCCGGTCGGCTTCCATGCGCAGGATTTGATTGTATTCGTGTACTGTCTAATTGTTGCTGCCTGCTTCGTCATTGCGAGCAGGGCGAAGCAATCCATTTTTGATATTATAAGCGCTATTTTCTGTTAAAATGAATATCTCCATTAAAAACGTCTCCTTCTCTTACACGGATTGCATCGATGATGCGGTTCTCAAGGATGTCAACCTCCAAATTGAATCGGGGGAGTGCGTGGTGTTGGCGGGGGAGTCTGGTTCCGGAAAGACGACGATTTCTAAACTGATTAACGGGCTGATTCCGTTATACCAGTCGGGCACCATGGCTGGAGATGTGTTCTTGGGCGACAAGAATACGGCCGACATGACGCTCGCCGAAATATCAAAGTATGTAGGTTCGGTTTTTCAGAATCCTCGTTCGCAATTCTTTAATGTGGATACGGATAGCGAGATCGCGTTCGGCTGCGAAAATTTGGGCGTAGAACCGGAAGAAATTCGCCGTCGCATTGATAAAACGGTCAAGGATTTCCATCTGGAATCGTTACTGGGACGTAACATATTCCACCTTTCGGGTGGCGAAAAGCAAAAGATTGCATGCGCTTCGGTGAACGCAACGGATCCCGATATTTTTGTACTCGACGAACCTTCCGCGAATCTTGACTTGAAAACAGTTGATGACCTTGCCGAAATCATCAAATTGTGGAAATCTCGCGGCAAGACGGTTGTGGTGGTGGAACATCGCCTGCATTATCTGCGGGATGTTGCTGACCGCATTGTTTATGTGAAGGATGGACGCGTTGAATGTGAATGGACTCCGGCGGAACTGGAAGCAAAAGGTCCTGAATATGCGGCCAGTCTCGGTCTCCGCAGCATAAAGTTGGTGCAGTTGGGCGGTGCACGAGCCTCGGCTTCTGAATCGCAAGGCGAATCCATTACCTTCCGTAATTTAAAATTTTCCTATCAAAAAAAGTTCCCGATTCTCGATATTCCCGAGCTTTCGCTCCCCAAGGATAAAATTACCGCCCTTCTTGGCCATAATGGTGCCGGAAAATCGACTCTCGCGCAATTGGTGTGCGGCCTTCGCGGCTCCTGGAGCCAAAAACGCGCAGCCCGCAAGCTGGGTACCTACTTGATTATGCAGGATGTGAATCACCAGCTTTTTACCGAAAGTGTGCTGGACGAAGTTTTGCTGGGTATGCATCCGAAAGATGAAACCGCCGCATTTGAAATTCTCGAAAGCCTCAATCTAAAAAACTATGCCGAAAAGCACCCGATGGCTCTTTCAGGCGGTCAAAAGCAGCGAGTCGCTATCGCCAGCGGTGTCAGCTCGAATCGCAATCTGATTGTATTCGATGAACCTACTAGCGGCCTTGATTACCGCCAAATGCTTGCAGTTTCTGCCACTTTAAAGGCTCTTGCAAACCGAGGCAAGGCTCTGTTCGTGATTACTCATGATCCTGAACTTGTCTTGAATTGTTGCCACCATGTAATCCGTATGGATCATGGCCGCATTGTAGAAAAATATTCCTTGTAAAAAGTCACCTTGAAAAAACAGCCACCCTGAATAATCAGGATGACTGCCTTGTTCCAGGAGGAGCACTCTAAGTTAGTCTGCAATCGGGACGATATAATAAGCCGTTCCGGTGGTCACGTCCATTTCCTTGGAGACCTTGCCGCTAGCGATGTCGTAGCGGTAGATAGCGCCGCCCTTCTTGTCGGCATGGCCCAGGAGCACGCTCTTGCCGTCGGCATCCAGGTGAATAGACGGGGCAAACCACGGGATGGTCGGAGAAAGGTCCACTTTTTCGACAGTCTTCTTGTAAACATCGACAACCACAAACTGCCATTCGTAATTGTTGAAGTTGCTCGGGTCGGCAAAGCTGCCAAAGAATCCCATAAACTTGCCGTTACCCATGTAGGTGCCGCCCACCATCAGGTTGTTTTCGTTCGTTTTCTTGCCATCGTATTTGGCATCGTGCATGCGGAAAACCCAGTCCTTGTCAAAGTCGGTTTTACCCTTCTTGATGCGAATCCAGCCTTCCTTGTAACCTTCAACGTAGCAGTAAGAGGCATTGGAATAGAAGTAGATATCGCCCTTTTCATCGACAAAGGACATGGTGTTGTTCATGTCGTCCATGCCGCCAACGGCTGCGACCTTGTCACTAAAAATGGCCTTTTCGACCTTGTCTGTTTTCACGTCGATAATCACCACGGAGGCGCGCGGGCCCGCGATGAAATTGTTGAAGTCAACGAACTGGCTCAAGGTCAGGAACATCTTGCCGTCGCGAATTACGGCGGAGCCCGGAACCGATGTCAAGGCACCGCTTTCTTCGTCAATATACTCGGAAAGATCGATGGTAGCCGTGGTCTTGAGCGTCGTGGGGTCAAGTGCGGTAATGGCATCGCCCATGGCCTGTTCCACATACATCTTGTTTTCGTCAACGAACTTCATCATGATGGCGCGAGTGCCCTGGAACTTGGCCGTGGCAGAGGCCTTGGCAGGCATGTTGCCATCTTTATCCAGTTCGTAACGCGAAAGGGTGCTGTTCATGGCGTCGTCGGTAGCGAGCACGTAAACGGAGCCGTTGAAGTACGCGACGCCACCTGCGTTCGGAGCTTCGATAAAGTCTTCGACAACCTTGGCCTGATTATCGGAAAGAGAGGCTGTCCCGACAAATTGAGAGGCGTCCATCATGAAGGAGAGCAGGTACTTGTCCCCCGAAGAAGAGCCGTTGTCATTAGCGGAACTGGAGCTGGAGTCATCGCCGCAAGCGGCAAGCATCCCGGCCAAAGTTAAAGCAACAAGAGATTGCTTCGCTACGCTCGCAATGACATTGCGAGAGTTTGTTTTTTTAAAGAGGTTCATTTGTTTTCCTTTTTGATTGATGTTACTTGTAATACCTTT
>Ga0310695_10009028_pt1 | contig 15185 bp, 9 predicted proteins | sample RumenRJG_04DNA_FD_203882 | JGI IMG/M metagenome (GOLD analysis project Ga0310695, IMG submission 203882) | Bovine rumen microbial communities from Lethbridge, Alberta, Canada - RJG_04 (v2) (version 2) | ecosystem: Host-associated > Mammals > Digestive system > Stomach > Rumen | place: Canada...
TAACTGCCCAACGAGTGTTTGGACTGAGATTCTCTCGGACTCCAACTACATTCAGAATGCTCAAAAGGAAACGCTCTTGGAAGATTCTCTTTATGCAGTTACATATAATGCCTTCAAGGAGAATAGATATCAAGAAGTGACTTCTAATGCAGAATTCAGTAAGAAGAGATATCCGTTAGGTGCTAATCGCGATAAGTTTATTTTCATCGCCGGATTAAGCAAACTTAATTTCGGAGACTTGGAGGGATGCATGGATGACATGAAAGTCATCGTAGAGACCTATCCCAACAGCAGAATTAGTGAAATTGCGGGGATGATCATCAACGGCGTGAATAGTGGCAGAACTTTGAAAGGTGGTAAATTCGACATGAGCTCGCTTTGGAAACATCGATCTGAAACAACGAACGATAGCGACTCCATCACGAAACAGACGTTCATCAATAGTCGGGATATTGAGCATCTGTCTGTCATGGTATACAATCCTGATTCCATCAACGAGGACCAGTTATTATTTGAGGTCGCAAAATTTAACTTCACAACTTATTTGGTCAGAAACTTTAATATCAGCATCAAACCAGACAGGGGATTGCACAGAATGATTATAGATGGTTTCCAGAACTTCGATGAAGCTCTCCAGTATACAAGGGCTTTACGTCGTCATAAGGAAATTATGAGTCTATTAAAGAATAGTGATCTCTTGGTCATCAGCAAAAAGAATTTAGACATAATCGGATCATCACTAAGCTACGAGGATTATAAGAGGTATTACACAAAGCACTTTGCTCCTCTGAAAATTAGCACTTTCAATCTCCTCACTGAGCCAACAGAAATCATAACAAATGACAAAGTCGGAACAACACAACCTACTGTTGAAGATATCGACCACATTCTTGATGGCGATACATTCATTGACATTCCTAAGAGTTCTGACGTAAACAATATAATAAATAAAAACAAGAAAAATGTAAAGTCAACAACCAACAGTACAAAGGAAAAAGAGAAAGAAGTGATAAATAATTTCGAAGACGAATATTACGATTTGGAAGGATTTTAGATATGAGTAATGGTTTAATTTTATGGGTAGATGATGAAGTTGAATTACTCAGAGCCCACATCATATTCCTTGAAAATAAAGGATATCACGTCACAACATCCAGTAATGGACCTGATGCCATAGAACTATGTAGGCATCAAACCTTTGATTTGGTGTTATTAGACGAGATGATGCCTGGACTTGACGGACTGGAGACTCTACAGCAGATTAAAGAGATTCAACCATCTACGCCTATTGTCATGTGCACCAAAAGTGAGGAAGAAAATATTATGGAACGAGCAATAGGTTCTAAAATTGCAGACTATCTTATCAAACCTGTCAACCCTAGTCAAGTTCTTCTCAGTCTCAAGAAAAATATCCATCGGAAGGAAATTATAACAGAGGTAACTCAAACCAGTTATCAACAAAGTTATCAACAGCTTGCTCAAAAGATAAACAGTTGCAACAATTATCGTGACTGGATGAGCTTGTATAAGCAACTTGTACATTGGGAACTTGAATTGAGCGACACAAATAGCTCTATGACAGAAATGCTCAGAATGCAAAAGGAAGAGGCTAACATCGGATTCGCTAAATATATCAAGAACAACTATGAGCATTGGATTGAGGAGATGGCTGCATCACGGGAGGATGAGAATCGTCCTCTCATGAGTCCGGACATTTTCAAGAAAAAGATTTTTCCTCTCATGGACCATGGGGAGAAAGTTAACCTCGTTGTCCTCGATAATTTCAGATATGACCAATGGAAAGTCGTATCCCTGGAAATTGCTGACCTATTCGAAATAGAGGAAGACATGTATTTGAGTATCTTGCCAACAGCTACTCAATATGCCCGCAATGCCATATTCAGCGGTCTTATGCCAAAGAAGATTGCTGACTTATTCCCTAATTTCTGGGTAGACGAAAACCAAGAAGAGGGTAAAAACCTAAACGAGGAAAGTCTCATACAAACATTATTTGATAGATACAGGAAGAAATATACTTTCAGTTATCATAAAATAAATGATTCAATTGCTGCGGACAGACTTATTGAACATATTAGGGAACTTGACAATAATGACCTCAACGTCATCGTTATCAATTTTATTGATATGCTTAGTCATGCACGAACAGAATCCAAAATGGTAAGAGAACTTGCTAATAACGAATCTGCATATCGTAGTATTACAAAAAGCTGGTTCCGACACTCTGCCATTGCTGACTTATTCTCCTTTTTGTCACAATCCAAACATAAAGTTGTCTTTACTACAGACCATGGCTGTATTAGAGTAACCAAACCTATAAAGATTATAGGTGACAGAAACACGAATACAAACTTAAGATATAAATTCGGAAAGAATCTCAATTATAAGGCTAAGGATATCTATGCCATACAGAATCCTGAAAAAGTACTACTACCATCACCAAATATCAGTACTTCTTATGTATTTGCTACTGGGGATTATTTCTTAGCATATCCTAACAACTATAATTACTATGTATCCTATTATAAGGATACATTTCAACATGGAGGTATTTCCATGGAAGAGATGCTGATTCCATTAGTTATATTGACTGCAAAGAATAAAAATAGAAAAATATGAAAATTAAAATCGATTCACTAGACAACATCCATGTTGCTGCAAAGCAGTTTATTGAAAACATGGGTAACGGTAAAGTATTTGCTTTTTATGGAAAAATGGGAGCCGGAAAGACTACATTCATAAAGGCTTTGTGCGAAGAATTTGGTGTTCAGGATGTGATCACATCACCAACATTTGCTTTGGTTAACGAATACACTTCGGGAAATGGTGATCCCATATACCACTTTGATTTCTATAGAATCAAGAAATTGGAAGAGGTTTATGACATGGGATATGAGGACTATTTCTACAGTGGAAATTTGTGTTTCTTGGAATGGCCAGAACTGATAGAAGAAATTCTTCCTGAAGATGCCACCAAAGTAACCATTACAGAAGAGAACAATTGTAGAGTTCTAGAATTCTAAAAATTTTAAATCCCACTATCATTGATAGTGGGATTTAAAATATCTTCTTGGGAAATTAAAGCAGAGCTTTGAACTTTTCCTCTATTGTATCCTTTGATGCAGCACCAACAAACTTATCTACAAGTTGTCCATCTTTGAAGAACAAAATTGTTGGGATATTACGAACTCCAAATTCCATGGCAATGTCATCATTCTCTTCAACATCGCACTTACCTACAACAATCTTTCCATCATAATCATTGGCCAACTCTGAAATAATCGGACCTATCATACGACATGGTCCACACCATGTAGCCCACAGGTCTACTACTAGAGGCTTATCGCCATTCTTATAGCTTTCGAAATTGTCTGTTGTAATAGTTACTTCCATTGTATTATCTTTTGTTTATGATTTCAATTGCAAATATAGCTAATAAATTGATAACACACAAAAAATAGCAATATTAATTTATACGAAAATTCAATGTAGAATTTGATTCTAAATAATTTACGATTGTCTTACCTACTGTCACGTTGACATCTTTTGACCTTAATGTCACTGTTGTATGCAACTCATCGTTTTTTATCTGAAAGAACACTTGTGTATGACCAGGACTCTCTACAAATAGCGTATTCAGGTCATTGACTACAGTTTCATTTATTTCTTTACTGTCTACAGATATTGTAATTCTCTCTATTCTGTTATTCTTAATGTCATCGAGGAATTCTACATTCTGCACCTTAATTTCATATGAATTTGAATTTCTGAATCGCTGTACACTTTTTGCTGTGATACATACCGTATTTCCCACACTCAGACGTCCTTGCCAGTTGCTCCAATCTTCTCCGAACAAGGCAATTTCACCTGGGCCTTCATAATCTTCTATTGTTACAAAACCATAAGGTTTGTTTGTCTTAGCAGAGAATCCGGACTTAACATTTGTGATGATTCCTCCAAGTATCAATTCATTACGTTCTGCCAATGCTTGTTTGTCGGCATCACGTCCTAATTCCATACAATGTGTATTACACATGCACTTCAATACCACGGAATAATCATCTAAGGGGTGACCTGAAAGATAAATACCAACCAAATCACGCTCTTTATTCAACTTTTCAATCGTTCCCCACTCTTCTACTACCTTTGGAACAACTGGTTTGGCTATATCTACGGCATCAAAAGCCCCAAAGAGAGAATTTCGCTGTTCCAATTTATCTTGCTGGTATTTCTGTCCATAACGAACTAGTTGATCCAAAAAGACTTCTCCCTTGGTATTTACTCCAAAATATTGTTCTCTGCGAATACCGAAACTGTCAAAGCCTCCACTTAACGCAAGACTTTCAAAGGCTTTTCTATTTACATTACTGAAATCTACACGTTCTGCGAAGTCATAAATATCTTTATAAGGTCCGTGCTCTTCTCTCTCGTTCACGATGGATTCTGCCGCTCCTGTACCCATTCCTTTGATTGCAGATAGGCCAAATCGAATTTCTCCCTTTTCGTTCACACCAAAATGTGACTTACTCTCATTTACATCAGGACCTAGAGTCTTAATTTTAAGGCTCTGACATTCTTCCATCAATTTGGTAATCTCTGTAATCTGACTGAATCGACGGGTCATCAAAGCAGCCATATACTCTGCTGGGAAGTGAGCTTTCAAATAGGCTGTTTGATAAGCCACCCAACTATAACAGGTGGCATGAGACTTATTAAAAGCATATGATGCGAATTTCTCCCAGTCGGCCCATATCTTCTCAAGGATTTTAGGATCATGTCCATTATCTGCTCCTTGCTTAAGGAACTTTGGCTTCATGGCGTCTACAATGGCTTTTTTCTTCTTACCCATTGCCTTACGCAAAGCATCACTCTCACCTCGGGTAAAACTTGCAAGTTGTCGACTCAACAACATCACTTGCTCTTGATATACGGTAATGCCATAGGTATCCTTAAGATATTTCTCCATACAAGGAATATCATAAGTCACCAGCGATGGGTCATGCTTACGTCTAATGAAATCTGGAATATAATCCATAGGTCCTGGACGATACAATGCGTTCATCGCAATCAAATCCTCAAAGACTGTAGGATGTAATTCCTTCAGATATTTCTGCATACCAGGAGATTCAAACTGGAATGTTCCTATGGTTTGGCCCTCTTGATAAAGTTTATAGGTCAATTCGTCATCTATAGGTATATGATCCAAATCGACATCTATACCTCTCGTTTCTTTGATAACCTTACAAGCCTCTTTTTCCTCTGAAAGCGTCTTCAGTCCAAGGAAGTCCATCTTGATCAATCCAGTAGACTCAATAACGTGTCCGTCATATTGCGTAACAGCACACTTCAATTCTGGGAAATCTGGGTCTGGAGCTGTTGAAACCGGAACCCAGTTACTGATAGGATCTCGACAGATGATAAAGCCACATGCGTGGATACCTGTACCACGGATGGTACCTTCCAACATCTTGGCATATTTAATTGTATTACGTTCACGAGGATCTGCAGATACTTCGGCTTCTTGTAATTCCGGTGTACACTTGATCGCATTTGCCAAGTTCATCTTCATTCCATCAGGCAAACGCTCCGGTATTGATTTCTTCAAGAAGTTGGAACGATCCAAAGGTAATTTCTCTACACGAGCGACATCTGCGATGGAGTTCTTGGTTGCCATAGTACCATACGTGATAATATGGGCACAGTTTTCATGTCCATACTTATCCATAACCCATCGCAATACTTTTCCACGACCATCATCATCAAAGTCGGTATCAATATCCGGAAGGTTCACACGGTCTGGATTCAAGAAACGCTCAAACAGCAAATCATACTTCAATGGATCGATCTTGGTAATTCCCAGACAATATGCGACAACAGAACCTGCTGCGGACCCACGACCTGGACCTACCCACACTCCCAACTCCTTACGAGCTGAATTGATAAAGTCTTGTACGATAAGGAAGTAACCAGGGAAACCCATCGTCTTCATTACGTGCAACTCGAAATTTATATGTTCCCGCACATTATCAGCAAGAGGGTCTCCATATCTTTCTTTGGCACCATCATATGCTAACTTCGCAAGATAATCGGCCTCAAACTTTATTCGATATATTTTATCATATCCTCCTAATCGGTCTATCACTTTTTGACCTTCCTCTGGCGGAAGTTGATTTTCTCCGTTCTCATCAGAAGTAAACTCATCATAAAGCTGTTGCTCAGAGATCTTTTGTCTCCATTCTTCTTCTGTTCCGAAAGATTCCGGAATTGGGAAGAATGGCATAATTGGGCCATGCTCTATGCTATAGGTCTCTACCTTATCAAGTATCTCAAGCGTATTTGACAATGCCTCTGGTATATCAGAGAACACTTCATTCATTTCCTCTCGTGTCTTGAACCATTCCTGTTTAGAATAGCGCATTCGGTTAGGATCGTCAAGATCCTTACCTGTAGACAAGCACAGAAGATGATCATGGGCCTCTGCTGTCTCTTTATCTTCAAAGTGACAGTCGTTTGTACATACCAGTTTTATACCGTATTCCTTCGCGAACTCTACGAGAACTTTATTAGCCTTTTCCTGAAGAGGATAGGTTTCACGGTTAGCAATAACAGTAGGATCTGTAACCTTATGACGCTGCAACTCTAGGTAATAATCATCCCCAAAAACACGATGATACCATTCACAAGCTTCCCGTGCTCCCTCTAAATCTCCTTTTAGAATTTTACTAGGGACTTCACCTGCAATACAAGCTGAGCATACGATAAGGTCTTCATGATACTTTTCTAGATCTTCACGATCCGTACGAGGTCGCATGTAATATCCATCAACCCATGCTCGACTAACCAACTTGATAAGATTTTTATAACCATTATAATTTTTGGCAAGAACAATAAGGTGGTAACCACCCATATCACCATGTTCCTTAACCTTCTCTTCTTTTTTATGATGGGCAACATACATCTCACAGCCGAAAATAGGTTTAAAAGGTTCCAAGCCCTCTTTCTTCCTCTTCTTATTTATTCCAGCGCAATAATCGGCAAACTCTTTAATACCAAACATTACACCGTGATCGGTTATAGCCATACCCTTCATTCCATCTTTTATAGCCTTGTCTACAAGATGATTGATTTTAGACAAACCATCCAATATGGAATAATGTGTATGTACGTGTAGATGTATAAAATCTTCCATGTGAATAATAAAATTATGCGATTTGGGAATGTAAAGTTACGTCTATTTTTCGAGAACACCAAAAGAATAGAGCGAAAAATTTGCTAAAATCGATAAAAAGGACTAACTTTGCACCGATATAATGGAAGTAAAAATCCTACTATGGGACAGAGAATAAAGAAAATAAAGAAAATCAGAATACATCGCGAGGGTGTTGAACAGTTAGTTTGTGGTGCTATCGGCATTGTTGCTATAGCGACTTTGCTATGGTATCTTTTTGAGACAAAGATTCCTTTCTGGAGTTTTGTTATCGTTTTTGGTACCATCTATGGCATTGTGTTGAATTTCTACCGTTGCCCTATCCGATACATCAATATAGAAAACACAAACAAATTGGTCGTTGCTCCTGCCGATGGAAAGATTGTCGTTATCGAAGAAGTTGAGGAAAACGAATATTTCCACGACAAACGATTAATGATTTCTATCTTTATGAGCCTTTGGAATGTACACGCCAACTGGTTCCCTGTAGATGGTAAAGTCAAATTTGTTCAGCACAAAAACGGGAACTATCACAAAGCATGGTTGCCTAAAGCAAGCGAAGAGAACGAGCATGCTGATGTAATGATTACAACTGAAGATGGAACAGATATTCTGTGCCGTCAGATTGCTGGTGCTGTTGCTCGTCGAATCGTAACTTATGCTAAGGAAGGAGAAGATTGCTATATTGATGAGCACTTAGGTTTCATCAAACTAGGTTCTCGCGTTGACGTTTACCTACCTATTGGCTCTGAGGTTTGTGTCAAGATGGGACAAGCAACAACAGGAGACCAAACTATTCTTGCAAAATTGAAATAATGAGTATAAAAAGACATATTCCTAACACGATTACATGCTGCAACCTGATATCTGGCTGTATCGCAACAACATTCGCTTTTTGTGGTAATCTCCAAATAGCCCTTCTATGGATTATCATGGGTGCAGTTTTTGATTTCTTTGATGGCATGAGCGCCAGATTACTAAAGGTATCATCACCAATTGGTAAAGAATTAGACTCTTTGGCCGATGATATTACCTTTGGACTAGCTCCATCAACAATTGTCTTTTGGTTATTGGGGGTAGTAGAATATCCATCTTTCCTTGAACCATACAGAAGCGTTATCCCATTCTTTGCCTTTGTAATGGCAGCATTTTCTGCATTAAGATTGGCTAAATTTAATTTGGACGAAAGACAGACTACTAGCTTTATTGGTTTACCGACTCCAGCCAATGCTTTGTTCTGGGGAGCATTAATCGTTTCTAATCCATCATGGCTTATTCATGGCTCATATTCATTATTCATCATATTAGCTATGGTATGCATTAGTAGCTATCTGTTAATCAGCGAACTTCCTATGTTTGCTTTGAAATTCAAGCAATGGGGATGGAAAGGTAATGAAATAAAATATTACTTCATAGCTCTTTCCATCATATTGTTCTTCGTTTTGGGAATCTGGGAAGCATGGGCAGTTATCATTGCATGCTATGTTCTAATTTCCATCTTCATGTTTTTAAGAAAACATTAAAATTTCACAGAAACTCGTTTACCCATATAATCAACGCTCTTAGCAGAGCCTTCGGGTAAGTTAATTATAAATTTGCAAATATGTCTCATATTTGCAAATTTTCCGTTTTGTCTATTAATAATAAAAGTACGGCTATCATCTTTCCATTCTAGAAGTATCGTAGAATACTCTCCCTTCTCATAATCGTAGTTCGTACCATTGTCATCATACAACAAAAATTTTGCATCCCCACCAGGATATATACGAACTTCCATAGGCTTATCAGAGTTCTCCGTTGTATATTGTCTATCAGGTCCTAAAGGAAGAATAGAACCAGCACGAGCGAAAACTGGTATATGCGATTTGACAACTGGAACATCTACATATTGTGCACCTGAATAATACTGATTGGTTTTGATATCATACCAACCAGAAGAATTCTTAGGCAAATAGACTTTAGCCTTCTTAACTCCTTTTTCCAAGATGGGAGAAACCAACAAGGATTTACCAAACATATATTCTGTCGATTGCTTCAAAGCCTCATCATCATCAGAAAAATCAAAGACAAGAGGTCTCATCAGAGTAGAACCTTTATAAGTTATTTCTGCTGCATTACTATATATATAAGGTAGCATACGATAGCGCCAATTTATATTATCAAGGATAATGCTTTCAACTTCTGAACCATATCGCCACGGCTCTGTATCACTCATATAACCATGAACACGCATCAATGGCAGATAGACACCAACTTCTATCCATCTAAGCATACGCTCTATATAATCCAGATTCGTATATTGATCATAAGGTCGAAAGAAGCCACCAGCATCAAATGTCCACCATGGCATACCAGCAGCAGCCATGCCTAATCCTGCAACGATCTGATGATGTAATGTTTTCCAATCATTACCAACGTCACCACTCCACATGGCAGCTCCATATCTTTGAATACCAGGATACCCACAACGCGTAAGTATCATCGACCTACGCTGATCATCATCTTTACGCAATCCCTCATAAACCGTTTTATTTACTAATAGCGGATATACATTACGAAAGACCTCACCATGATACTTACCATTCATAACCATACGCCCCATAAGGTCATCATTCTCAGGCTCGGTTGCATCTTGCCACCAAGCATCAATGCCAATCGGCCTCAACAGACGTTTACTAAAATTATTCCAATAACTCTCTGCAGCTTTAGGATTAAAGAAATCTATCCATTGTGTCCCTGGTATATAATAACCACTCTGCCCCATCTGTTTACCAATTACTGAATTAGGATCTATCTTTGACCAGACTGAGACCATCAATCGCATGTTCATACTATGAAGACTATCAACCATCGCCTTAGGGTTAGGATAATCCTTTTCATCAAAGCGCATTGAATTCCAACCATATCTCCCCCAATATTGCCAGTCTTGAACCATCATATCGACAGGAATACTTTTCTGACGAAATGTTTTTGCAACATCCAGTAATTCGTGCTGACTATGAAAACGTTCACGGCAATGGATATATCCCAATGCCCATTTCGGCATTAATGGAGCACGTCCTGTGACAGTACGAAAGTTCTCGATGATTTGATCAGCAGAGCCTACAAAAACTGTAAAATCCACATCCTCACTTACTGGAGAACGGAATATAGTATATTCTTTATCCTCATCAGATTGTTTTCCGATGCGCTTTACATAAACGACGGGCTTATCATTCTGTTCCAATTCTGCATCAATAATATGTCTACCCGCCGTCAGATGTACAATTGTAGATGCCGTTGGTGGAAGCCATAGATTATTTAAATCGATGACGTTTTTTCCATCAATAGACAGTTGATGTCGCCTAGCCATCTTCTGTCCTACGTCCAACAATATAGAATAATCTCCTGTTTTATCAATATTTATTTGACCCTTAAAAATATTCTTACGTCTTACCTCTTCTTTACCACCTTCTGTAGAAGTAACTTGAACGACTTCTTCTTTTTCTCCACCACTTGAACGATACAAGTTTATGCATGAATCTCCTGGGTTAAACTCAGTCAAGCCATAGTTATTCCATAGCAAGCCATATCCTAAACTAGATATCATCATTGGTATAGATATCTGCGTATTAACCTGAGTTAGCCTCCTACTTAACCCCTTTATGTTGGTATACCCATCCTGAAATTGTCCCAATCCATAAAGATATTCATGTCGAGGAGACTCTATCCTTAATTGTGATATATAGGTTGGATCTGAATAAATTGAAGATGCTTGTAAAAGAATCTGATCTGCAAGAAAGACTCGTTTTCCTCTATTGTCAAAGATTTCTACAACACCTTGCTTTCCATCAATAAGAATGTTCATGTTTAAAGTTGAAATCTTGACACCAGAATTTATTTTACAAACTTTATATTTTACATGGTCAGCACAAGGAACATATACATAATCCGGTAATATCGGATTCGTTTTCTCTAAATATTTAAATCGAACAGATCGATTCGTCAACAAAGATATCTGTAGACTGCCCTTTCCAAAAGGAAAAGACAATGCATCAACAGACAAGACAACAAATAACAAGAAAAGTACGAAAAAGGAGCGTTTCATATTCTACTTTTTATCAATAATCATATAATTACCACTAAGATGCATAAAGGCAAACAGTCGTAAAAGTCCATCATAATAAGCATCAAAATATCCATCTTGTTCCACTTCATGCTTAGCATTCCAAAGAGCATCAACAAACTCTTTGCGCTTCTGATGCTTACACATTTGTGATGCCGCAGCCAAAGTTGCAACAAGTCCAATAGAATGGCGAAGTTTCTTTGGGAATGTTCCTGCAGCTATAATCTCTTCTTCAGAAGGTAAACTACCATCAACATTATACTGATCAACATATCGATCTATACCCTTAGAATAAAAAAAATTCTGTATTTTCTCTCCATAAGATTTCTGCCATAAGGAATCCACTCCCGACCATTCATAGTCTAGAGCGACATTCATAGGTACACGCCAAGAATCATACCTGAAAGTCTGCATCTTATGATTACGGAATTCCAGCAGACTACCATCATAGTTGTTTATATCCGGATTAAGCCCCGTTATCTGATTTACCGACTTATGAAGATATTCTCTTGCCTTACTTGCCATCTGGAGATAATAAGACTGTCTACCATCATCTGCATACTTCGCCCAGACCTCATAAAAGGCCGGAATATGATAAGATGGGTCTGTAAATCTACCACCAAACTTGTCTGGAGTAAATGTTATCAGTTTCGTTTTACGATCAATCAAAGGCATAACACCTGAATTGCCTTTCTTCTCGAAAGAGCAATTCAAGATGTTCTGAGCCTCCTTTTTATAATCTATTCCAGTATGGTCTCCCCAACGGTTTGAAGCAAAAAGAAGAGAGGTTATATAATACAGTTCGCCATCCGATGCCGACCCCTCTGCATTTCGTGTACCATCTACTTTACAACTCCAAGCAAAATATCCCTTGCGTGGACCTGTCTGATGCTGCATATACTTTTTGCTCCAGCGCCAAATACGGTCGAAGATATCCTTCTTATTAAGTTCTACCGCAATCATCATCCCATACGACATACCTTCTGTTCGTACATCAGCATTCTTTATATCACTAATATACCCCAAACTATCACCAATTTCAAAGTATACCTTATTGGGACCATAGAATACATCATAGAATACTTGATCTAATTTTCGTGATACCTCATCGGGAGGATATCCCAATTTCACAAACAAATTCGTACTCTTTTTCGCATGACAGACTCCAAATGCCACAACAAGGAGAAGTGTTGATAATATTTTTCTGGTATTCATCGTATAGAGTTTCTATGCATTATATAATGATTAATTGTATCTAAAGAAATCAACATCTACATATCCCCCATTCTGTTTGGTAGCATAATTGAAAATGGCAAAACGTGTACCCATAAAGAAACGACGATAATCAAAGATCATTCTATAATCATTTCCTATCTTTTTCCATTCCTTGTTATCTACACTATAATAGAAGTTGGCGATATCCTTACCAAGATTGAAGTCGGCGATAATCTTCAAATAGATTTTATCACCCTTGATTCTTACAGTCTCTTTGATGACCTGCTTGACATCCGTAACGGCTTTTTCTTGCTCCGTAAGATTTACCGACTCTTCACTCATGGTAAGAATCTTTTTCTTACCATTCTTAGAAATCGTCAATATACCTGAATCACCATTGAAGGCTGCGACACCTGCCTTATCACCATCTTTCATACCGCTCAAATCCAAACAAACGACACCTGAACACATTGGACCTCCCATTCTCTGAGAAATCGTATTAGGAGCCTCGAAGATATTATTAACGATACGACTGGTCTTCAAGCGAAGATACCCTGGGCGTTCTGTCAGCGACCAAGCACCATCTATTGGATTATGATTCCATTGCCAGTCTAACTTCAACTTATCCTGATCAAATTCATCACTCGAGATAATACTTTTTGCAGGACATCCTTTAACAGGTTTATCCATCATCATTGGCACATTACCGAATTCATCCCCTAGAATAGGCCAACCATCTACCCATCTACAAGGTTCAAGTGTCGGAACACGACCTACACCACCACGGTCTTGGAAAACAAATCCATACCAGTCACCTTTAGGAGTATCTATGATGGTACCTTGTCCGACACCACCAAATCCAGCGAACAAAGTTTCCAAGACGACCTTCTTCTCATACTTTCCATGAATACTGTCTGCACGGAAACATACCTCACGACGTGGGTGACCAGCTGTCCAAGAAATCATCAGCAAATAATACTTACCATTATGCTTAATCATTCTACTACCTTCCAAAAGTCCTTTTTCTTCTGAATCACGTTCGAACAATTTCACATCAGTACCTTCTTTTACACCACTGAGATCTGATTTCAACTCACATATCTGACCTGTTCCATAAATAACATACACGCGGTCATCATCATCAAAGAATAATGTCGCATCATGGAAATGACGCATTCTTGACACCAGATTCCATTTGCCGGCCGGATTACTCGTTGAATAGATATATGTTTCACCTCCTGGATTATCATTAGGAGCAAAGAGCGCATAGAACTTGCCCTTATGATATTTCAAAGATGTAGCCCATTGTCCACGACCATATACAGTACCCTCCTTCATATCATATTTAGGAGAATCTGTCAACTTATCAAAGATATAACCTATCGTTTCCCAGTTCACAAGATCCTTTGATCGCATGATTGGCGCACCAGGCATCAAATGCATCGTCGTACTGACAAGATAAAAGTACTCGCCTACTCTTATCACATCAGGATCAGGCACATCTGCCCATAGCACAGGATTAGAGAATCTATTCTGAGTCTGCTCCGATACATACTGCAACGCATTTACCAAGGCTGGTTTCCAATAATCCCAGTTATGTGCTCCGGAACGAACTCTAAGTTCATAATTAATATGCTTCTCACGCAACGATTTCACAAAGTCCATATTTCCGTCCAAAGTAAAATCCTGATCTCCACAGTCGATGAACCATTTCACACTTCTCCAGTTTTTCACCTGTTCATCATTAGCTGTGTTGACCATCTTTATAGGATTGTTACGCTCAACATCTTGTTGTCTCCATTCTCCCAATGGGTCGTTCTTAAGGAAATCCAATGGCTGTCGACGTAAATATGCACTCATAGCATACACGACATTAAACATCTCCGGATGATGGAGTCCATAACCGACACTACCACCGCCTCCCATTGAGAAACCGGCAACAGAGCGCATTCCTGGTTGACGATTCACACGATATTTCGTCTCTATATATGGAATCATCTCATGAAAGAAATAATCCTCAAATTTCCACTCTGGTTCCTTAAACCAGATCATTCGTCCTCCCTGATTTGCCTCCGGACAAACGATGATCATTTTCTGCATTTTACCTGCTGTCACCAGACTGTCTACAACTTGTTGAAGTCCACCAAACTGTGCCCAGTCTGTATTAGAGCATCCACCTCCATGAAGTAGATACAGAACAGGATACTTCTCCTGAGATTTCTCATAACCATCTGGTAGACAAATCGTATACTCTCGTTCTGAGATACCGGGAAGTATAGAACAAGGCATTTTCTTGTGCTCAACCTTACATCCTGCCATACTTTCCACCGGAGAGGATAAGGCTAACAGAGCAGAAATTCCGATAAGGAATTGTTTCATATATCTTTTTATCATATTAAATTACTTCACCAATAGCCATCCGCCATTCTTCGGGATCGTTACGGTAACCTTTCGGGTTTTAGAAATCTTTATTTGTTTAACACTACCTTCCAACTTTGCGTTGTCTGAATATAAACGATAGTTTTTGCCGCTTTCCAACATCGGAAGATAAATCTCTTTCTTCAAAGTCTTATTCTGAGCATTGATACCAGCAACATACCACTTATCACCACATCGGCGAGCAATCACAACATACTTACC